>Ga0126306_10000725_pt1 | contig 16311 bp, 12 predicted proteins | sample Plot27_FD_92592 | JGI IMG/M metagenome (GOLD analysis project Ga0126306, IMG submission 92592) | Serpentine soil microbial communities from UC McLaughlin Reserve, CA, USA - Plot27 | ecosystem: Environmental > Terrestrial > Soil > Grasslands | place: USA: UC McLaughlin Reserve, Lake County...
AGAACCGCGTCCGGGGCTTCGGCTGGCAGCTGGTGCGACTGGTGGCGGCGAACGCCTGGGTCGCTCCCGGGGCGCACCTGTGGGTCGGGGCTCGCCGGCTCTAGATGGGTGCCCGGCGGCGCCGGAACTCATACGCCAGGACCTGGCCCCCGATGAACCAGAAGACCACGGCGTGGACCCCGTAGAACTCGTCGCCCGCGAAGAGCTGGACCACCGTATAGACGAACAACGCGAAGAGCAGGAGCCGCAACTCCTGTCCCGGCGCCGGGTCCCGCGCACCGACCCATGCAGCCCGCAACATCAGCGCGGCTGCGCCGATTACGAGGAGGAACCCGATCGGGCCGACCTGGTAGACGAGGGCCAGGTAGCCGTTGTCCGGGGCTCGCAGCTCCGAGTTCCCGGAGAGCTTGGATGGCTCGCCGGCGCTACCCAAGCCGTGGCCGGCCGGCGCTGACACGGCCCGGGGAAGCGTGCCCGTGAGCGTCGCCTGGCGGTCGTTTGCCGACCGGTCCACGCTGAGATTCCCGATCGTGTTGAACCGGTTCACGACGTCGCGCGCGGTCTGGCTCACGGGCGACAGGGCGAGAGTGAGGGCGACGACGATGGCCGCGACGCCAAACACCAGTCGGGCGCTCTGACCGCGAGACGCGATCACGTGTGCGATGGCAGCAGCGATGAGTGAGATCCATGCGCCACGCACGAACGTCAGCTCGATCGCCACGACGAGGAGCGCGGCGCCGACCAGGGCCACGGAGGGATGTCTCGGCCTGATCGTGAGGTAGCAGAGCAGCGACATCGCGAGCAGGGGGGCGAGGGCACCGGGGCTGTTGAGAGAGGCGAATACGCGCACCTCGCCGCCTTCTCCAGGGGCGCCGATGCTGTTGAAGTCGGTCGCGTCGAGCCAGGCGGAATCCCATTCGGGAAGCGGCAGGACGCGCTGGAAGATCGCGTAGGCGGCGATCGCCGGCATCGCGTAGAGCAACACGGCGCGGAGCGTGCTGTCGCGCAACGCCCTCCCGCGCTCGTTGAAGCCGAGCACGGCCGCGGACAGGCCCGCCAGGTAGGCGCCACAGGCATACACCGCGGCACGGGGACCGATGGCCAGGCCGACCGGAACCCCGATGGCGAACCCGGCCCCGGCCACGAGCAGGATGCGCCTGATCCGAGTCGGAACCTGGACCCGCACCAGCTCAAGCGCGGCCAGGGCGGAGGTGGCCATGAACGGGGCCAGGGACAGCGGGTCGTTCTCGACGAATCCAGTGAAGGTCCCCAGTACGCGCCGTATCCCGGGCGCGAGGAACCACAGCGCGAACAGCGCGAAGATCCCCCAGCGCCGGTCGTACTGGTGCAGTCCCACCACGAGCAGCACGAGGACGAAGGCGAGCGCCGCCTGCAGGGACACCGTCAGCAGCCACGCCAGCACCAGCGCCGCCGGCGCGCCGACAGCCACCGGCCACAGCATGTCCATCCCCCCGGCGGCCGGGAGTGCGCGCCCGGCCAGCCGCCGACGTGCGATCAGCCCGGCCATGGTGCGGCCTCCCGGGGCTCCTCCGGCGTCCTCGCGAGCCGGGGCCGGCCCAACACCCTCGCGTAGACAGCGAGCATGTCGCGGGCGTGTGCCTCGTCGTTGAAGGGAGCGGTCGCGTCGCGTGCGCTCGTTCCCATGCTGGCGAGCGTGCTGGGATCATCCAGCAGCTCCCGTATCGCCGCGGCCCAGGCCTCGGGGTGCCTCGGCGGCAGCAGCCGCCCGGAGACGTGGTCCTCCACCAGCTCCGGCCCGCCGCCGACCTCGCTCACCAGCAGCGGGGTGCCCATGGCCATGCTCTCAAGCATCACGTTGGCGAACGGCTCGTCCCAGGAGGGCAGGAGCGACAGGTCGAGCGCGCGTAGGACGCCCGGGACGTCGGTGCGCCGACCGAGGAAATGCACGGCGTCGCTCACCTGCAGCCGCTCCACGAGGCCGCGCAGGTCGCGGAGGAAGGCGTGGTTGTCGTAGCGCACCGTCGGGCCGGCGAAGGCGATCTCGCCCACCAGCAGCAGGTGCGCGTCGAGTCCGTCGCGGCGGACTTGGGCGAGCGCACGGATCGACGTGTCCTGTCCCTTCCACGGCGTGATTTGCGCCACCTGCGCAAGGAGCGCCGACCCGGCCGGAATGCCGAGCTCCTCGCGAATGGGCGTCGGCTCCACCCGATCGGGATCGAAGCGGGCCCGGTCGAAGCTGTTGTACACGTGGGTTGCGACCGGTCGTGCAAGCCCCTCGTTGAACCGGCGCGCGGTGTCCTTGGAGACGGTCACCACGACGGACGCGGAGCGCGCGAGCGCGGCGCGGACCACCTTGCCCATCGGCGTCAACGGCAGGTGCTCGTGCGCCCGGACCACGAGCGGTGTGTCGGCGACCGACAGCCCCACGGCTCCCATCAAGCCGGCACGGGTGGTGTTCGCATGCACGAGATCGGCCCCGAAGCGGCGCGCCAGCCGGGCCAGGACGACGCCGCTCGCGCCGAGGCGCGCGACGCCGATCGGTGTCTGGAGCGGGTGCGGCCGCAGGCTGGCCTCGAACGCCGGAACCACGAAGCGCTCCAAGCCAGCGGCGTCCGCCTGCTCGGTCAGTGGTCCCTCGGCCGGGCAGGCGAGGCCCACGGAATGCTCGTCCCGCAAGCCCTCGATCAGGCGCATGAGCGCCAGCTCGGCGCCGCTCGAGGCAGCGGTGTGATTAACGAAGAGGATCCTCATTGGGGCGGGGAGCCGGACGTCCACCTTAACGTCCGTCCCTGGGGCGCGAGACGGTACCGGCGCCACGTGCTCCCGCTCAGGCGGGCGGCGCCACGCTGCCCTGATCGGCGCGGCGCGCCGCGAGGCGCCCGTGCCGCCTAGACCTCCGCTTCACCGGGGCCGATGCCGCGCTCGCGTACAGCTCGAGCATCTCGCGAGCGTGGGCGGCGTCGGTGAAGCGGGCGGCGGCCGCGGGGCCTCGCTCGGCGAGGCGCGCGCGCTCCCGCTCATCCGCGAGGAGCTCGCGCGCGGCGGCGGCCCACGCGGCGGGCCGGTGGGGGTCCAGGACGCGGCCGTTCCAGCGGTCCTGGACGAGCTCGGGGCCGGCGCCAACGGCGCTCACGAGCGGCGTCGTGCCCATCGCCAGGCTCTCGACGGTCACGAGCCCGAATGGCTCCTCCCAGGACGGAACCAGAGACAGGTCGAGGTCGGCGAGTATCTCCGCCACGTCGCTCCGCTGACCGAGGAAGTGGACGGCTTCGCGCACCTGAAGCTCGTCCACGAGCTCCTCGAGCAGGCGTCGGAACCCGTGGTTGTCGTGACGCACGGCCCGGCCGCCGAAGACGATCGTGCCGACGAGCACGAGATGGGCGTCGAGTCCGTCGCGGCGGAGCTGGGCGAGCGCGCGGATCGATGTGTCCTGTCCCTTCCACGGCGTGATCTGCGCGATCTGACCCAGCAGCAGCGCCTCCTCGCGCAGGCCGAGCGTCGCGCGCAGGCCCGCAGGCCGCACTTGGCCGGCGCGGAAGCGGGAGTGATCGATGCTGTTGTAGACGCGGGTGGCGACCGCTCGCGGCAGTCCTGCGTTGAACCGCTCCGCCGTGTAGTCCGAGACCGCCGCAACGGACGCTGCCGTGCGCACGATCACCGACCGCGCGGACCTCCCGATCGGGGTCAACGGGAGATGCTCGTGCGCGCGGACGACGATCGGAGGAGCACCGAACCGGCGGGCCACGGCGCCCATGAGCCCGGTGCGCGGCGTGTTGGCATGGACGACCTGCGCCTCGCAGTCCCGAGCGGCCCGGGCCAGCGCCGCGCCCGCATTCCGGAGCTGTGCGAGGCCCACCGGGGTGTGCCGGGGGTGTGGCCGCAGGCTCACGTCGACCGTGGGAAGCGGGACCCATCTGACGCCGGACTGCTCGAGCGCTTCTCTGAGCGGTCCGTTGCCCGGGCACGCCACCGTCACCTCGTGAGCCTTCCTTAGCCCTTCGACCACGCGCAGCAGCGAGACTTCGGCGCCGCTCCACGAGCCAGTGTGATTGGCGAACAGAATGCGCATTGCGACGAGCGCCTGGTCGCCACGATAGACCCCCCATTGGACGGAGAAAGGAATTGCACAGGTTGTTGCCGCAAGGTCCGTGCGGCTAGTGCTCGAGCGCGTTCAACCACTCGGCGAGAAAGCGGCCGACGGCCGGTTCCGAGCACTCCGTGCGCCACCATTCGAGCGCCTCGCGCTGGCGCCGCCGAAGCTCGGCCGGCTGGTCGAGCAGCGGCGGCAGCACCCGGTCGAGATCACTCCAGCGGTCGATCTGGACCACCGGAGCGCCGTCGTAGAAGCGGTGACCCGGCAGACGGTCACCGACGACCACGCAGCCCGCGCGCAGGCCCTCGAACACGCGAAAGGTCTCGAGTGACGTGCCCCGGGGCGCGAGACAGACCTTGGCGTCCATCAGCGCTCGCGAGTAGTCACTCGCCGGCGCCGCCGCGGAGGCGCCGAACGAAGGTGTGATCCGCAAATCGAGCCGCACCTCCGACCGCGTGCCGGCGAAGCGCCGCACGGCACGCAGCATGTCCCGCCGTGCGTGCGTCTTCGGGGAGACGAGGCGGTGGTGCAGTGAGAGGTCGTGTTCGACGCTCCCCGCGAAGAACAGATCGGTCTGTCGCTCGAGGATCGGCACCATCGGAAGGTCCACCTGGTTGTACGTCCCGAGGGGGATGGTGGCGACCCGTGGGGGAGGGGGGGATCCGCGCATGCGGCGGGTCGCGACGACCCGAGCGTGGGAGGCTGCGCTCGGCAGCCAGCGCAGGCAGCGTACGGCGTCCTGCACCCCGCTCACGAGTCCCGTCAGGCTCGGCGCGCGCAAGGCTCCGGTGTTGAGGGCTGGCCGCGTGCCGTAGCACTTGAACACCGCCCGAACGCGGTCGACGTAGCGCGGGATGCGGCCCACCTCGTCTCCAAGCACGACCGCGACCACGCGCTCGCCGTAGGCGGGCAGGCGTTCCCAGTTCCAGGTCAGGTAGACATCGAGCTCGGGTTGCCGCAGCAGCGGCTCCATCTGGATGAAGACGGCGCCGAAGTAGCGGGTGTCACCGCGGGTCGGATGCGGACCGGCCCGCGGGTCCCACGGGCGCGGAACCCGCTCCTCAGGCAGATCGAGGAAGTACCGCGGCATGGCGCGGAGGCTATGTCACAGGGAGATGACGCAGCAGCGTCTTGAGGTGGTCGCCGAGCCGCATCGCCAGCGCGGCGATCATGAGCGTCGGATTTGCGAATCCGGCCGCGGGGAAGACGGACGCACCGGCCACGAAGAACCCCGTTACGCCGTGAACCTGCCCATCGGGGTCCACGACGCTGCTCTTCGCATCGGTGCCGAGTCGCGTGGTGCCCATGTGGTGGAACGAGTCGTCGACGCGGGAGATCCATTCCGGCCCGGCCAGCCACGGTTCCGGGTGGACCTCGCCAAGGCCGAGGCGGCGGAACTCCGCGCCCACGCCTTCGACCATCACCTGCGCGGTGCGGTGGTCGAGCTCCGTGAGCCGCCAATCGACCTTGGGCAGGGGCTCGCCGAAGCGATCGCGCCGCTCCGAAAGCGTCACGCGGCTGTCGGGATTGGGCGCCTGCTCGGCGTGGGTCTGCAGGGTCACACGGGCCGGACGAGTGCGGGCGGATCGTCCCTTCGCCACGCGCCGGTATCCAACAGGGACGAGGCGCGGGACGTCACCTGCGATCCGCGTCAGCTCGCGCCCGATCCGCTCAGGGCGACGGCCGCTCCTGAGCGCCCGGTACACGCGTCGCGAGGCCTCGATCCCGGACGTCTCTCCGAAGTGGAAGACCGGGTACGCGGCGCACGACAGCACCTGCTCAGATCGCTCGACCTCCGGGCTCAGCACGAGACGAGGCAGGTACCGCACACGTCTGCGGTAGAGCAGGCCGTACAGGTCCTGCAGCCGCGCCACGTCTCCGCTCACGATCACCGCGCAATGACTGTTCGGATGATCCTGGAAGAAGCGCCCGACGAGATCGTGACGATTGCCGATGCCCGCCCCGTGGACGTCTCTCGACGCCAGGAGCAGGCGGGCGTTCTCCACGGCCCCTCCACAGAGGACGCAGGCCCGGGCACGGACGGTGGCCCGCCGCCCCTCCGGCGTCGACACGCGCACGGACTCGAAGCGGTCGCCCGAGGGGTTCGTCGCGATCTTGGTGGTCGTGGCGTTGAGCAGCACGCGGACGTTCGCGGACTGGGCGAGTCGCTTCCGGTAGAGGCGGCCGAGGTGCGGCTGGGGGCACCAGACCGTGAATCGGTGCAGAAGCCGGCGCCGGTCGACCGGTGGCGCCGGCACCCGGAAGGCGTTCCAGACCCGCTCGTCGTACACCTCGCCCTCGATCTGGAACAGCGCTTCGGCGCGCCGATAGAACGGCTCGAGCTCGCGCTCATCGAAGGGCCAGCCGCTGTGTGGTATCCAGTCGCGCCGCTGGAAGGTGGCAGGCTCGGGAGGCAGGCACTGCCCGGCCCACAGTGCCGTGCTACCGCCGAGGACTCGACCGCGTCCGGCGGTCAGCGACGCGGGATCCATGCCGGTGGACTCGCCCTCGTTCAGGTGATCCGTCGCCGCGCTGCGGCGCCGTCCGCCGCTCTCCAGCACGATGACCCGCGTATCGGTGGCAAAGAACTCCCGTGCCAGCGCGATCCCCGCCGCACCGGCGCCGATCACACACAGGTCCGCCTCGAGCTCGGCTCCATCCTCGAGCCGGCGGAGGTCGTCGATCATCCCCGCGAGTCCCGCAAGCTCGGCATCGTAGCGCGCCGGAAACGGCCACCTGCCGGGTGGATGGAGGCAGAATGTCGCGATGCGAACGGTCGCCCTTGCCGGAACTGATCTGACGCCGTCTCGTCTCGGCTTCGGGTCCGCTGCGCTGATGGCGCGGCTGGGCCGGCGTGAATCCGTCCGGCTGCTCGAGGTCGCCCAGGACCGCGGGATCACGCATTTCGACACCGCCCGGGCGTACGGCTACGGAGAGGCCGAGAGCGCGCTCGGTGAGTTCCTGTCCCGCCACCGGGACGGCGTGACCGTCACCACCAAGCTGGGGATCGTGCCACCGCGCACCTCGCAGGCGATGCGCGGAGCCAAGGCCGTGGCGCGGGTGACCGCGCGCCTCGTGCCCGGCGTGCGACCGCTGCTGAGGAGGAGGGCCCAGTCGATGGGCCAGACGGGGGCGTTCACGCCGACCGCCGCCCGCTCCAGCCTGGAGACGAGCCTTCGGGAGCTGCGAATCGAGACGGTGGACATCCTGCTGCTGCACGAATGTGGGCTCGACGACGTCCGTACCGGCGGGCTGCTCGAGTTCCTCGAGCAGGCGGTCGACGAAGGGAAGGTGCGGTACTTCGGCGTCGCGACGGACCGGGACTCGACCGCTGCGATCCTCGCCGAGCGGCCCGAATTCGCCCGGGTCGTCCAGGTCCGGCAGACCGTCGCCGACGACCCCCTTCCGGAGCCGCCGGGCGTCGCGATCCTCACGCACTCGGCCGTTGCTCCACTCCTCCGCCCGCTCGCGGAGGCGCTACGGGACCAGGGGAGGCGCCGGCGCTGGTCCGACGAGCTGGGCTTCGATTGCGCCAGTCCGGATGCGCTCGCCCGGCTGCTGCTTGCGAGTGCCCTCGATGCCAACCCGCGCGGAGTCGTGCTGTTCTCTTCGACCGACGAGCAGCGGATCCGGTCCAACGCCGCGCTCGGCGACTGTGAGACCTTCACCCCGGAGCAGCTTCGGACCTTCGCGCGGCTGGCCCGTGAGGCGGCCGCCGGGACCTAGTGGTCAGCGCCGCGAGTCGACGCGAAGGATCAGCGGGTGGGCGGCAAGCGCCACACGCACGTGCCCCTCGCGGAGCCTCAGCCGGCGGGTCGATGCTGAGGCGACCGGATCGGCCAGCTCCACCCGCGCCGCACCGGGGATCCCCACGCTGACCGCGCGGGGGCGGACATGCAGCGGGCGGCGCCGATCGGTGTCCCACACGCTCGCGGTGCGCCACAGCACAACCAGGTAGGTGCGCTGCGACTTCTGGAGGACCAGCCGGCGCACGTCGCCCGCGCCCGAGACGACGAGGCGCAGCGGGCGAATGCGCGGCCGCTCATCGCGGCGGCCGACCAGCGTCAGGAGGTTCTTGAGGGCGGTGAACGCCGGCTTTGGCGAGTAGTCGTTCCGCAGCAGGCCGAAATGCTGCTCGGGGTCGCTCCCGTGGTCGGGCTTCTCGTCGATCAGCTCGTAGACGTAGGTGCGCTCGATGCCACTGCTGAAGTGCTCGAGGAAGGTCCGCAGGAGGTACACGGCGCCAGCCTCCTCGGAGACCGGGGGCTGGCCGTCCGTCCTGTGGTGGAGCGCATTGTGGAAGCCGGCCTCGGTGGCCCAGACCCGCTTCGAGCCCGACACCAGGCTCGCGTCCGCCAGCTCCGTTCGGAGGTGCCCCGGCTCCGGCGACCGCCCGCCGGTGTACGGGTGCACGTTGCCGACGTCGAACCACCTGCGCAGATCTCCAAGCTGGCGCTCGGCGCCCGCGCCGGCGAGCGACGGCGCCAGGACCGGCAATGACCGCAGCGACGGCTCCGCGTTGGCCCTGCGGTACAGCTCTCGCGAGTACGCCGCGAGCTTGGGCGCCCAGCTCTGGCCGGCGACGTATTTGTCGAACTCGTTCGGCGCCTCGAGTGCCTCGGTGGCGTGCCGCAGCCGACCGGCGACGACGCGGACGAGCTGGTCGAGCGTTCCGGTCTCGGACCGCGCTCCGCCCATCAGGAAGGTGAAGCGCATGCCGTGAGCGGCGGCGAGGTCGATCGCCTCGTAGATGTGGCGGTTGTACTCGCGGGCCTGGGGTGAGGGGTCGCCGTAGGCTCCGTCGCGCAGGTGCCGGACGCCGAGCTCGTCGAGGCGCGCCACCAGCCGGGGCCAGTCGGCGTAGGCGGTATCGGTGTACCCCACGTGCGTCGCCACGCCGACGGAGTTCCGGAACGCCTCGGAAGTCTTGGGCGATATGAGGTCGGCGCTCGCCGCAGGGGCGCCCGCGAACAAGCACGCCCCCGCCACGAGCGCCCTGGTGAGGGCGGCACGCATCGTTATGGTGATCGACGGCCGCCGCCCCCGACTGTCGTCCCTCCGGGAGGCGTCGAACGGATGTCCAGCCCAGCCATGTCACGACTGGCACTCGTCCACGACTACCTGCTTGTCATGCGCGGCGCCGAGCGTACGTTCGAGTCGATCGCCCAGGTGTGGCCGGACGCGCCGATCGTGACGCTGCTCTACGACGAGAGCGGAACCGAGGGTCGGTTCGCGGGGAGGTCGGTGAGCACATCGCCCCTACAGCGCCTTGGCGCGCGACAGGGGAACTTCCGTGCCCTCCTGCCGCTCTATCCCACGGCCACGCGCCGGCTCGATCTGAGCGGCTTCGATTGCATCGTGTCGAGCAGCGCGGCGTTCGTGCACGGGGTGCGCCCGCAGGCCGGGGCACGCCACGTGTGTTACTGCCACTCCCCCTTCCGCTACGCGTGGCATCAGCACGAGCGTGCGCTGTCGGAGGTGCCGCCGCCTCTGCGCCCCATGCTCGCCCTCCTGCTTCGTCGCCACCGAGCCTTCGATCGGCGCGCCGCGCGCGCGGTGGACCGCTACATCGCCAACGGGCAGATCACCCGCGATCGGATCAAGCGCCTCTGGGGCAGGGAGTCGGAGGTGGTGCATCCACCCGTCGACGTGGAGCGCTTCCGGATTGGGGAGCCCGGCGACCACGTTCTCTTCGTGGGCGAGCTGGTTCGACACAAGCGCCCCGAGGTGGCGATCGAGGCGGCAGTGGCCGCCGGGCGGCGAATCAAGGTGGTGGGGGCGGGCCCGGAGCTCGAGCGGCTGCGTGCCCGCTACGGCCGCGAGGCCACGTTCCTCGGCAGGGTCGGGGACGAGCAGCTGGCGGGCCTCTACGCGGAGGCCGCCGCGCTCGTGGTCCCGAATGTCGAGGAGTTCGGGATCGCCGCCGTGGAGGCGCAGGCGTCGGGGCGCCCCGTGGTCGCCGTCGATGCGGGCGGCGCACGCGAGACGGTCGTGGCGGATCGGACCGGAGTGCTCGTTCCGGACGGCGACACCGGGGCGCTGGCCCGTGCGCTGCGGGGAGATCTCACGCGGTTCGACCCGCACGACATCCGCGCCCATGCGCAGCGCTTCTCGCGGCCGCTCTTCCAGGCACGGCTGCGAGAGATCGTCGCGGCGACCTGCGCGAGCTAACGGCGCACGGTGCGGCAGGGCACGGCGACCCACCTCGCCCAGCGCCGTCCCCGAGCCCGCCGCCCCGCGGCATGCCGAGAACGCTTGCGCTTGGCGACCGGACCTCCCCGGCGGCAACAGCGGATGCGGCGCTTCCCCTTGGGTGGACGCTTGGAGGCCCGACCGAGGCGTTCGCCGCAGCGGGTCGGCCGCGGTCCGATTCCCACGGTCCCGCTCGCGGGCGTGGCCGGTGGCACCAGCCGCACGACCACCGGGGATCCCGCGAGCTCGACCGGAATACGTTGCGGAGCGATCCAGCGCCCGCGTTCGAGATCCGATTCCACGGGGTCGAAGCGCTGCGCGACGGCGATCGGCTGGCCGACGACGACATTGAGCGGCATCGGGGCGGGGAACTGGTCCTGACGGCCCAGGCGGTCCCACACGCTCACCTCGCGCCAGAGCACCAGTGCATAGGAGCCGTCGGCGGAGGCCAGGAGCAGCTGGCGCACGTCCGGCCCGGCGCCTTCGAGGGCGAGCCGCAGCCCACCGGGCGCGGCCACCGGCGCCGAGTCCGCGTCGACCGCGCGGAGCAGATTGCGGAGTGCCAGGAACGAGGGCTTCGGGGAGAGGTTCGAGCGAAGCAGTCCGAACGCGTTATCGAAGGGAGCAACGTTCGACGGGCGCTGCGACTCGGGCCAGATGTCGGCGAGCTGGTAGATGTACGTGCGCTCGAGGCCCTTCCGGAAGCCCTCGAGCGCGAGCCGGGGCGTGTAGATCGCGATCGCCCGCTCGGACGTCCCGTAGTGTCCGCTGGTGGTCGTGAGATCCGAGTGATAGCCGGCCTCGGTGGCCACGATCGGCTCGCTTCCGGAGGTGTTCGCCGCCAATGGCAGCAGCTCGGCGAGATTGTGGAGCGGCGTGCCGCCACCCGGATAGGGGTGCATGTTGCCTCGGTCGAGCACCGTGGTGAGGTTGCCGAGCGCCGGCCACGAGAGTGGGTGGACGAGGGCCGGCCCGAGTACCGGGAGATGGGCGAGCGCGGGGTCCCCCTTGACCCGCGAATAGAGGTCCTGCTGGAACGCCCGGGTCTTCGCGACCCACTGCGGATCGCCGGTTTGATCGGGTTCGTTGGGAGCCTCGACAGACACGACCGCGTTACGCAGCCGGCTGCGGATCGCCTGCAGATTCTGCGCGAGCGTCGTCGGCGTCCCGGTCAGGTTCCCGGCGATGATGTTCGACCTGATCCCGGCGGCCGCAAGGCGCTCCAGACGCTGGATCCATTCGGTGCAGGTCGCGCAGAGGCCGTCGCGCACATACCGGACTCCGAGCTCCCGCAGCCGAGCCTCCACCGCGCCGTAGCTGCTGTAGGCAGGCGTGTCCGAGAAGCCGATATGCACGTTCACGCCCACGGAGTCGCCGAACGCGCGGGCCGAGTGGGCCGGCATAACCGGCAGCTGCGCGGCTGCAGAGGGTGCGCCGGCCAGGGAGGCGGCGAGCACGAGCAGCAGGCAGCATCGTGGGGCGAGACGAAGAGCGACCGTTCGAATCGTACCGGGGCATGCAGCGGTAACACCCTCGATGATTGGGCCGGTGACCCGCCGGACGACGCTTGCCCTCGTCGTGGCCGTGGCCGTGGCATGCGCCGGCGCGCTCGTCGTGACGCTGCTGTCACGGGACCCCGCCCCTCCGCCGCTCCGTCCGCAGGAGCTCTCCGCGGAGGCGCTGCTCGACTCGATCGGGGTGAATGTCCACTTCACCTACACCGACACGGCGTACGTCCGTCGGGACGAGCTGCTGGCGCTACTGAGCGAGGCCGGCATACGCCACGTGCGCGACGCGATGCCCTCGCCGGTCGACTCGCCGCTGGCACTGGGTCTGCGCGCAGCCAGGGACCAGGGCATCCACGCGACATTGCTCCCGCATGATCCGACGAGCGACCCGGGGCCGCTCATCTCCGATTCCCTGGAGGTGCTCGGCGATACGATCGCGGCCTTCGAGGCGCCCAACGAGCCCGACAACAGCGGTGATCCCGACTGGGCGGCGAAGCTCCTCACGTACATGCCCATGCTGCAAGAGCGGATAGGGCAGCTGGCACCGGGCGTTCCCATGATCGGCCCGAGCCTGGTGCATGCCGCCAGCCGCCTCCAGGTGCAGGCGCGGCTACCGGGCATCTTCAACGTTCATCCCTACTCCGGCGGAGGACCGCCCGAGCCGGCGCTGGGGGACGCGCTGCGCGAGGTGGCGCAACTGCAGCGGGGCAGTCGTAGACGCGGCATCGTCTTCACCGAGGCCGGCTATCACAACGCTCTCGGTGAGCCGGACGGCCAGCCGCCGGCGTCCGAGGAGGCTGCGGCCGTGTACATGCCGCGCCTCCTGATGACCGCGTTCGGTGCAGGGGTGCGTCGGACGTTCCTCTACGAGCTCGTCGACGAGAAGCCGGAACCTGGCCTCACCGACCAGGAGCAGCACTTCGGCCTGCTGCGGAACGACCTCTCCCCGAAGCCCGCCTTCACCGCGATCAAGACGCTCGTCGCGGCGCTGCGCGCCTCGCCGGGTGGGGGCACCCCCGAGCGGGTGCCGTGGTCCGTGGTGCCAAACGAGCCTGGACAGGTGGAGCGGCTGATCCTGAAGCGGCGCGACGGCTCGCGTGTGATCGCGCTCTGGCGGCCCGTGTCCGTCTGGGATGAAGACGCGCGGCAGGCGGTCGACCCGGGCGTTCAGAGCATCGACGTGAGCTTCGGGGACTGGGAGGCGCGTGACGTTTCCGTCTGGCGGCCGAGCGTCGCCACCGGGCCGGTGCAGCAGCACGACCGAACGCGCCGGGTGCGGCTCGACCTGGCAGGGGATCTTGTCCTGGTGAGCTTCAGGTGAGGGCGCTCCAGCGCCTGCTCTCGCGCAGGCTGGTGCGTGCGGGGATCGTGACGTACGTCTTCTCGGCGGTCACCCTGGTAGCCAACCTGGTCACGGGCATCGTCACCGCCCGGGCGCTCGGCCCCGACGGCCGTGGGGTGACCATCGCGCTCGCGACGGTCGCCCAGCTGGCCGGCTTCCTGTTCGCGATGGGTGTCGCGCAGAGCCTGAGCTACTTCATCGCCCGCCGGCCCGAGGACGGGCCCACGCTGCTGACGAGCTGGACGTTGATGCTGGTTCCGCTGGCCGCGGTGGCGATCGCGGTCACGGAGCTGCTCCTGCCGACCATCTTCGCGACCGACGGCGAGGAGGCGATCACGATCGGGCGCTGGTTCATGTTCATCATCGTGCTCGTCGTGGGGCTCGAGCTCAACTACGGGCTCCTGCTCGGGACGCATGACTACTTCGCCTACAACGGCCTGCGAGTTGCGCCGCCGTCGCTTGCCGCGGTGAGCCTGATCGTGTTGTGGGGGCTCGACGAGCTGACGGTCGAGAGCGCGCTGATCGCGCCCAACGTCGCGTTCCTGCTCGCACTCGTGGTCGGCATGGCGCGCGCCGTCCGGCGCGTCGGCGTGGGCCCGCCCGATCTCCGCCTCGGCCTCAGCTCCCTCTGGTACGGGATCCGCGGCCAGGGCTCGACCGTGGCGACGAACGTCACCGCGCGGCTCGACGTCGCGATGCTCCCGGCCTACGTGACCACGGCGAACGTCGGCCTCTACTCCGTCGCCACGAACGTGTCGCTGATCGTCTACCAGCTCTCCAACACGTTTGCCGGGCTCGTCCTGCCGGCCGCGGCGGGCGATCCCGATCGCGGCCAGATCAAGGTCGTGGGCTCGCTGTGGGCGTCGCTCGCCGTGGCCGCCGTGCTGGCTGCCGTGCTGGGCGTGTTCGCCGCGCCGCTGGTCACGCTGGTCTACGGCGACTCGTTCCGCGATGCCGCCGAGCCGTTGGTGCTACTGCTGCCGGGTGCCGTGCTGTTTGCCGGGTCGTCGATCGTCGCCGCCGGCGTCTACGCGGCGGGCCGCCCGTTCACGGCGACGTTCGCGCAGCTGCTCGGCATGACCGTCACGGTGATCGGGCTGTTCGTGTTCCTGCGAACCGGCGGGATCACGGCGGCCGCGCTGGTGTCCACCGCGTCCTACTCCACCGTCTTCGTCGCGATGCTGGTCGCCTACAAGCGGGTCACCGGGATTCCCTGGCGATCGTTCCTCCCGACCCCAGCCCGCGTTCGGGCGTTTGCCCGCTGACCGGCCTCAGTACGCGCCGTTGGCCCTGAAGATGGCGGACACCGTCCGCAGCGCGATCTTCAGGTCCTTGCGCAGGCTGTAGTTCTCCACGTATTCCCGTTCGACGGCGAGACGCTCCTGGAAGTTGAGCTCGCCGCGGCCGTGCACCTGCATCGGTCCGGTCAGCCCCGGGCGGACCTGGAGCCGGAAGCGCTGGGTCTCGCCGTAGCGCTCCACGAGCCAGAGCTCCTCGGGGCGGGGCCCGACCAGGCTCATGTCGCCGCGCAGCACGTTGAACAGCTGGGGAAGCTCGTCCAGGCTCGTCCGGCGCAGGAAGCGGCCCATGCGGGTGACCCGGGGATCCTCGCGGAGCTTGAACATCGGCTCCGTCAGCTCGTCGACCGAGATGACCTCGGACATGCGCTCCTCGGCGTCGTGGCACATCGTGCGGAACTTGAGGATCCGGAAGGGCTTGGCGTGCCGCCCCGCCCGCATCTGCCGGAACAGCGCCGGACCGCGTGAGTCGAGCCGTACCCCTATGGCGATGGCCAGCATGAGCGGGGCGAGCACCACGATCCCGACCGCCGAGCCGACGATGTCGATGCCCCGCTTCATCGCCTGCGTGGAGGGAGAGGTTCCCCAGATGCCGTACTCGATCACCGGCATCTCGGCGATGTGGGTGAGCTGGACGGCGGTGCCGAGCATGGCGCGCATGGGCGGCAGCACGCTGAGCTTGACCCCGGTCGAGCGGCACGCCGAGACCACCCGTGCGAGCGTGGCCTCGTCCAGCTCGGGCACGGCCAGCACGACGCGCTCGACCTCGGCAGCGTCGAACAGGAACTCGAGGTCCTCCTTGGTGAGCGACTCCACGTGGAGCTCGGAAGGGAGGGCGCTCTCCGCGGGCAGGCCGCCGTTCCCGTTGGCGGGCTCGCCCCGTCCCGAGAACTCGAGCACCGCCAGGTGGTGGCCGGGCTCGAGCATCAGCTTGCGTCCGACCGCATCGGCGAGCTTGCCGGTACCGAGCACGAGGGCCCGCTCGGGCGGCACTCGGCTGCGCCAGATCTTCCGCGCGGCCGCTCGGAGGAGGAACGCGAGGCCAAGGGCCACGGCGTAGAGAGCGAACGCGCTCTCCACGGTGATCGTCACGTCGGGCAGGGCGCGGAGCAGGAAGAGCGTGGCGGCCACCGAGAGCGTGATCCAGTGGAAGATCGCGGCCGCCTCGTCGGAGGTCAGGTGCCAGATCTTCGGATGATCGGTGTCGTAGAGGCCCTCGAGCTTGGCTACGAGCAGCCAGAGCGGGAGGACGGTGAGACCCCAGAGCGGGTCCGTCGTGCCCTCCACGACCGTCATTGCGACGATTGCGGTCAGAAAGCAGAGGAGATCCGCCCCGAAGAGCAGATGCCGCCTCAGGGCGTCCTTCCGTGACCCAGGGCGCCGACGGGGACGTCCAGGCATTCGGGCGGGCACGGAGGTAGTGCGCGCGGGACTGGTACCGACGGGCTGCACCTCGGGCGAACCACCATAGCCCAGGGCCATGAAACCTGCCAGGCCCAACCGTCAAGGGCCCGCCGGCGCCTGCCGACGAGGGACCGTGCTCTTCCCTGGGTCACCCAGGCACCCGGCACGAATCGTCATTCGACTCTCCAGGGGGGGCGCTCGTGCGCGCAGCGTCTCGATCACCGTACGCAACGATGCCTTCGCCACGCGACTCCCGGTCGCCTGTCGACGGGCGTTGACCGTGGAGGCGTGGTACGCGGGCTCACGCGCGTATGAGCCGGTCGTGGCCCGGGTGCGAGCGTCGCCGTCGGACCGGGGGAGACGTATCTTGAGCACGTGAACGTTGGGTTGGTCCTCCATTCGGCATCGCACAGCGGGCCGGCTCGCAACTTCGCCTCTCGTTTTCGCCGCATGGATCGGCGGCTGCACGTCTACGCGCCTGGCGACGGCCCG
>Ga0126306_10000726_pt1 | contig 16283 bp, 14 predicted proteins | sample Plot27_FD_92592 | JGI IMG/M metagenome (GOLD analysis project Ga0126306, IMG submission 92592) | Serpentine soil microbial communities from UC McLaughlin Reserve, CA, USA - Plot27 | ecosystem: Environmental > Terrestrial > Soil > Grasslands | place: USA: UC McLaughlin Reserve, Lake County...
AACCCGAGCCAGACGGACTACAACCTGCCTGACACCGTCGCCGCCGAGGGGGATAACCTGGTCTTCCGGGAGCAGGGCAAGCCACCCGCCACGAACGCCCTGTCCCACGACTGGGCGGCGGTCGTTGGCTCCGACCTTACCCCGACAGCGAGTGATGCCGGTGACGACTTCCGCGGTCCACAGGACCCCGTAGACGAGAATGAGCTTTGCCCCGCCTCCGGTCCCGACACGCCACCCGCCCCGCCTCGCTGCGATGACACCGACTACGGCAAGGGCAAGGGCGGCCAGCTGCGCTACGACGTGACCGTCCCGGCGAGCACCACGAAAACCGTATGGTTCGCTGTGGCCGGTGCTGACTTCGACGGGGAGAAGCCGGCCGACGCGAAGGCCGCGGCCCTCGCGGAGCACGAGGAGGTCTTATCTGACCCGGAAGCCTTGCTGGAGACCAAGATCTCCGGGCGGCTCGCGCTCCGGGAGAACACCCAGCTCACGTTGCCTGGTGACGAGCGGATCGTGGACGGCATAGACTGGAGCAAGCAGAACCTGGCCGACTCCGTGCAGGTAGCCAGGGACCTGGAGATTAGAGAGACCAACGCCGGCAAGAACTACCCGCCTCCTGAGGGTGAACTGACCCAGATGCGCTTCCTCGGGGCCGGCTTCCCTGACTATCCGTGGCTCTTCGGCACTGACGGCGAGTACACTGCGTTCGCCAGCGTCGGGGTGGGGCAGTTCGGGCCGATCAAGGACCATTTGCGCGCGCTCAAAGAGGTCAGCCTCATAGACAACGGGAAATCCGGCAAAGTGGTGCACGAGGTCGTCACCGACGGATCCGTCTACTTCGGGTCCAACGCTGATGCTGGCAACACCGACGAGACGGCCAAGTTCCCGAGCGCGGTGGCCCTGATCTGGCGCTGGACCGGCGACAACGCCTTCAGGGATGAGATGTACGGCTTCACCAAGTCCAACATGGAGTACATCTTCCGCGAGCTCGACAAGGACAAGGACGGCTGGCCCGAGGGTCTCGGCAACGTCGAGCGCTCCGGCATGGGCGAGGAGAAGCTGGATAACACTGTTTACACCATCCGCGGGCTCTACGACCTCGCGGATATGGCGTGGAGCAAGGGCGACGTGAAGACCGCCACGTGGGCTCTGAAGCGGGCCAGGGACATGCAGAACAGATTCGAGGCCTCCTGGTGGTTCGGGCAGGAGGGGGTCACCCAGTACGCCGATTCCATCGACGTCCCCTCAACCGTCGGGAGTGACAACACCAAGATCTTCCAGCGGCACTGGATCGGGGCTACCCCCATGGAGGCTGAGCTCGTCAACGTTACCGGCAACCACAGCGAACCCGTGCCAGGCCTCGCCAGCCCCCAGCACAGCCAGGCTGCGCTCGACGAAAGGGAAGAATCCTGCTACACGGCCGAGTTCGGCATGTACCATACAGGCACCGGGCCGACCGTAGACGGTGTCAAAGAGACGTTGCCGTTCTGCGACACGCACGAGTCCGAGGTGCCTGCGGAACGTGTGATCTTCACCCTCAACACCGCGATCATGGCGGTAGGCGAAGGCAACTACGGCCGGCTCGGCACCGACCAGCAACAGCACTACATGTACGGCAACGTGGACCTGCAGCTCGATCCGCCCGACGAGCAACCCGGCGCGATGCCGGAGATAGCGCCGTCGCCTGACTACGCGCTAGGCGGCTCCATAGACAGGCCGTTCAACGAGCGGGCGATGGTCCTGCAGGCGTGGGGAGCGTACGGCACGATCTGGCCTGTCGTCCACCAGTGGCTCGGCGTCAGGCCTGACCTGGGGCGCGGAGCGCTGGAAGTCGTGCCGCAGGTCCCGCCCGACACGCCGGAGCCGATCTCCGGCGAGAACATCCGCCTGGGCGACGGCTCGGTGGCGGTCTCGGCCAACACCACAGGCGACACCTACACTACCACCGTGGACCCTGACGCCGCGTTGCAAAAGCAGTTGCGGGAACTACTCGTCGGTCACACGGTACCGCGGGGCAGGGAGATCGCCTCCGTTACCCTCGACGGCGAGCCCGTCGACGACTACAAGGTCAGCAGGACCAACCGTGGCAACGAGGTTCTCGTTGAGGCTGCGCCCGACGGCGTGCACACGCTGGAGGTGGTGGTGCGATAGGTGGCTACGCAACTTTAACGAAGAGTTTACGGTCATTAAACAACCCTGCTGAGGAATACTGGTATATCTCACGCGGTAGGTAAATCGATCCGGGGGGAGGAAGGTCTTTTGGGCGTTACGGGGAGTTGGGAGGGGCGGATAAGCCGCCGGTCTTTCTTGCGGGGAGCTGCTGCGATGGCGGCGGTGGGTGGCGGCCTTACGGCGCTGGGAGCACGCGAGGCCGCAGGTAAGCCAGCAGAGCGCACCCAGGGTTACGGACGTCTGGTGACGATGGGCGCTTTGGCCCTGCCACGCGGCTTCAGCTACAAGGTGATCTCACGCCAGGGCCTCGCCATGGACGACGGCAACCTCACGCCTGGCGTCTTCGACGGCATGGGCGCCTTCCCTGGACCGAACGGGAACACTGTACTCATCCGCAACCACGAGAACCGAGGGGAGGCTGGGGAGTTCGCCGTGATAGTGCCCTCAGAGGTTCGTTACGACCAGGATCCGTCCTACAACGGTGGCGACACCAAGCTCGTCGTAGACAGGAACTCGAACGTGGTCCAGAGCTTCGCCATCCTCGGCGGCACCGGCACCAACTGCGCCGGCGGCCAGACGCCTTACGGAACCTGGATCACCTGCGAGGAGGTCGTCAACCGCTCCGCGGTGACCGGCACGCCGCACGGCTACGTATTCGAGATCGACACCTCCGCCGCAGGTCCGGTACAGGCGAGGCCAGTCACCGCCGCAGGACGCTTTATCCACGAGGCTGTGGCCTGGCTGGACGGCATACTCTACGAGACCGAAGACAAGCGGGACGACGCCTTCTTCTACCGTTACATCCCCCAGAACCCGCCGGGGAGCAGCGGCAATCTAGCCGACACCAGTGGCGTGCTGCAAGCGCTCAAGATCAACGGCGTGGCGAACGCGATGATGGACACTTTTCCCGATGTCGACGTGCCCTACGAGGTCGAGTGGGTAACCATAGACAACCCTAACCCGACGGTCGATTCTGCAGACGCTCCCGGCGCGGTGGGCGAGCAGGCCAGGGCCAAAGGCGCTGCCATCTTCGACCGCGAAGAGGGCATCTGGGTCGGGGGGAACAAAGTCTACTTCGACTGCACGGAAGGCGGCGTGGTGGATCTGGGCCAGGTCTACGAGTTCGACCCGGGCAGCCAGACCATCACGCTCGTCTACGAGTCCACGAACAGGGCGACGCTCGAGAACCCTGACAACATGGTGATCGTGCCACCCACCGGCGACGTGTTCCTGCAGGAGGATAGCGGCGGCGATCAGTTCGTCCGCGGGCTCACCCCTGAGGGCAGGATCTACGACTTCGCCCGCACGGTCACCAACGACACCGAGTTCTGCGGAGGCTGCTTCAGTCCTGACGGCACGGTCTTCTTCCTCAACCAGCAGGGCGTGCGCGGCGGTCCCGCAGAGGGTCTCCCGGACCAGAACGCAGTGACCTACGCTATCACCGGTCCTTTCGCGCAGCGGCGTTAGTAGAGCAGAGGGAGGAACGCGATGGTGGGTAACGGGTTGGGCTCGAGGGGACTATTGGCCGCCCTTGGCGCGGCGCTGGCGCTCGGGGTGATCTTCATCTGGGCCGCGGGCGCTCAAGGTCATACCGTACACCATCGATGACGCGCCGACGATGCAGCGGCTCATCGACCTCGGCGTCGACGGGATCATCAGCGACGACCACGAACTCCTGATCGAAGTCGCCAGACGTAACGGTCTCAGATGAACAGCTGAGAAGCGCGGGTTGTGGGTGCATCGAGCTTCCACAACCCGCTAACAGAAAACCCGCAGCCGCAAAAGGCTGTAAGCTGACGGCCGATCGCTGACAGCTACTAGAGCCGGAGACCCAAATGGAACAGACGAAGTATCTCCTCGACGAGAAGGCCATCCCCGAGAGCTGGTACAACCTGGTGCCGGATCTACCCTTCCAGCTCGAGCCGCCCCTGAATCCTGCCACCATGGAACCTGTTGGACCCGAGGCTTTCGCCCCGATCTTCCCGCAGGCGATTATCGAGCAGGAGGTGACTACAGACTCGTACGTGCCCATCCCAGAAGTGGTGCGGGAGATCTACGCTCTCTGGCGCCCCACCCCACTCTTCCGCGCCCGCCGCCTCGAAAAGCTACTCGATACTCCGGCCCACATCTACTACAAGTACGAAGGTGTCAGCCCGCCGGGCAGCCACAAGCCGAACACGGCCGTCCCGCAGGCCTACTACAACCGCGAGGAGGGTGTCAGGCGCCTGACCACGGAGACCGGGGCGGGCCAGTGGGGCTCTTCCGTCGCCTTCGCCTGCGGCGTGATGGGCCTGGATTGCACGGTCTATATGGTACGTGTCAGCTACGACCAGAAACCCTACAGACGCATCATGATGGAGACGTATGGTGCAGAGGTCTTCTCCAGTCCCACGGACCTCACGCAGGCAGGCCGCAACATCCTCGAGGAGCATCCTGACTCGCCGGGATCTCTGGGTATAGCCATAAGCGAAGCGATCGAGGACGCAGTCAAGCACGACGACGCCAAATACTCGCTCGGGAGCGTCCTGAACCACGTGCTCTTGCACCAGACGGTGATCGGTCAGGAAGCTTTACAGCAGATGGAATTGGCGGGCGAATATCCCGATGTGGTCGTCGGTTGCGTCGGCGGGGGCTCGAACTTCGGTGGCGTGGCTTTCCCCTTTATCCGCGAGAACCTGAAGAACGGGAAGAACACGCGCATCGTCGCCGTCGAGCCAGCTTCGTGCCCGACGCTCACCAAGGGCCGCTACACCTACGACTTCGGCGACACTGCGGGCACCACCCCCATGATGAAGATGTACACGCTCGGGCACTCGTTCGTACCCAGCGGCATCCATGCCGGAGGACTGCGATACCACGGCGATTCACCTATAGTCTCGGCGCTGGCCCACGAGGGACTCATCGAGGCGCGGTCCTACGCCCAGAATCCCACCTTCGAGGCCGGCGTCACGTTCGCCAGGACAGAAGGCATAGTGCCGGCGCCCGAGGTGACGCACGCCATAAAGGCCACCATAGATCTGGCGCTCGAAGCGAAGGAGGCGGGCGAAGAGAAGACCATCCTCTTCAATCTCTGCGGCCACGGTCACTTCGACTTCTCGGCCTACCAGCAGTATCTCGCCGGAGAGCTGGTCGACCTCGAGCATTCCGAAGAGGAGATAGAGGCCGCTGTCGCCGGGGTTGGTAGGGAGTAGGGGATGGAACTCTCCACGGGTTCTAGTTTTTCGGGGTGCCTACGCCCAGGGTGCAGCGGTTGCCGGAGAGGGGGGCTAGCTCGGAGATCTTGAAGTCGTTTACGAAGCGTCTTAGGCGTGGGTCGTTCGCGCTGTCCAGTTCGAGTTGGACTCTCCATGAGGTGGCGGTTACGGGGGCGTTCTGGCGGGGGTACGGGCTCGCTATGACGTAGTTTTCGTTGCCGTATGGGCGCAGGGCTCTTATTTGTTGCTCTGGCAGGTTGGGGCGGTAGGTGATCCAGACCACGCCATGGTCCATGCTGTGGACGGCGTGTTTGTCCTGTATGGGCTGCTCGTAGAAGCCGCAGTTCTGCCAGATCGGGGCGTGGTCCCCGTTGGTCGGCGGATGCCTGTCGTAATCTATGGGGCCTTCGACGGAGGCGTTGGTGGTGGCAGGGTAGATTTCTATCCCTTGCGGCGGGTTCTCGGGCAAGGGCCGCGCTGCGTCGGGCTTCTCCCCTCCGGCCGGCATCATGTTGGTGATCTCCCGCTCCCCCACCTCGGCCCTCGCCAGCTCCGCCGCCTCGCTGTAGGCACTGGTCTTCCCCACAGTAGTCTCTTCGACGACTCTCTTCTCTGACGAAGCGGCGCTGGTGCTCTGTTGGTGGCTTGCATCATTGGAGGAATCGTCCGGCGCCCGCCCGCCGCACGCGGCCACCAAGAGCGCGACGATGCCGAGCAGCAGCACGAAGACGAGCTTCGCCGGGCGGAGACTCGCTCCGAACACTGTTCTGGGATTCTCGACGCTCAAGGGTGCGACCTTCCACTTCTCTTCCGGCAAAGGTGTCTACGGACCCGAAGGTACTACGGATGCAGCCGCCGTCGCTGTAAGCGCGGTTCTACTCGACTCGCTCCTTGCTACGTCGTACCCCGCGGTGTCGCCCGAACCAGCGATGGCTGGGGATCTATCGCAGTGAGGAGTTCTGTGCCCGGGGTGCAGTGGCTGCAGGTGAAGCTGGACCCCGTGGGGTAGTGGATCTCCGCGTGCAGCTGGGGTGACCCCACGGCGTTGCCGGTATCGCCCATAACGCCGAGTGGCGTGCTTACCGTTACCGGATCGCCGGGATCGAGCGACTGGATGGTAGTCTCGTTCTTGAGGTGGCAGAAGAAGACGAAATACCCGGCGCTGGCGGCATCGGTGCTATGGAGCCAGACGAAGTTGCCATAGAGCGGCCGGTTGATTTCGGTGTCGATGGCCTTGCTGTAGTTCCAGGGTGGCGGCGGCGTGTCGCCGTCGCTGCTCACCCTGTATGTCACGGCCGCATTGACGGTGTTGGACGAGCGCGTGCAAACTGCTGCAACCGTCCCCGTGATCGGAGCATAGACCCGTGGCAACTTGCGGGGCCTGGAAGGAAAGACGTCAACCCCGTCATGGGCGCGTTGCGTCATGTTGTTCCTGTGGTTCCATCTGTAGGTCTGCCCCTCCCTGTTAGCGTGCCAGTTATCCTGCACGGGCGCTCTGTAGGTACCGTCGCGAAGTGGGAAGACGAGCGGGATCACCCCAGTGTACGGATCTACGATCGTCGCGGCCCTGGCGGCCCCGGGAAGAACGGGCAGCAGAAGCGTGCCGGCTGCTGCACCCGCGCCCATCTGCAGGAACCTGCGACGGCTGATCCTGGCGTCCCTTCCCCCATTCTCGGCGCAATGACCGTCACCCCGAATCAAGTGCGTTCCTTCCTCCATGGTCTTTGTTCTTCTCCCCATCACACAGCCTCCATCTTCTTCCCGCGAGTTCGAGATCACTTCCACACCTACACTATGATATCCACATATCGGGGAGAGCGATACATCGGAGAGCGATACATCGACTACATCCCCTCAGCGTTAATTGCTCCGCGCCGATCATTGCCTCCGCTACGTCCACCATGGCGTCCCCGTACTTCCCGCTAGATAGGGAACTGAAAGTTACTACAATGTGTTAGAGGATGTGAGGGTAACCCGACGAGGTGGCGCAGATGGTCGTTGTGTATGCAAGGTGGCGCGATCGGAAAGGGAAGGGAAGATCAGCCAGACAGAGTACCGAGCACAATCCGAAGCGGCTCAGGGCAAGTAGATCTAGCGCAGGGGTCACGCTCAGGGCAGATCGCGGCGCCTTCATGGAGGTGAGGTAGCAGTGAACCTATCGGGAGATGGATCGGTAGAAGTCGAGGTAGTAGTCGACAGCCGCGACCAGGTCGGCGAAGGACCGGTCTGGATCGGCCCCGAACGGCGGCTGGTCTGGGTCGACATCACCAGGCGCCTGGTACACGGTCTCGATCCAGCGACCAGTCATACGGAGACTGTGGATGTCGGCCAGTGCGTCGGAGCGGTGGCCACACGGTCTTCCGGAGGACTCGTGGCCGCGGTAGAGACCGGATTCGGCGTGATCGACGTGGCCACCAGAAGCCTGGAGATGGTCGCCGAGGTCGAAGCGGACAACCCCAACAACCGCATGAACGATGGCAAGTGCGACAGCTCGGGGAGGTTCTGGGCGGGAACCATGGCCTTCGACGAGACCCCTGGCGCCGGGGCCCTGTATAGACTGGACGCCGACCACACAGTCACGAAGGTCCTGGATGACGTCACCATCTCCAACGGCCTGGCGTGGAGCCTGGACGACAGAAACATGTACTTCATCGACACCCCCACCAACGGGGTCGACATCTTCGATTACGACTTCGAGACGGGCGCCGTGCGCAACCGTCGGCGGCTCATCGAGATCCCTCCCGAGCTCGGTGCGCCTGACGGCATGACGGTGGACACGGAGGGATACCTCTGGGTCGCCTTGTGGGGTGGCCGGGCGGTCCATCGGTACGCGCCGGACGGGACACTGCACACGGTCGTCAGCTTGCCAGCGAGCCAGATCACCAGCTGCGCCTTCGGTGGCGAAGATCTCACCGAGCTCTACATCACTTCGGCCACCCAGGGGCTATCCGAACGAGAGCTACATCAACAACCCCATGCCGGAGCCCTCTTCCGCTGCCGGCCTGGAGCGAATGGAATACCAGCGTACTCCTTCAGGGATTGATACCAAGTCCGGGTGGATAGTAACGGCATGAGGCTGCCAGCCTTCGATCACCTAATCTCTCCAATCCGTGGATTCCCGCTTGCGCGGGAATGACGGCTATAGCATAGCCTGCCTGCATCACGAATGCGCCTCTGTCTTGGCGAACCTGGTATGAGATAGGCACCCCTACCAAGCTCCCCACCTTCTTCGCATCGTCCGGTCGAGCTGGCTCCCAGGCCCTCCTCGAAGCTCAAGCGGCCGGTTCTATGCAGTGCTCGTCGTTGTTACGCGGGCTGTTGACGTAGCGGCTCACGGGGTAGGTCTCGAGGTCGTCGCCGGGGTAGGGGATCAGAAGGTCAGAGATCTGCTCCCTGTCAGCGTCGGGGTCGAGCCAGAGGTCGTAGGCGCCGGAGGGCAGTATCACGCGCATCCTGTCGTGGATCCCGTCGAGCACGGGGTTGGCTCTTGTGGTCAGAATAGCGCAGGTGCGCAGTGCCTCGTCGCCCTTCTCCCAGCTCTCCCAGAGTCCGGCGAAGGCGAACGGACGACCTTCATGCATGCGGAAGTAGTAGGGTTGCTTGCCCCCGTTCTCGCGCTTCCACTCGTAGAAGCCGTCGGCCACGATCAGGCACCGCCGCCTGCGGAAGGCGCTGCGGAAAGAGGGCTTCTCCGCGGCCGTCTCGCTGCGGGCGTTGATCATGCGCGCCCCGATCTCGGGGTCGTCGGCCCAGGAAGGGACGAGCCCCCACCTGAGCATCTCCAGATGCCGCCCTCCTTCTTCCTCCAGAACCGTGGCGACCTGCTGCGTCGGGGCGACGTTGTAGCTGGGCGGGATCTCCCCCGCGTCGTCAAGACTAAACTCCTCGGCCAGCCTGCCTGCCGGGGTAGAAAGCGTATACCTGCCACACATCTCTCTCACCTCTCCAATGACTAGGACACCTTACGGTAATTGTACCCGTAAGGGACCAGTCTCCCACCGGTTGGTCTCTACGGGCTCCCGTTCCCGCCGCGCTCGCTCCTGGCTCTTTCGAGGAGTTCTACGACCTCCTCGTCGGAGGTCTGTTCGAAGTTCCTGTACCAGAAGCCTATGGCCCCGAGGTCCTTGGGAGACTGCAGGCAGACCAGCTCGTCAACCGCTGGCTTCAAGAGCCCGGCCGTCTGGGCTGCGCACACGGGCGCGGCCAGGACCAGCCGACGTGGGCCCCTGGATCGCAGGGCCTCCACGGCGGCACGGGCCGTCACCCCGGTAGCGAGCCCATCGTCGACCAGGATCGCGGTCCTACCGGCGACTTCCGGCTCGGGCCTGGCGCCCCTGAAGTAGCGCAGCCTACGGCTTACCTCCGCGATCTCCTGGGCGGTGATCCGCTCGATATAGTCAGCGGGGATGCCGAGACGCCTGACCACGTCCTCGTTCAGGACGCGCACACCGCCGGCGGCGACGGCCCCGATACCGAACTCGGGCTGGTCCGGCGCCCCGAGCTTGCGCGAGACGAAAACGTCGAGCGGCGCGCGGAGGGAGCGTGAGATCTCATACCCCACGGGCACTCCTCCTCTTGGTAGGGCGAAGACCACGGGCCGCTCGTTCTGGAAGCGGGACAGCTTTCCTGCAAGCCGGCGGCCCGCGTCCCTGCGGTCCTCGAATGGCGGAGGGCCGAAGATCCTCATGGCATCAGCGGAGGCTCCGCCAGAACGGTGCCAGGGCCTCGCGACTCTCCTCGACCTGCCTCACCCCGCCCACATACTCCCGGCCGGGGGGCCTCTCCCCCACCCCTCGCATGGTCGCGGCGACGCTCGCGGTGAGGGCTTCGAGGTTGTAACCCCCCTCGAGGATGAACGCGGGGGGCGCGGCTCCGAGTTCGTGGCTGAGGGCCGAGATCTCCGCGGCGAAGCGTCCGAAGGCACCGCTCCCTAGCGCCATGCCCCCGAGCAGGTCGTCCGCGTGGGCGTCGAAACCGGCGGAGACCAGGATCACCCCTGGCCCGAACTCCCGCAGCACGGGAAAGAAAACTCCGGCGAAAGCCGCCGCATAGAGATCCTCCCCCGAGCCTGCGGGTAACGGCACGTTCACCGTGAAACCAAGACCCTCTCCTTCTCCCACCTCTCCGGCTCGACCGGTTCCGGGGTAGAAGGGGCTCTGGTGCACCGAGAGGTAGAGGACACTGGCGTCAGCGTAGAAAAGGTCCTGGGTGCCGTTGCCGTGATGCACGTCCCAGTCCAGGATGGCGACTTTTTCCAGCCCCCGCGAAAGGGCTTGCCCGGCGGCGACGGCAGCGTGGTTGGTGAGGCAGAACCCCATCCCGTAATCCCTCCCCGCATGGTGACCTGGCGGACGGACGATGGCGAAAGCCGTCCCGCCGGCGAGGGCGCTCTCTAGCGCAGAGCAGGCGGCCCCGCTCGCGAAAGAGGCCGCCTCCCAGGAACCCGCGCCGACAGCGGTATCCAGGCTGAGGTAACCCCCTCCCGCCACGGACATCTCCCGCAGCCCATCGAGGTAGGCCGAATCGTGGACCGCGGCGAGGGCTTCTTCCTCCGCGGGAGCGCACGGGCGCCACTCCACGGGGACGCCGTTTTGCTCCGCCCTCTCGACCCCAGCGAGGGCCGCGGGAAACCTTTCCGGAGATTCCACACCGGCGAGGTCGTTGACGTGGCGCTTCGAGGCCGGGTCACTGTAGACGTGCAAACGTTTCACGCTCCCGTATCACGCTTCGATCTCCACGTTGTTGCGGGGTCTATCTCTCCCCATCCCCTATGCTACTATGCCGGCATCTTTGATGGGACCTCGGGGAAAGAAGGTTGCCGTGGAAAGTGGGGCAGAACGCGGGCAGAGCGTTTCGAGGCTGAACGTCCTCATCGCCATTACGGCAGCCATCATCGGCCTGATCTACGGCTACGACCTCGGCTCTATCGCCAGCGCGCTCCTCTTCCTGGTTCCGGCCTTCGACCTCTCGACTTTCATGACCTCGGCGGTGGTGCTCGGCCAGCTGTTCGGGGCGCTCTTCGCCGGGCGGATCTCCAACACCATAGGGCGCAAGCGCTCGCTCGTGCTGGTCGCCCTCGGCTACGCGGCGTTCGCCGGTCTGCAGGGACTGGCACCCAACGAGTGGTTCCTGACCGTGGTCAGGTTCCTCCTCGGCCTCGCCATCGGCATCTCTATCGTCGTGGCGCCTGCCTACATAGCCGAGTCGGCGCCCGTGAGGGTCAGGGGCTCGATGCTCGTCACCTTCCAGATAGCCACCACCTCGGGTATCGCCGTCGCCTACTTCGTCGGCGCTGCCCTCGCGTCTACCGAGAGCTAGCGTCTCATACTCTCCCTCTCCGCTATTCCTGCCGTCATCGTGCTTCTCCTCATCGTCCGCCTGCCCGACACGGCCCGCTGGCTCCTGATGAACGGCCAGCGCGAAGAGGCCACCGACCTTCTGCGTAGGGTCGAACCCGACATGGATCCCGACGAGGAAGTCAGGAGGATCGAACACGACCTTAGCTACGAGGAGAAGGGGAGCTTCGCCGAGCTCTTCCAGGGACGTTTCCGCAAAGCGGGCATCTTCGTCGTCGGACTCGGCTTCCTGGTCCAGATCACCGGCATCAACGCCATCGTCTACTACAGCCCGACGATCATAAAGGAGGTCGGGATCACGAGCTCGACGGGCGCGATAATCGCGACTGGCTTCGTACAGATCGCTGGCGTGATCGCCGAGGTCGTCGCCTTCCTGGTCGTGGACAGGTGGGGTAGAAGGCCCACGCTGCTGACCGGGATCGGCATGATGGCTGTCGCCAACGCCATCCTCGTCCTCGCTTACGCCCTCGAGTCACCGGCGACGTTTACCCTGCTGGGCATCCTGCTCTTCACGATAGGCTTCAACTTCGGCTACGGTTCGTTGGTCTGGGTCTACGCCTCCGAGTCCTTCCCCGTCCGGCTGCGCACCCAGGGCGGCTCGGCCATGCTGACGGCAGACCTTTTCGCCAACTTCATCGTCGGGGTCGTCTTCCTCGGCGCCCTTGGCGCCCTTGGTGGCTCGGTGACGTTCGGGATCTTCCTGGCCCTGGCACTGGTCTCGTTCTCCTTCGTCTATATACTGGCCCCCGAGACAAAGGGACGTCCGCTGGAGGAGATCCGTACCTACTGGTACAACGGCGGTAGCTGGCCGGAAGAGTCCCATACATGAGTCCTCCCGGAGACCGAAATCGACTCTCCATTACACTCCTCGCCGGTTGGCCCGACCTCTGGTCTTAGTACCAGGTGTTAATACTAAGTGCAACAAAAGGGCGTAGATAGGTGCAAAGAAAAAGATGGTGAATCGAAAACAAGTTGACAAAGCCGCCCCGGAACCCTGTAATGACGTGTAGAAAGGTGGTTGGAAAGACCACGATAATGGCCGGGTGGTCTGCCGGTCTCTGGAGCTTAGGACAGCGTTGGGGATGATGGAGGATCACAACAGCCTACTTGCCGCCACTGTGAATCCGGAAGTGGCCTAGTGAATGATGCCATGCGACGCCGGAGCGCTCTGGTTCTGGTTTGTGTTCTGGTCGCGCTGGGCGCGTTGTTTTGCGTCGGGAAAGTATCTCAGGCGAAACCACCCGCCCTGGCGCCTGAACCGGGTGGTTCCGCGACTTCTCAGAGGCCGGCGAGCCACGATCCTCCGCGGGCGCCGATCGCCGAGGAGCGGGCGCCTGTGGCCAGGGATCCTGCATCGCGTCCGGCCCAACAGCCCGACGGGCGGACGGTCCCCGATCAGGGGCCCACTACGGAGGCGGGCGGTAGGCAGGTTGGTCCGCAGGGAAAGACCACGCCCGAGCCGGCAGGGTTCCAGGAGCATGGACCCCAGAAGACCGTGGAGGCTGGCCCTGCCCGTCCGGTTTCCCAGCGGCCTGCAGCACGCCCAGCATCCGCTGGATGGGAGGCGCTGGGGCCTAATGTGGAACCGCCCGCCAGGCCGGTTGCTGAGCAAGGGAAGCCCGCGTACGAGCAGAGACCCGCGCACGAGCCGCCGGGGCTGCAAGGGCACGGCCGGGAGAACAGTCTCCCAGAGCCCGTGGGGATGGTGGGTTCCGCGCGCCCGCGGCCGGAGAAGGCCGACCAGGACACGTCATCGCGTCCTGTCCATGAGCGGCCCGCGAACCCCCGCGCCGGCGAGAGTACCGGTCCGCAGGAGGGTGTGGGAGCTCCGGATCAGCACAGCAAGCCAGAGATCCCGCCGGGCAAGGAGAATGTCCAACCGGAAGGAATGGGTTCTCAAGGACCGCCCGAACAATCAGCGCGATCTCCGGAGCAGGCCGTGGCCGCAAAGCCCAAACCAGATAAGACGGCCGGAAACAGTGCCTACAAGCCGGACAGTTCCGAGGAGGGAAGCCCCGTCTCAGGGCACCCTGAACATACGGGCGCACCGATGAGCGCGCCCGATGGCGGGCCTACCAGTATGGGGAGTGCGGGAACGGAAACCCCAGGCCGCGGATCACCCGCACGGACGTTGGCCGCAGACGAGTCCGGCGTGCGCACGGAAGCAGGACCATCCCAGCCTCAGAGCGGGACCTCCGGACATCGTCCCGCTGATCTGGGTGGAGAAGAGCCCGTCAGGGTCGCGGGGTTCTCGCCCGCGCCGGAACGTCAGGCCGTGGAATCTTTCAGTAATGGGGCCCCCGTGCGTAGTGGGGACGCCGTTCTGGCCGCGCCACCGGGCGGGGATCAAAGTCCCGCGGGGGTACAGGCGCAGGTGGCGCCGGGGACGACCATCGGATCGGCGAAGATCCTGGCCGATCCTTTGTGGGACGAGAGAGGTTCCCTGGTCGACATAACCCCTGAGCTCCTTCGCGCTGGCCCCGTCGATCCGCACGCCGCCCCCGGGAGTGCATTCTTTAGGGGCAGCATCACCCCGCGCGGACCGCCGCTGGATGTCCCTTCGCCCTTCTTCGGCTTCGTTCCGATGATAGGCGGGGCCGCCACAGGGACCGCTGGATCTTCTGGCACCGGCTCAGCACCTTTGCTCGCCGTTATAGCCTCATGCCTCATCGCCCTCCTCTACCGGGGGCGCTCGCGCATCGCTTGTAGCTTTCTCCCTCCCAGAACGGTTCCGCAGCCGGCACTCGAACGCCCCGGCTGATCCTCCTTGCTCGGGGAGCGCACAGAGCGCTCCCGAATTCGAACGTCGGCCAGACGCCGATAGGCGGTAACTCCGACGTCCAGCCTCGCCGCAGAGCAAGGAGAAAACATGAACACATGGCTGAATCGTAACAAACTGCCTCATGACGAGAACGGGATCGAAGACCACCGCGTGCCGGTCCACGCAGATCCGTCGACCTCTTCGAGAAGTTCCCCCGATGGTGGTCCACCGCGTGGCATTACCGCGGCGGTAGCCCCGCTCTTCAGTACCCGCTCGAAGACGCTGGCCACCCTGCTCTACGTAGGTGGTGCGCTGGCCACCCTGTTGTTCGTGCATGGCGGGTGGTTCCGGCTGCCCGACACTGATCTACAGGCGCTCGACAGGATAGTGCTCGCAGGCGGGGTAATGGTGTTGACCCTGTGGGTCTTCCCCTGGCACCGCTTCGGGCGCAACGTATTACTCATCCCCGTATCCGCCTGCCTCGCCCTGACGACATTCGCCGTGTACTTCTCGGGCGGCTGGCACAGCCCGCTCTCCGTGCTCTACCTGCTCGTGGTGGTCTTCTGCGCCGGATACTTCTCCGCGGGGTTGGCCGCGCTCTGCGTGGCCGCCACGCTACTGGCGAGCCTGAGCCCACAACTGTACACCCCCGACTCGGCGCAATTGATACAGCACGTGATCGTGCAGGTACCCACCTATATCGGGCTCACGCTGGCTTGCAGGTACACCTTGTGGGAACGCACCAGCCTGCAGTTCGAGCACGACTCGGAGGAGATCGAAGACCTCAAGGAGCGTCTGTGGCAGGAGGCGTCGCTCGATTCCCTGACCGGCCTCTACAACCGCAGCCTTTTCGAGGCGCGCTTCCACGAGGAATTCGAGAGGGCGAAGCGTAAGGGCGAGCAGTACATCGTGCTCTTCCTGGACGTCGATGACTTCAAGGAAGTGAACGACAACCACGGGCATCGCATGGGTGACGACGCCCTGAAGCTCATAGCCGAGATCCTGCAGTCCTCCTCCCGGCGTATAGATGTGGTCGCGCGTCACGGGGGTGATGAGTTCATGGTGATCCTGTCAGGAGCCTCCCTCCGCGAAGCTCACCGTTTCTTCGATCGGATGCGCACGCAGGTGGCCGAACGCTCGAACCGTACGCTGGGCCTGGACCTGCGTCTGAGCGCTGGTGCCGTCCAATGCCCCGATAACTCTCCCAACCCCGCAGCCCTTCTCGACGCCGCGGACGAGGCCATGTACAAAGCCAAAAGGCGCGGCAAGAACCGCCTTTTCGCCGCCCTGTCCCTCGCCCCCGCCAAGCGCCGGCAGGCGATGCCAAAGGAGGAGGAATAAGGGTGAGAGAGATCGACAGACACTACGCGCAAGAGGCCGAGAGGCCGGGTATAGGTCCCCTCCTCGAGCGGGCCAGACGCAGCCGGGGCGTGTCGTTGGAGGAGGCCGAACAGGCTACCAGAATCCGCAGAGACTACCTGGAGAAGCTAGAGAGCGATGACCACTCTACAATGCCAGAGCCCATCTACGTGCGGGGTTTCGTCAAGGCTTACGCTAACTATCTCGACCTCGACGGAGACAGGCTAGCCGCGCAGGTCAGGTTCTGGCAGGAAAGTAGACGCAGGGCGAGACGCGGCCCGCTCTGGGGACACTAGCGTAGTGCTCGAGGCTCGGGCACTATGCGCATTTCGGCACGCTACGCCCTGTCGGGCGCTTGTCAGCACGCTACGCCCTTCGGGCTTCGCTTGTCAGCACTTCAGCTTTCGCATGGGCAGGTACTTGCTGAAATGCTGACAAGCG
>Ga0126306_10000727_pt1 | contig 16279 bp, 13 predicted proteins | sample Plot27_FD_92592 | JGI IMG/M metagenome (GOLD analysis project Ga0126306, IMG submission 92592) | Serpentine soil microbial communities from UC McLaughlin Reserve, CA, USA - Plot27 | ecosystem: Environmental > Terrestrial > Soil > Grasslands | place: USA: UC McLaughlin Reserve, Lake County...
CACGCGCCCCTCGTCCGGGTCGTAGAAGCGCGCCACCAGCTTGGCGAGCGTCGACTTGCCGGCGCCCGTCGCGCCCACGAGCGCGAGCGTCTGGCCGGGCGGCACGGCCAGCGTCACCTCGTCGAGCGCCTGCGCCTCGCCGCCGTAGGAGAAGGTGACGTCCTCGAAGCGGATCTCGCCGCGCACGCGCGGGAGCTCGATGGCGCCGTGCCGGTCCGCGATGTCGGGCTGCTCGTCGAGCAGCTCGAAGATCTTGTCGAGCGCGGCCATGCCGGCCTGGTAGGTCGTGTAGAGCTGCGACAGCGACTGGATCGGGTCGAAGAAGCTCTGCAGGTAGAAGACGAACGAGGCAAGCACGCCGATGGTCACGCCGTGGCCGTCCAGCACCTGGTTGCCGCCGTAGATCAGGATCGTCGCGGTCGCCACTGCGGAGAGCAGCTCCACCGCGGGGAAGTAGGCGGCGTTCAGGTAGACCGTCTTCATGTTCGCCTCGCGGTGCTCGTCGTTCAGCTCGGCGAAGCGCTTGCGATGGCGCGGTTCCTGGCCGAAGGCCCGCACCACCCGCACGCCGGACAGCGTTTCCTGGAGGTAGGCCGTGACCTGCGCGATCTTCACGCGCGTGAGCGCGTAGGCGCCCGCGGAGGCGAGCCGGAACGCCACGCTGGCCACCAGCAGGACCGGGAAGGTGAGGAACGTGATCAGCGCGAGCTCGGCATCGAGCAAGACCAGGATCACCGCGGTGCCGACGAGCGTGAGCGTGGCGGAGAACAGGGTCGAGATGCCCTCGGTCACGAGTTGGTCGAGCGCCTGAACGTCGTTGGTGAGCCGCGAGATGAGGACGCCCGCCCTGTTGCGCGAGTAGAAGCCGATCGACAGTCGCTGGAGGTGCTGGAACACCTCGATGCGCAGGTCCTGGAGCGCGCGCTGGCCGACCCAGTTGATCAGGAACGTCTGCACGTAGGTGGCGACCCAGTTGATCAGCGCCGCCGCGACGAAGACGATGACGATGATGGTCAGCGCTTCGGTGTCCTTGGCACGGATGCCGTCGTCGATCGCGCGGCCGGCGAGGTACGGCGGCGCGAGCGCCGCGGCGGTGGCAAGCAGCAGCGCCACGAACATCAGGGCCACGCGCACTCGGTAGGGACGCAGCAGGCTCACCAGATGACGAAGGCGTCCCGCGCGGTTCACAGGCCGGCCACCTCGCGATCCGGGTCGCAGCGGGTGAGGAAGACCTGGTCCGGCAGGCCCTTCTCGGCGATCTCGCGGTAGAGCGGTGAGCGCTCGAGCAGCTCGTCGTGCGTGCCGCGCGCGGCGATCTCGCCGTCCTCGAGCACCACGACCTCGTCCGCGAGCGCGATCGTCGAGAGCCGGTGCGCGATCACGAACGTCGTCCGGCCCTCCATCACCTCGGCGAGCGCGGCCTTGATGCGGCTCTCGGTGGTGGCGTCGACGCTCGAGGTGGCGTCGTCGAGGATCAGGATGCGCGGCTCGGCCAGCAGCGCGCGCGCGATCGCCACGCGCTGCCGTTGCCCGCCGCTCAGCGTCAACCCGCGCTCGCCCACGAGCGTCTCGAGTCCCTCCGGCAGCTCGTCGAGCAGCTCTCCGAGGCCCGCCCGCTCGGCGGCCTCCCTGATCTCGTCGTCGGTCGCCTCGGGGCGCGCGTAGGCGATGTTCTCGCCCAGCGACGCCGAGAACAGGAACGCGTCGTCCGATACCACCGCCACCGCGCCTCGAAGCGAGGCCGGGTCGAGCTCCCTCACGTCGGCCCCGTCCATGAGAATGGCGCCCTCGTCCGTGTCGTACAGACGCGGGATCAGCATTACGAGCGTCGTCTTGCCGGACCCGGTCGGGCCTACAAGCGCGACCGTCTGCCCGGCCTCCACGTCGAGGTCGATGTCGCGGAGCACTGGCTCGGCGCCGTCGTAGCCGAAGGTCACGGCGCGCATCTCAACGCGCCCCCCGCCGGGCGGGAGCGGGTTAGCGTCGGGCGCCGCGACGAGGCGCGGCTGCCGGTCGAGCAGCTCGAACACGCGCGCACCGCTCGCCACCGCGCGCTGCGCCATCCCGAGCGCCATGCCAAGCCAGCGCATCGGCCCGGTGAGCATCAGGACGTAGCCATAGAAGGCGATGAAGTCGCCGACGGTGATGCTGCCGTTGATCACCTGACGGCCGCCCACGAGCAGCAGCGCGGCGAGTCCGAGCTGTGGGAGGAAGCCGATGAACGGCGAGTAGAACGCCCGCAGCCGGGTGGAGACCATCGACTGGTCGAACACGCGCGCGACCGCCTTGCTGAACCGCCGCAGCTGCCGCTGCTCCTGCGCGAACGCCTTCACCACGCGGACGCCGCCGATGTTCTCCTCGGCTTCGGCGGTCAGCTCCGCGATGCGCTGCTGCACTTCCTGGGTCGCGGGGCGGTTGCGCTGGCCGTAGCGAAACGCGATCCAGATGACCCAGGGGGTGGGGGCGAGTGCTACCAGCGCAAGGAACGGGTCCACGGCGAACATGACCACCGCCGCAATGAGGATCGTGATCGCCGACTGCAGCAGGAAGATCAGCCCGTAGCCCAGGAAGAAGCGGACCGACTGGAGGTCGACCGTGGCGCGCGACATGAGCTGGCCGGTCTGCTGTGAGTCGAAGAAGGCGAGCTCGAGCGACTGCAGGTGCTCGTACATCCGGTTGCGCAGGTCGTATTCGACTCCCAGCGAGACCCGGCCGGCGACGAGCCGGCGGGCGACGCTGAAGGCAAGCCGCAGGACGCCTGCGCCGGCCACCGCGAGGCCGAGCGGCCAGAGGTTCGTGCCGTCCCCGCGGATCTCGTCCACGGTGCGCCCCACCAGGTACGGGATCACGACGCTGACGCCCATCGCGGCCGCCGCGAGCACGAAGGAGACGATGACGCCGCGTTTGTAGGGGCGGAGGAAACCGAGTAGGCGCCAGAACGTCTTCACCGCCGATCAACATTAGAGGCGTCCTCTGTTTTGCAGGGCCGGACGCCGGGAAAGAGAAACCAGTCGGTGATGGCACGGAAGCCCACACCCGTCGTCGTCCACCGCCTCAGCCTTGCTGAGCAGCGTGTCCTCGCGTCCTTCCTCTCCGGCCGGATGCCCGCCGGCCAAGTTCACACGGAGCTGGAGCGCGCTCGCCTGACTCCCGCCGCGACTATCGAGCCGCCCGCGCCGGCCGCGACTCCGGTACCCGCGGTCGCCGCCTGAGCTCCCACATGAGCGACTTCTCGCGTCTGGTCAGCAGCCGCCATGACTCCGGCTTCGGCTCCCACACGTAGATGCTCACGTCGACAGCCTGCTCGATGCCTCCAAGGAGCTTGAGCGTCTCCGGCGCGTGCGCGTCCTCGGCGAGCACCTGACGTGAGCGCGCGTCGATCACGCGGAAGCGGCGCGGCGGCGTCGGCTCGACCGGCTTCTCCTTCGGCGCCGGCTCCGGAACCGCGCGCGCACGGTGGCGCTCCGGCTCCGCGGCCGGCTGCCTGAGCGTCTTCTCGAGCGGCACCATCTGCGCGCCCGTGCCCTTCGTCTCGGTGTCGAGGACCCAAATTTTCGCCACCCCAGTGACTCTCGCAGGCGGGCTGCCGAAAACGAGCATGCCGATGTGATCGAATGGCCGCGATGCAGACGGCGACGATCGAGCTGACCGGCGACCGGGTCGAGCCGGGCGACGTCGTCGCGGTTGCGCGCCATGGAGTGCCGGCGCGGCTCTCGCACGAGGCCCGAGCGGCGATGGAGGAGAGCGCCGCCGTGGTGGAGCGTCTCGCGCGATCCGACGAGCCGGTCTACGGGGTGTCGACCGGCTTCGGCTCGCTCGCGGGCACGTGGATCCCGCCGGACCGGCGCGAGGAGCTTCAGCGCGCGCTGATCCGCTCGCACGCGGCCGGCATGGGTCCGCCGATCGAGCGCGAGGCGGTGCGGGCGATGATGTTCCTGCGCGCCCGCTCGCTCGCCATGGGCCGCTCCGGCGCGCGGCCGATCGTCGCCGACACGATGCTCGCGCTGGTCGCGGCCGGGCTCGATCCGGTCGTGCCGGAGCACGGCTCGCTCGGCGCGAGCGGGGATCTGGCTCCGCTCGCTCACTGCGGCCTGGCGCTGATGGGGGAGGGCGAGGTCTTCACTCCCACGGGCGAGCGCGTGCCGGCCGCGGGGGCGCTCGCCGCGGCCTCGATCGAGCCGGTGACGCTCACCGCCAAAGAGGGCCTCGCGCTCATCAACGGCACGGACGGCATCCTCGGGATGCTGGTGCTCGCGCTGCACGACCTGACCGGGCTCCTCAAGGTGGCCGACGTGACCGCCGCGATGTCCACGGAGGCGCTGCTCGGCACCGATCGCGCGTTCGCCGCCGACCTCGTGGCCATGCGCCCGCAGCCGGGACAGGCGGTGAGCGCCTTCAACCTCACGCGCCTGCTGGCGGGCTCCGAGATCGTGGTTAGCCATCGCTATGACGATCCGCGCGTGCAGGACGCCTACTCGCTGCGCTGCGCCCCCCAGGTGAATGGAGCGGCGCGCGACACGCACGCGCACGCCGAGACCATCGCAGCAGCGGAGCTTCGCTCAGCGATCGACAACCCGGTCGTGCTGCCGGACGGGCGCGTGGAGTCGTGCGGGAACTTCCACGGCGCGCCGGTGGCGATGGCGTGCGACTTTCTCGCGATCGCTGCCGCCGAGGTCGGGGCCATCGCCGAGCGGCGCACGGACCGGATGCTCGACCAGGGCCGCTCGTACGGGCTTCCGCCCTTCCTCGCCGAGGACGCTGGCGTGAACTCCGGGCTCATGCTCGGCCACTACACGCAGGCGGCGATGGTGGCCGAGAACCGCCGCCTCGCGGTGCCTGCGAGCACCGACTCGCTGCCCACGAGCGCGATGCAGGAGGACCACGTGGCGATGGGCTGGGGCGCGGCGCGCAAGCTGCGCACGGTGGTCGCCAACCTGGGACGCATCCTGGCGGTGGAGCTGACCTGCGCCGCACGGGCGCTCGACCTGCGCGCGCCGCTCGAGCCCGCGCCGGGAACGACGGCCGCGCGCGCCGCCGTGCGCGCGGTGGCCCCCGGTCCCGGCCCCGACCGCTGGCTGGCACCGGAGCTCGCCGAGGCCGAGGCGATCGTGACGTCGGGCACCGTCGTCGGCGCGGTCGAGGGCGCGATTGGGAGGCTCGGGTGAGCGTCCGGACCGTCCAGGCGCCGCACGGCACCGAGCTCTCCTGTCGCGGCTGGCCGCAGGAGGCGGCGCTCCGGATGCTGATGAACAACCTCGATCCGGACGTGGCGGAGCGCCCGGACGAGCTCGTCGTGTACGGCGGGACGGGTAAGGCGGTGCGCTCCTGGGAGACGTTCGACGCGATCGTCGAGACGCTGCGGACGCTCGGCGACGACGAGACCATGCTCGTCCAGTCCGGAAAGCCCGTGGGCGTGTTCCGGACGCACGAGTGGGCGCCGCGCGTGCTGATCGCGAACTCGAACCTGGTCCCCGAGTGGGCCACCTGGGACGAGTTCCGGCGCCTCGAGGCACTCGGCTTGACCATGTACGGCCAGATGACGGCGGGCTCCTGGATCTACATAGGGAGCCAGGGGATCGTGCAGGGCACCTACGAGTGCTTCGCCGAGATAGCGCGCCGGCGCTTCGGAGGCTCGCTGGCCGGGACGGTCACGCTCACCGCGGGCCTCGGCGGAATGGGCGGCGCGCAGCCGCTCGCGGTGACCATGAACGAGGGGGTCGCGCTTTGCGTGGAGGTCGACGGCGAACGCATTCGCCGCCGGCTCGAGACGCGCTATCTGGACGAGGAGGCCGACGACCTCGCCGACGCCGTCGAGCGCTGCCTGCGCGCCAAGCGCGAGCGGCGAGCGCTGAGCGTCGGCCTGTGCGCGAACGCCGCGGAGGTGCTGCCGGAGCTGCTTCGCCAGGGCTTCGAGGCGGATGTGGTGACCGACCAGACGAGCGCGCATGACCCGCTCGCGGGCTACGTGCCGGGTGGGCTGACGCTCGACGAGGCCGAGGCGCTGCGGGAGCGCGACGCCGACGAGTACATCCGCCGCGCGCGGCTGTCGGCGGCGGCCCACTGCTTCGCCATGGTCGGCTTCATGGACGCGGGCGCGGAGGTGTTCGACTACGGGAACAGCCTGCGCGCCGAGGCGAAGCTGGGCGGCTTCGAGCGCGCGTTCGACTACCCGGGCTTCGTCCCGGCCTACATCCGCCCGCTGTTCTGCGAGGGAAAGGGGCCGTTCCGCTGGGTGGCGCTGTCGGGCGATCCCGCGGACATCGCGGCTACCGACCGCGCGATCCTCGACGAGCTACCGGAGGACGAGAGCCTCGCGCGCTGGATCCGCATGGCGGGTGAGCGGATCGCCTTCCAGGGGCTGCCGGCGCGGATCTGCTGGCTCGGCTACGGCGAGCGCCGCCGTCTCGGGCTCCGCTTCAACGAGATGGTGAAGCGCGGCGAGTTGCGGGCGCCGGTCGTGATCGGGCGTGATCACCTCGACTCCGGCTCGGTGGCGTCGCCGTACCGCGAGACCGAGTCGATGGCCGACGGATCGGACGCGATCGCCGACTGGCCGCTCTTGAACGCGCTCGTCAACACCGCGGCGGGGGCGTCCTGGGTGAGCATCCACCACGGCGGCGGCGTGGGCATCGGGCGCTCGATCCATGCCGGCATGGTCTGCGTGGCCGACGGGTCCGACCTCGCCGCCGACAAGCTCGACCGCGTGCTGACGACCGATCCGGGCATGGGCGTGATCCGCCACGCAGACGCGGGCTACGAGCGAGCGAACGAGGTCGCGGAGGAGCGCGGCGTCCGCATCCCGATGCGCGAGCGCGACGGGTGAGCCGGCGCGAGATCGTCGAGATCGGCCACCCGGTCCTGCGTGAGCGCGCGCGCGAGGTGACTCCGGAGGAGCTGCGCTCCGAGGAGGTGCAGCGTCTGATCGACGACATGATCGAGACGATGCGCGCCGCGGACGGCGCCGGGTTGGCCGCCAACCAGGTCGCGGAGACGTTGCGGATCGCCGTGGTCGAGGTGCGGGAGGACAACCCGCGCTACCCGTACAAGCCGCCGATCCCGCTCACCGTGATCGTCAACCCTGTGATCGAGCCGCTCGACGATGACATCGAGCAGATCAACGAGGGCTGCCTATCCGTGCCGGACCTCCGCGGGGAGGTAGCGCGTCAGATGAACATCGGGGTCCGCTACACGGACCGCGAGGGCGAGGAGCACGAGGAGGTGAGGCGCGGGCTCACCGCGGGGACCTTTCAGCACGAGCTCGACCACCTCGACGGCACGCTGTTCGTTGACCGCGTGACGGACCCGAGCACGCTCACGACCTGGGAGCAGTTCGAGCGCTTCCACCGGGACGCGTTAACCGAGCGCGCGCGCAGGATCGTGGAGCGGGTCGGCTCGTGACCGGGTTCGTCGAGCGGGTCCGCTCGTGACGGCCTACTGGTGCGAGCTCGCGTGGCTTGGCGGGGCGAGCGCGGAGGCGGGGGTACTGATCGACGTCCAGGAGGGCCGGATCGCAGCGGTGACGGGCGGAGTGCCCTCGCCGCTGTCCGGCGCCCGGCGCCTCGACGGACTAACCCTGCCCGGCCTGGCGAACGCACATTCGCACGCGTTCCAGCGCGCGCTGCGCGGCCGCACGCAGCACGGGACCGGCTCGTTCTGGACCTGGCGCGAGCAGATGTACCGGGTGGCAGACCGGCTCGACCCGGACAGCTACCTGGCGCTCGCCCGGGCGACCTACGCCGAGATGGCGCTGGCCGGCGTGACGACGGTCGGCGAGTTCCATTACGTTCACCACGGCCCGGGCGGGGTCCCGTACGAGGACGCCAACGCGATGGGGCGGGCGCTGATCGGGGCGGCCGGCGAGGCGGGAGTGCGAATCACGCTGCTCGAGGCGTGCTACTTGCACGGGGGGATCGGTGAGCCGCCAGGCGGAGCGCAGCAACGCTTCTGCGACGGCACGGCGGAGGCATGGGCGGAGCGGGTGGAGGAGCTCGCCGCGGGCGAGCCGGCGGGAACGGGGGCGGCGGTCGGCGGCGCAGAGCGGTCGGTGGGGCGCGGGGTTCCCGCTTCGGTCCGGATCGGGGCGGCCATCCACAGCATGCGCGCCGTCGACCCCGAGGCCACGGCCGTGGTGGCCGGATGGGCGGCGGAGGAGAGGCGTCCGTTGCACGCGCACGTATCCGAGCAGCCCGCTGAGAACGCGGCCTGCGTGGAGGCGTACGGGCGCACGCCCACGGCGCTGCTGGCGGACGCGGGCGCGCTCTCGGCGGACTTCACCGCCGTGCACGCCACGCATCTCGACGACGCCGACGTGAGCTTGCTCGGCGAGGCCGGCGCCTGCTGCTGCGTGTGCCCGACGACCGAACGCGACCTGGCCGACGGAATCGGCGCTATGCGCCGGCTGGTGGACGCAGGCGCCTCGCTGTCGCTCGGGAGCGACTCCCACGCGGTGATCGATCTGTTCGAGGAGGCGCGCGCGGTCGAGCTGGACGAGCGCCTGGCCAGCGGGGAGCGCGGGCGCCACAGCGCCGCCGGGCTGCTCCGCGCCGCCTCGGAGGGAGGGCAGGCGTGTCTCGGCTGGCCCGACGTCGGGCGCATCGAGGTGGGGACGAGGGCCGACCTGGTGACCGTCGCCCTCGACGGGGTGCGGCTTGCCGGCACCGAGCCGGACAATGCCCTGGAGGCGGTCGTCTTCGCGGCAGGCGCCGCGGACGTGCGAAACGTGATCGTGGACGGTCGCGAGATCGTGACGGACGGCCGCCACACGACGATCGAGGTGCCGCGCGAGCTGCACGACGCCGTGCTGGCGGTGGTCGCGTGACCGCCGCGCGCCGGCCGCCGGGCAGCGGCATCGAGGGCGCCGGGACCGAACCCCCCGCGCCCGTGGAGGCGCGCCTCAATGGGGGTCGGGCGCCCGCCAGGCCTCACCATCACCGCCCGCCCGCGGAGACCGACCCCAACCGGGGGTTGGGCGCTTTCCGTTTCCATCTCGCAACGCAAAACGCCCCACCCTCGCGCCACCGTGTTCAATGTCCGTCGTCCGCGGCGCGCCGGCGCCTCCTCCGCGGGGAAGAATCGCCCTCCGGGATCGCCGCGTGAGCGTTCTCGTCATCGACAACATCGGGCTTCTCGTGACGGGCGAGCCGTCGCTTGGCGAGGGGCCGCTTGGGCTGGTTCGCGATGCCTCGGTCGTCATCGAGGGCGAGCGGGTCGCGGCCATCGAGCGCGCCGGCGCGGCGGGCGACGAGCGGCTCGACACGGCCGGCCGCTGCGTCATCCCGGGCTTCGTGGACAGCCACACGCATCTCGTCTTCGCGGGCGACCGCGCCGACGAGTTCGCCGCCCGCATGGCCGGGCGGCCGTACGCCGCGTCGGGCATCCGCGTCACGACCGCGGCCACGCGCGAGGCGAGCGAGGACGATCTGCGGGCGCTCGCGCACGCCCGGCGCGCGGAGGCCATTCGAGCCGGAACCACCCATCTCGAGATCAAGTCCGGCTACGGGCTCGAGCCGGAAACCGAGCGCCGCTCCTGCGCCGTCGCGGCGGAGCTCACCGACGACGTGACCTTCCTCGGAGCGCACGCCGTGCCGCTCGAGTACGACGGCCGCGCCGACGACTACTTGGAGCTCGTTTGCGGCGAGATGCTCCAGGCGTGCCGTCCCTACGCGCGCTGGATCGACGTCTTCTGCGAGGAGGGCGCGTTCGATGCCGCCCAGTCGCGCACCGTGCTCGAGGCCGGCCGCGACGCGGGGCTGGGCCTTCGCGTGCACGGCAACCAGCTCGGCTTCGGCGCCGGGGTGCAGCTCGCGGTCGAGCTCGGAGCGGCATCGGTCGACCACTGCACCTACCTGTCCGACGACGACGTGGAGGCCCTGGCCGCGAGCGACACGGTCGCGACCTTCCTGCCCGCCACCGATTTCTCGACGCGCGAGCCCTACCCCGACGCGCGCCCCGCGATCGAAGCCGGCGTCGAGGTGGCGATCGCCACGAACTGCAACCCCGGCTCGAGCTACACCACGTCGATGGCGTTCTGCATAGCCCTCGCGGTACGCGACATGCACATGACGCCGGAGGAGGCGCTCCTGGCCGCGACGAGCGGCGGCGCTCGCGCGCTGCGCCGCGACGACGTCGGGCGGCTCGTCCCCGGTGCCCGCGCCGACGCGGTGATCCTCGACTGCCCCTCCTACACCCACCTCGTGTATCGCCCTGGGGTCCCGCTGGTAGCCACGGCCGTGGTAGCCGGACGTGCCGAGCCGGGCTACCGTCCACCGCATGCGTGACTGCGTCGTGGTGGGGTGCGGCCGCAGCGGCACGAGCCTCGCCGCCGGCGTGCTCGCGCGCGCCGGGTACAACTGCGGGGACGACCTGCTCCCGGCGGACGACGGGGCGCCGGCAGGCTTCTTCGAGTCGCGGGGAATCAACGCGATCAACGAGGCGCTTCTGGCGCCACACGACGACGAGCTGCTGGACCGGAGCGGGTACAGCAGGCCGCTGAGGGACGGCGAGCGCTGGCTTGCGGTCCTGCCGGCGGACGCCGAGCCCACCGCGCCCGCGGCGCTTCGCGCCGCGATGGCGGAAGCGCTCCCGGCGCGGCCGTACTGCTGCAAGGACCCGCGCTTCGGCTACACGCTCGAGGCGTGGCGGCCGCTGTTCGCCGGCGCTGTGTTCGTATGCGTGTTCCGCCACCCAGTGGCGACCGCCGGGAGTATTGCCAGAGAGGTTCGGTATGGGGACCTGAGCGTCGACACCGACACCTCCGTCGACATCTGGATGGCCGTCTATAGCCGTATCCTGCGCCGCATGCGGCACAACGGCGACTGGCTGTTCGTGCACTACGAGCAGCTCCTGGACGGCAGCGGCGTGAAGCGGCTCGCACGGGCAGTCGATGCGCCGCTCGACCCGACGCTGGCCGATCCCGCCCTGAGCAGGTCGACGGCCGAGGCAGACCCGCCGGCCGGCACGGCGGCTGCATACGAGGAGCTCTGCGCCTCCGCCGGCTACGTGCCGTGATCGACCTGCACTGCCACCTCCTTCCCGGGGTCGACGACGGCCCGGAGACGATGGACGAGAGCCTCGACTATGCGCTCACGGCGTCGCGAGCGGGCACCGACCGGATCGTCGCGACGCCTCACGTCGAGCAGGTCGATGTCGCGGAGCTGCCGCTGCGCGTCGACGAGCTGCGGAGCGCTCTCGACGAGGCCGGGATCGGCCTGCAGGTCGACTGCGGAGGCGAGCTCAAGCCTCACTCCATAGCGTCTCTCTCGGACGGCGAGCTGGACACGATCGCCCATGGCCCCGCCGGGCGCCGCTGGGTGCTTCTCGAAGTGCCCTTCCGCGGGCTGGGCCAGGATCTGCTCGACGCCGCGAACGAGCTGCGCCGGCGTGGCTTCGCGCCGCTCCTGGCTCACCCGGAGCGGGCAGCGCGCTTCAGGGACTCGATTCCGGTGCTTCGCCAGCAGGTGGATCGCGGCGCCGGCGTCCAGATGAACGTCGGCCCGCTGATCGGCGACGAGTCCCCGGAGCGTCACGAGGCTGCTCTGCGGCTGCTCCGCATCGGTCTTCCGAGCGCTCTGGCAACCGACGCTCATCCTCCCGACCGCCCTTACACGCTCGGGCAGGGGCGCGCGCTCGCCATCGAGGGCGGCGCGACCGAAGCCGACGCCACGCGGCTCGTGGATGACGCGCCGCGCGCCCTCCTCACCGACGGGCTCGGTTTCTGGCAACCGGCCCGAGGGTACCGAGGCGGGGTCTATGGACCGTGACGTCGTGATCGTGGCGCCCGATGGAAACGGCTCGCTTGCCGGCTATGCGCAGGCCCTTGCGGCCTCGACAGACGCCCGGCGCGCGGTCGTCAAGGGGTGCTCCGGCAGCTTCGCTCACCCGCTCCTCAGCCCGTACTCGCTGCGCTGCCTCGCCGCGGATGCCGAGGTCGTGCGCCGACTCCGCCGGCTCGACGCGCCGCTCCTCCACCTCACGAGCCACCACCTGGCGCGCTACGGACCGTGCATCCAGGGGCCGTACATCGTGACGGTGCACGACCTGATGCGCCACCGCGACTGGACCGAGCGTGGCACCCGTCCGCCGCTGATCCACGAGCCGAACCTGCGCGACTCGCTGTACCTCCGCCTCGACGCCGCCGGACTCCGGATGGCAGCCGCCCTGATCGCGGTGTCGGAGCACACGAGGCGGGAGCTGATCGGGCTGCTCGGCCTGCCGCCCGAGCGAGTGACCGTCATCCCGGAAGGAGTGGACCGGCGCGCGTTCCGCCCGGTGTCGCGCCGCCTGATGGAACGGCCCTACGTCCTCTACGTCGGTTCTGAACAGCCGCGCAAGAACCTCGGCACGCTGTTTCGCGCCTTCGTCCGCCTCACGGAGCTCTGGCCCGGCCTCAGGCTCGTCAAGGTCGGAGCGCCGGGCGGCCCGGAGGCGCCGTTCCGGCAGACCACGCTCGACGAGGCGCGGCTCACCGGGGTGCTGCCACACATCGTGTTCCCCGACCGCGTTTCGCACGAGGAGCTCGTGGCGTGGTACTCAGGAGCCCTTTGCCTCGTGCAGCCCTCACGGCACGAGGGCTTCGGCCTCCCGCCACTCGAGGCGATGGCCTGCGGCTGCCCGGTAGTGACTTCATCCGCAGGGGCACTACCGGAGGTCGTGGGCGACGCGGGCATCGTCTACGGAGAGCCGGACGACGTCGACACTCTCACGCGTGAGCTTGCGCGGCTCATCTCGAGCGCCGCCGAGCGCCGCGAGCTCGCGCGCGCCGGGCTGGAACGCGCCGCGCAGATGACGTGGGAGCGCACGGCGCGGCTCACGCGGGCAGTCTGGCGGGGGGTGCTCGGTCAGGCGTTGCCGGATCGCCTCGAGCGGCGGCCCGCATGGCGCCACGACGTCCCGCAGCGGGTCCCCGGCTCCGCGGCATGAGCCCTCGCTCCAATAAGTGCTAGTCGACCACGGGGCGGCGAACGGGCAGTCGATCATGCGGAGGTCGTTCACCCTCGTAGGACGGTCGCGGCGACACCTTTGGCGACGGCCCTTTCCCGTGCCCCAGCGGCCTGACCGACTAGAGCGGTTCGTCGCGATTCGCGAAGAACGTGGCGTCGACCACCCAGCGCTCGATGCGCGAGGGCCGGATCCCGCGCTGGTCGCTGACGGGCCGCTCGCGGACCGCCTGCTCGCCCGCCTCCAACGCCGCCTCGGACTCCCACACTGTCACCGACATCAGCCGGCCCGTCTGCTCTTCGCGTAGGTCGTATCCGGCTATGAAGCCGGGGGCGGACTCGAGGAGGTCTCGCAGGGACTGAGCGCGCCGTTCGTCGTCGTCGTGCAGGGCCGGAGCCTCATCGAAGATGGCGACGCGGGCGACGCTCATAGATCTCACGCGAAGGGTATCGCCGCCGGGTCGCAGCCTCGGCTAGGCCTTGCGGCCCGCGCCAGCGTCGTCGAGCGTCTCGGGCTGCAGCAGCGCGAACGCGCCGGTGGCCACGAAGAGGGCCAGCGCCATTACTCCGACGGCGAGCAGCACGCCCTCTCCCAGGAGCGTCAGCGGCGCACCCACCACGAGCAGCGCGCCGGCGGCGACCACCAGCGGCTGCACCGCTCTCGCCGGGCGCGGCGCGGGCTGCTCGGTGACGCGTGGCGTCGCGGGATCGAACCTGCCACGTAGGACCAGCCCGTACAGCAGCATCAACGACGGCACGAGGATGACCAGTCCCGCTCCGATCGAGACGAGCAGCGCCACGAGCGTCGCGTGGCCGGCCGCGCCCTCCCGGACCGTGAGCCCCGGGAGCAGGTCCGGCCGCTGCGCGAGCCCCCAGCCCGCGACAATTGCCGCCACCGCGAGCGCCGCCGACGCACGCGCGGGCTCGTAGCGCCCCGCGCGCACGAGCGCGACCGTGGCGAGCCCTCCCGCAGCCGAAGCGAGGATCGCGGCGAGGCCGGCTCCGCCCGTGAGATCGTCGAACAGCTCGCGCGCTTCAGCGCGCAGCACGAACAGGCCGGCGATGCCGAGCGCCCCGGCGATCACCGCCATGGCGAGCGCGCGGTCGTGGAAGGCCCGCGCGAGCTCCGGCTGCTCGGTGCGGCGCGCGTCACCGGCCAGGTAGACCGCGGCCAGGTAGCCGGAGGTGGCCACCGCCAGCACGCCGATGACGATCGAGGTGGGGTTGAGCCAGCTGGAGAACAGGTCGCCCTCGGCATTGCCCACCGGCACCTCACCCGCCGCGATCCCGCCGATTACGGTTCCCAGCGCGAACGGCGTGAGGATCGACGACGCCCCGAAGACGAACCCGGTGGCGCCCTCGGTGTCGCGATCCGGCGCGGCGCCGCTTCGGAGCGCGTAGGCGGTGCCGCGCAGGATGATCCCCACCGCGGCGATGAACAGCGGCACGGCGAGCGTCGACATGATCGAGCCGAACGCCGTCGGATACGCCGTCCACGTGACCACGAGGACGAAGATCAGCCAGACGTGGTTGGCCTCCCAAACGGGCGCCATCGCGTGGTAGGTGAAGTCGCGGATCGGCCGGCCGCGCGGGCCTCGGCCGGCGAGCAGGTACCAAAGGCCGGCGCCGAAGTCGGCGCCCGCTAACACGATGTACGCGGCGATGCCGACCAGGATCAGGATCGCGGGGACGTCAGCGAGCTCCATGGGACTCCAGGATCGGCGGCGGCTCGTCCGGCACATCGAGGGGCTTGAGCGACAGGCGGCGGAGGATCCAGGCGATGGCGGCTCCGAGCCCGACGTAGACGATCAGAAGCGTCGCGTAGCCGACGGGTATGCCGCCTGCGCCCGTGACGGCGTCCTCGGTGCGCATCACTCCGTAGACCACCCACGGCTGGCGCCCGACCTCGGTCGTGACCCAGCCGGCCACGAGCGCGACTCCAGCGAGTGGCCCGGCGGCCACCACCCCACAGAGGAACCAGCGCGACTCGACGAATCGCCGACGGCGGAACCATGTGAAGAGGTGAACCGCGCTCAGCGCGGCGAGCAGCGTCCCGATGCCGACCATCGTCTGGAAGGCGAAGCGGATCAGGTTGATCGGCGGCGGCCGGTCCCGCTCCGGTACGGCCTCGAGCCCCTCGATCGTGGCGTTGGGGTCGTGTTTGGCGAGGAGCGACAGCAGCTTCGGGATCTCGATCCCGTCGCGGACCTCACCGTCCTCGTACCAGCCGAGGATGTGGAACGGCGCGCCCTTGGTCGTGGGGCCGAGCCCCTCGAGCGCGGCGAGCTTCGTCGGCTGGTCGTCCGTGATCCGGCGCGCGATCCAGTCGCCGATCACGAGCTGCACCGGCGCCGCGAGCGCGGCGACCGTGAGCGGGACGGCGAGTGCGACGCGGTCGTAGCGGCCACGGCGCCCCTTCAGCCACCCCCAGGCGTAGGCCGCCGCGACGACGAAGCCCGTGACTATGTAGCCCGCGAAGTACATGTGCGTCAGCTCCGGCCACAGGTGCCCGTTGCCGAACAGGGCGTGCCAGGGCTCCACGTCGACCGCACGCCCGCTCTCGAGCCTGAAGCCGGAGGGCTGGTTCATCCACGCGTTCACGGAGAGGACGAAGAGCGAGCCCGTGAATCCGGCGATCACGACCGGGATGCCACAGAGCAGGTGCGTGCGCGAGGACATGCGGTCCCAGCCGTAGACGTAGATCGCGATGAAGATCGCCTCGAGGAAGAACGAGAAGCCCTCGAGGCCGAAGGCGAGCCCGAAGACGTCGCCGAACGTCGCCATGAAGTTCGGCCACAGGAGGCCCATCTCGAACGAGAGGATCGTCCCGGTGACGACGCCGACGGCGAACAGGGCGATCATCACCTTCGACCAGCGCTTGGCGAGCGTGCGGTAGAGCTCGTCGCCCGTGCGGACATACAGCGACTCGACGATCAGCACCATGCTGGGGAAGGCGATGCCGAAGCAGACGAGCGGGATGTGAACCGCGAACGACAGCGCCTGCATCTGCCGGGCCTCGAGCAGATGCTCCTGCTCGACCGGGGCGAGGGCGGCCCCCAGGAGCTGTAGTGGCAAGTCGTGGGGCATTCGCGTGAATCTTCCCAACGCTGGTTCAAGGACTCGCTGTCGGTCTAGCCGCGTCCGGCCAGCTTCTCGCCGGTCGGCGAGCGCACGTAGAGCACATTGCGGCCGACGCGGTGGCCATCGACGAGCCCGGCCGCTCGAAGAACGCCCAGGTGCTGCGAAACGCTTCCCGGTGACACGCCTAGGCGGCGGGCCAGCTCGATCGTCGAGCGTGGCACGTCGAGCGCGCCCAGGACGGACGCGCGCCGCTCGCCCAGCAG
>Ga0126306_10000728_pt1 | contig 16270 bp, 15 predicted proteins | sample Plot27_FD_92592 | JGI IMG/M metagenome (GOLD analysis project Ga0126306, IMG submission 92592) | Serpentine soil microbial communities from UC McLaughlin Reserve, CA, USA - Plot27 | ecosystem: Environmental > Terrestrial > Soil > Grasslands | place: USA: UC McLaughlin Reserve, Lake County...
GGATCCTCGACGCGCTGGCCGAGTCCGGCGCCGAGGCGTCGTTCTACGTGCCGGGCGTCGTGGCCGAACGGCATCCCGACGAGGTCCGCGGCCTCGCCGCCGCCGGCCACGAGGTCGGCCACCACGGGCACCGCCACCTGCGCCCGGACCGGCTCTCCGCGGCCGCGCAGCGGGCGGAGCTGCGCGACGGGCTCGCGGTGCTCGCGGACACGCTCGGGCGCGCGATCCGCGGCTACCGGGCGCCGGAGTGGGAGCTGGCCCCCGCGACGCTCGCGGCCCTTCCGCGACTCGGGTTCACACACGATTCGAGTCTGATGGGCGACGACCGCCCGTACCGCGTGGGCGAGCTCGTCGAACTGCCGGTGCACTGGACGCTCGACGACGCGCCGCACTTCGCCCGCGCGACCGATCCGCACCCGCTGCTCGACGTCTGGCTGGCCGAGCTCGCGTGCGCCGTCGAGGAGTCGCGGCACATCACGTACACGCTGCATCCGGAGATCCTCGGGCGGCCGCATCGCGTCGAGGTGCTGCGGCGGCTGCTCGACGCAGTGTGCGCGGCCGGCGTTCCCGTCCGGCGCCACTGCGACGTCGCCGCCGCGCTGCTCACCCGCCGCTGAACGGCAGCGCCTCGAAGACGAGGATCACGACGCCCGCGTCGAAGCGCTCGCTCGACCCCCGCGCCCGCACCTCGCGCTCGATCGCGGCGACGCGGCGCAGGTGGTCGCTCGCCGCGGCCGCGAGCGCCGTCCAGCCCTGCGCGTCGACGCGGACCGCCGTACGGCTCAGATGCGCGTCGCCGCGGTCGAAGCCGCCGGCCAGCGCCGAGCGGTTCGCGTACTCGCTCGCCTGCCGGAGCGCCGCGACGACCAGCCTGGCGCGAACGCGGGAGTCCAGGGCCTCCCAGGCGGCATCGGAGAAGGTCGGATGCGGACGTGCGGCGTAGAGGTGCTCGGTGCCCCGCGGCTCCGGCGCGTCTCGACGAGCCCGGCGAGCCCGAGCCGCACGAGCCGCTTGACGTGGTAGTCGACGACCTTGGCGTTCGAGCCGAGCGCCTCGGCCAGCCGCCCCGGGCTGCTCGGGCGCTCCTCGAGCATCGCGAGGATGCGCATGCGCAGGGGATGCGCGAGCGCCCTGATGTAGGCCGTCTCGTCGACGGTGACGATGTCGTCGGTCGACGTGGGGAGAGCCTCGCCCGGCGCCGGACACCGGGCGAGGCTCGGGTCGCTACGGTCGGAAGAGGTCCATGTCACCCCCTTTCCACGCTGATCGTCGGCGCGCGACGTAGAGCGCCTTGGTGTGATGCGCCTCATCGCACTCCGGGTCGAGCTCGACCCCGGGTCGCTGGCCGAGCCGCTCGAGGATCTCCAGCCCGGCTTCCTGCGCGGCCGCGGCGATCCGGCCCGCGGGCCAGTGGCGCTGGCGATGGCTGCTCTCGGTGCGGCGCCACGCGCCGCCGGCGGTGCGCGCGAAGCTGTGGATCGTCGCCTCCGCGGTGTCGCCGGCGGCGATCGCCGTCGTCCGGCCCTCCCATGCAAGGAACAGGCCGTCGCCCTGGACCAGATGCGACTCGCAGAACGCGCCGCGGTAGCCGGCCAGCGTGTTGACGTCCCAGACCGCCACCCCATCCGCGGCGAGGTTGCGGCTGAAGCCGCGCAGCGCGGCGACGAGCGCGTCCTCGCTGACGAGGTTGTTCAGCGCGTCGTCGAGGCACGTCACGAGATCGAAGCGGCCCAGCGCCGGCAGCTCGCGCATGTCGAGCAGGTGCAGCGCGACAGCCGGCGCCTTGCGGGCGGCCTCGCGCAGCATCTGCGGCGACACGTCGGCGCCGGTGACCGAGTAGCCGCGCTCGATCAGCGGGAGGAAGCTCTTGCCGGTGCCGCAGCCGACGTCGAGCACCCGCCGGCCGCCGCTGCCATGGCGCGCCGACAGCTCGTCGATCGCCGCGAGCCAGCGCTCGTAGTCGTAGCCGGCGGTCAGCGTGTCGTAGGCCGCCGCGAGCGCGTTGTAGCTTTCTGCCACCCCCTGGATCGGGTGATTGGATCACCCGATCGGCGTCACCACAAGGCACGATGCCACCCCTCGATCGGCTTGGAACGCGGGGTGAGCCACAGCAGCGCGGCCGTCGCGGACGCGACGAGGATCGCCGCAGCCATGCCGAACGCCGCCGGGATGCCCGGAACGGCGACCCAGAGCGCCAGGCCGGCCGCTCCTCCGAGCTGCTGCGACGTCGCCACCAAGCCGTTCGCCAGGCCCTGCTGCAGCCCCGCCCCCTCCGCCACGACCGTCCACAGCCCGGTCCAGGCGACGCCCTGGCCGAGACCGTCGAGCACCATGCCGCAGGCGAGCCCCAGCTCGGAGCCGGCCGCGGTCGCCATGGCGCACGCCGCCATGCCGAGCGCCCCGGCGCCGAAGCCGCCGGCCGCCGCGCCGGCCGCGCCGGCCCTGCTCGTCACGCGGGCGCCGAGCTGCGTGCCGGCCAGGATCGCCAGCGTGAGCGGCAGGAACGCGACGCCGGCCGCGAGCGGGTCGAGGCGCTCGTCCTCATGCAGGAAGCTCGTGAAGAGGAAGAACTGGCCGCCGAACGACGCCATGAAGGCGAACGCGAGCAGCATGCCGGCGCCGATCCTCCGCTCACGCAACATCCAGCCCGGGACCAGCGGCAATGGCGAGCGGCGCTCGAGCCGCCTGAACGCCAGCACGAACGCGACCGCGGCGGCGGCCGGCCACGCGAGCCGCTCGGCGAGCGCCAGCACCGCGAGCGTCGCGGCGAGCGTTCCCGCGATCGCGGCCGGCGCCTGCCGCCACGCGCCGTGCGCCGCGACGGGCAGCCGCGGCAGCGCGCGCTGCGCGACCACGAGCCCCAGCGCGGCGAGCGGAACGGTCGCCCAGAGAACGCTGCGCCAGCCGGGGCCGGCCACCAGGAAGCCGCCGATGACCGAGCCGAACGCGCCGCCGAACGCGCCCGCCGCGCCCCAGACCGCGATCGCCCCGGCGCGTGCGCGGCCCTCGAACGCGCGGTTGAGGACCGCGAGCGTCGCCGGGAAGAGCAGCGCGCTGCCGAGACCCTGCCCGGCCCTGGCGGCGACCAGTGCCGCGGGGGTCGTCGCGATCGCGCCCGCGGCGGCGCTGACCACGTGGACGGCGAGCCCGGCCCGGAAGACGCTCCGCGGTCCGAGCGCGTCCGACAGGCGCCCGCCGAGCAGGAGCAGCCCGCCGAAGCCGAGCGCGTACGCGCTGACCACCCACTGCTCGGCCCCGTCCGCGAAGCCGAGCGACCGCTTCATCTCCGGCAGCGCGACGTAGACGACGTTGTGGTCGAGCGCGATCAGCAGCTGAGCCGAGCAGAGGACCACGAGCAGCAGGCGATCCGTCATGCGGCCGCCGCGGCCTCCGTGTGCGTGACGTGGCGCGCGCCGCGCGCGCGGATCAGCTCGACCAGCCGCTGCAGCGCGCCGATCCGGTGCGGCCGGCCCAGGATCTCCGGGTGCAGCGTGAACGTCAGGTGGCGCCGCTCCACCCGCGCGCGCTCGAGCTCGGCCTCCCAGACCGCGACCAGCCCCGCCGGGTCGGTCGCCGCGGCGCCGAAGTACGGCGCGTCGTCGAGCGTCCAGTGCACGGGCAGCTCGACGAGCTCCGCGGCGCCGGCCGCGACGCGGTAGGGCCGGTCGTCGCCCATCAGGCTCGAGTCGTATGCGAAGCCCAGCTCGCCGAGCGCCGCGAGCGTCGCCGGGGTGAGCTCCCAGCCGGGGGCGCGGTAGCCGCGGACCGGCGCGCCGGCGAGCGGAGCGAGCGCCGCCAGGCCCTCCTCCAGCTCGCTGCGCTGCTCGCGCGCCGACAGCCGGTCCGGCCGGCGGTGGGTGTGGCCGTGGTGCCCGAGCTCGTGACCTGCCGTGACGATCCCGCGCACCTCGTCCGGATGCCGCCGCGCGACCACGCCGCGCACGTAGAACGTCGCTCGCAGCCCGCCATCGCCGAGCGCGGCGAGTACGCGCGGGAGTCCGCGCCGGAGCCCGTAGAGGCGCTCGGAGCGGCTCGACAGCCGGCGCTCGTACGCCCGCCCGCCGTCGGGCAGGCCGGTCTCCCCGTCCACGTCGACCGTGATCGAGACGCACCACGTCATCGCGCCGGCTCGCCGAACCGCACGAAGCGCCGGTCGCCCGTGGCCTCGACGCCGATCCCGACGAGACCGCGGGCGAGCAGAGCACTCATGTCGCGGCGGACGGCGCGGCGCCAGGCGGGCGAGCGGCAGAGCGGGTCGGCGGGGATCTCCACGGCGTCGCGGGCCGGCGCGACGGGCGCGCCGCCGGCGAGCGCCCATTCGATCTCGACGTCGTCGCTCGCCGCCGGTCGTAGCCCGTCGAACAGGTCCGCCCGGTAGCGCACGAGACGGGCGCCGAGGCCGGTGAGGTAGAGCCGGAGCGCCGGCGCCGTCAGCGGATCGGCGGTCCAGCGGATGCGATCCAGTCCCGCCGCGAGCGCCCGGTCGCGCTGCGCGAGCTTGAGCCGGCGGCCGACGCCGCGCGACCGCCACGCCGGCGCGACGGCGAGGCCGCAGGAGAGCAGGTGCGGACCGGCTCGGTCCAGCGCCGGCAGCGCGTACGAGAAGCCGATCAGTTCGCGGTCGGCGAACGCCGCGAGCGCGAGCCCGCCGGCCTCCGTCGTGGCGAACGCGAGCCACGGCGGTATCGCGTCGCGCGCACCGAAGCGCAGCGAGCTACGCAGCAGCTCGAGGCCCGCGACCAGCTCGGCGCGCCGCGCGTCGCGAATCTGGACGCCCGCTCCCATCGCGCCGAGGATCGGAGCTCAGCGCGGCGCCCACCATCCTGCAGATGGTGGATCAGGTGGTGGAGAGGCCGTCGGCCGTGCCGGCGAGCAGGTCGCCCGGCTGGATCCCGAGCCCGACCGCCAGCCGCACGATCGTCGTCAGCTGCGGATCCTTCTGGCCGTTCTCGATCCGCGAGATCTCGGTCATGTTGACGCCGCTGGAATCCCACAGCGCCTGCTGCGTGAGCCCCGCCGCCTTGCGCACGCGGCGCAAGTTCGCTCCGAATCGCTGCTGGGGCGTCACTTGGCTGAATGCTCAAGTGCGCCCCCTCGCAGGTCTATAGCCGATAACTCAAGAAGCGAGGAAGTTCCCGGGTCACTCGATGAGCCCGAGGCGGAACCCCTGCGCCACGGCGGCGGCGCGCTCGGCGACGCCGAGCTTCCCGTACAGGTTCAGCATGTGCGTCCGCACGGTCGCGGCCGAGACGTGCAGGCGCCTGCCCATCTCCGGGGCGGTCGGGCCCGCCGCCGTCAGCTCGAGGATCTCGCACTCGCGCGGGCTCAGCAGCGGTCGGGGATCCGCCTCGCGCAGCCGGATGCCGCGGGCGACGTCGCCCTGCAGCTCGGGCGCGATCACCGTCTCGCCGCGCGCGACGCGGTGGACGGCGCCGACCAGCTCGCGCTCGTCGCTGCGCTTCGACAGGTAGCCGCCGGCGCCCGCGGCCAGCGCGCGGTAGGCGTCGCCGGCGCGGATGACGGAGCCGAGCAGGAGCACGCGGGTCGGAAGCCCGCGGTGGGCGAGCATGCGGAGCAGCGTCTCGCCGCCGAGCTTCAGCGCGACCGGGTCGACCAGGACGACGTCCGGACGCTGCTCCGCCAGCAGCCGCACGGACGGCATCGCGGCCGCGTCACCCAGCAGGCGCAGCTCCGGATCGCGCGCGACCAGGCGCGTCAGCCCTTGGCGGTAGACGGGATGGGGATCGACGATGAAGAGGGTGATGACGCGCATGTACTTCGACGATTGAGGCACATCTTTGCAGTTCTCGAAGCAGTACTCAAGGATCCTTGACTACCTGTTGGCGACTGATTTGACGCGCTCGTCGAGGAATGATTCGATCACCCTGTGACCCGCTTGCACCAGTCGGCAATGGAGCGCATCCTCGAGCGCATCGCGGAGGGGGCGCTGCAGCCGGGGGACTGGCTTCCGAGCGAGCAGCGCATGAAGCAAGAGCTCGGCATCAGCCGCGGCGTCGCCCGTGAGACGGTGCAGGCGCTCAAGGAGCGCGGCGTCGTGGAGGTCAGGCACGGGCGCGGACAGTGGGTGCGACCGGAGGACGACTGGAACGTGCTCGACCGGCACGTGCTCGCGGCCGTTGTCGCGGCCCGGCGCTTCGACGTCCTCGACGAGCTCGTCGAGTGCCGTGCGCTGCTCGGCCCGCCGGCCGCCGCGCTCGCCGCCCGGCGGGCGAACGCCGAGGTGCGCGAACTGCTCGACGCGGCCCATGCGCGACTGCGCGACGCCGCCGGGTTGCGGCGCCGGCCGGCCGCCGACGACGACCCGTTCTTCGCGGCCGAGATCGAGCTTCATCGGGCGATCGCGCGGCTCGCCGGCAACCGCGTGCTCGCCCGCCTGCTCGAGCCGGTCGACACGGGCCTCGCCCTGGCGCACCACGAGCTGCTGGCGGGACAGCGGGACGGGATCGTGAGGCAGCTCGACAAGGTCCGCGCCGCCGTCGCGGAGCGCGACCCGGAGGCGGCGCGCGGCGCCGTCGAGCGCGGCGTCGCGCAGACGCGCCGCTGGCTCAGGCAGGCGCAGTCCACCGGCGCCTGAGCTCGCTCCACCACGCAATCCACCGTCTGCGGGATGGCGCCGCGACGCCGTCGCGCGCAACCTGCCGGGCATGCCGATCTCCGCGCCGCCCGCCCCGTACCGCCTACGCGACCGGCTGCCGCTGCCCGCGCCGGCGGCCGCGATCGAGGGGCGCGCTCGCAGGGTCGAGCGGTATCCGATCCACATCACGCGGTCGCTCGACGAGACGCTCGAGCGGCTTGAGCCGCTCGTACGCGGCAGGAACGTCGGCGTGATCACGGACGGCGTCGTCGAGTCGCTGTTCGCGCCGCCGCTGGTCGCCGGGCTGCGGGAGCTCGGCTGCGACGTGCTCCTGCACGCCGTGCCGGCGGGCGAGACGAGCAAGAGCCTCGAGCAGGCGACGGCGCTGTGGGACTGGCTGGCGGCCGGCCGGCTGGCGCGGCGGGACGTCATCCTGACGCTGGGCGGGGGCGTCGTAAACGACCTGGGCGGGTGGGTCGCGAGCGCGTACATGCGCGGCATCCCGTACGTGAACCTGCCGACGACGCTGCTCGCCCAGGTCGACGGCGCGCTCGGGGGCAAGGTCGCGGTCAACCATCCGCGCGCGAAGAACCTGCTCGGCGCGTTCCACCAGCCGGCGGCGGTGGTCGCCGACGTCTCGTGCCTGCAGTCGCTCGCGCGGCGCCACCTGGCCGCCGGGCTGGCCGAGTGCATCAAGAAGGCGGTGATCGCATCGCCGGCCTACTGGGCGCTGATCCAGGCGGACGCCGACGCGATCCTCGACCGCGACGAGCGGGCGCTCGAGCGGCTCGTGCGCGGCGCGGCGGCGATCAAGACGGCGCTGATCGAGCGCGACCCGTTCGAGGTCGACCTGCGTCGGCCGCTGAACTTCGGCCACACGATCAGCCATCCGCTCGAGACGGTGACGGGGTACGGACCGCTGCTCCACGGCGAGGCGGTCGCGTTCGGGATGGTGGCCGAGAGCCGCGTGGCGGAGGCCCGCGGGGTGCTCCCAGGCGAGCTGCTGGAGGCGCTGATCGCGCTGCTGCGGCGCTGCAGGCTGCCGCGCGCGGCGGCCGACCTCCCGGTGCCGGTGCGCGCCGACGACGTGATGCGCGCGATGGAGAAGGTGCGCCTGATCAGGGCCGGGAGCCTCCGCTACGTGCTCCCGGTCGCGATCGGCGAGACGCTGATCGCGGACGACGTGTCCGACGCCGAGACGCACCGCGCGCTCGTCGCGTGCGGCATGTCGTAGCGCTTGCGGCCGCTCGTCGAACGAGATACGGTGATCCGATCACCAGGCGAACTCAAACCCCGGAGCGAACGTGACGATCACCGAAGGCCGGTCCGCCGAGCTGCTCGAGCGAGCGGCCGAGGTCATCCCGGGGGGCGTGAACACGTGCCGCCGCCAGAGCCGCCCGCGGATCTGCTTCAGGCGCGGACACGGCGCGTACCTGGAGGACCTCGACGGCCGCCGCTACCTCGACTACCACGCCGCCTACGGCGCGATCTTCCTCGGCCACGCCGACCCCTTCGTGGACGCACGCGTGACCGAGGCGATCGCGTCCGGCGTGCTCTACGGAGTCGGGGTGACCGTGGCCGAGGTCGCGCTGGCCGAGCGGATCGCGCGGCACGTCCCTTCGGTCGACCAGGTGGTCGTCTGCAACAGCGGCTCGGAGGCGACATACCACGCGATCCGGCTCGCCCGCGGCGTCACGGGACGCGAGCGGATCGTCAAGTTCCAGGGCTGTTACAACGGATTCCACGACTACGTCTTGCTCAACGTCCTCTCGGCGCCGGAGATGGTCGGGCGGCGCGATCCGCAGTCCAAGGGGATGCTCCGCGCGGCGGTCGAGGCGACGCTCGTGTGCCGCTTCAACGACCTCGACGATGTGCGCCGGACGCTGGAGGTGCAGCGCGACCAGGTCGCCGCGGTGATCATCGAGCCGATCGCGCACAACTCCCCCGGCCTCCTCCCCCAGCCCGGGTTCCTCGCCGGCCTGCGCCGGCTCTGCGACGAGCACGGCACGATGCTGATCTTCGACGAGGTCATCACCGGCTTCCGGCACGGGATCGGCGGCTACCAGGCGGTCGCCGGCGTGCTGCCCGACCTGACGACGTTCGGCAAGGCGATCGCGAACGGGTACCCGCTCGCGGCGGTCGGCGGCCGGCGGGAGCTGATGGAGCGCTACACGACCAACCCGGCGGGCGACGTGCACTACGGCGGCACCTACAACGGCAACGCGGTCGCCGTCAGCGCCGGCCTCGCGACGATCGAGCGGCTCGAGGACGGCCGCGTGCACGAGCACGTGTTCCGGCTGGGGGAGCGCATGCGCACGGGCCTGGCCGAGATCGGCCGCCGCGCCGGCATCCCGGTCACCGTCGGCGGGTTCGGCTCGCTCTTCGTCCTGTGCTTCATGGAGGGCCCGCTGGAGACCTACCAGGACGTGCTGCGCAACGACACCGAGCTGTTCATGCGCTACCGCCGCGAGCTGGTCGCGCGCGGCATCTTCGAGATGCCCGAGAGCCTCGGACGCAGCCACATCGGCGCCGCGCACACCGACGACGACGTCGAGCGCAGCCTGCAGGCGGCCGAGGAGGCGCTCGCCGCCGCGCTCGGCTGAGCGATCAGGCGGGAGCACCGTCGCCGCCGGCTGCAGGTGTGGACGCGCGGCGCGCGGGTAACGCAGAGCGCGAACGTGCTCGTCGAGATCGCACAGGCGCTCGGGCCGGTCGACCAGGACCACCTGCTCGAGGCGCGCCAGATGCAGGCGCTCTCGTTCGCCGTCCACATCCCGCTCGTCTGCTTCGGGGTCGCGTTCCCCGCGCTGGTCCTGGGGATGGAATGGCTCGGCCGCCGCCGTTCGGACGCGCTCCTGCTCACCCTCGCCCGCCGCTGGTCGAAGGCGATGATCGCGCTGTTCGCCGTCGGGGTCGTCACCGGGACGATCCTGTCGTTCGAGCTCGGGCTGCTGTGGCCGGAGTTCATGGCCACGTACGGCGACGTGTTCGGGCTGGCGTTCGCGCTCGAGGGCTTCTCGTTCTTCGTCGAGGCGATCTTCATCGCCGTCTACGTCTACGGCTGGGACCGGCTGTCGCCGCGGATGCACATGCTGGCCGGGATCCCGGTGGCGATCGCGGGCTTCAGCGGGTCGCTGATGGTGATCACCGTCAACGGCTGGATGAACCACCCGTCGGGCTTCCGGCTGGTCGACGGGCGCGCGGTCGACGTCGAGCCGATCGACGCGCTGTTCGGGAACTCGTACTTCTGGCACGAGATGATCCACATGTACCTCGCGGCGTTCCTCGTCGCCGGCTTCGTGACCGCGAGCGTCTATGCCGTCGCCCGGCTGCGCGGGCGGCGCGACCGCTACGTGCGCGTCGCGATGGCCGTGCCGCTCGTAGTCGCGGCGATCGCCGCTCCCGCGCAGGTCGTCGTCGGTGACTGGGCGGCGCGCGAGGTCGCCGAGCACCAGCCGACGAAGCTCGCCGCGTTCGAGGGCTTGGGACAGACCGAGAAGGGCGCGCCGATCCACATCGGCGGCTGGTACGACGAGGAGCGCGGCGAGGTGCGCTACGGCGTCGCGATCCCGAAGCTGCTGTCGCTGCTCGCGTTCCACGACCCGAACGCGACCGTGCAGGGCCTCGACAGGGTCGCGCCGGCCGACCGCCCGCCGGTCAACGTCGTCCGTGTCGCGTTCGCGACGATGGTCGGCATCGGCACGCTGATGGCGATCTTCGGCGTCGCGCTGCTGGTGCTGTGGTGGCGGCGCCGCGCGCTGCCCGACCGGCGCTGGTTCCTGTGGACGGTCGTCGCGCTCGGGCCGCTGTCGGTCGTGGCGCTGATCGCCGGCTGGGTGACGACCGAGGTCGGCCGCCAGCCGTGGGTCGTCTACGGTCGCATGCGGACGGAGGAGGCCGTGACCGGCGCCGGCGGCATCCCGGTCGGCTACGCGATGCTGGTCGTCATCTACGCGACGCTCGCCGCGGCGACGGCCTGGCTGCTGCGGCGGCTCGCGCACGCGCCGCTCGAGCTGGAGGCGGACGATGGGGCTCGCTGAGCTGCCGCTGCTGATCGCGCTCGTCGGCATGGCGGCGTACGTGGTGCTGGGCGGCGCCGACTTCGGCGCGGGGCTCTGGTACATGCTGCTGCCGGGTGAGCGGCGGCGGCCGCTGCGCGATCACACCTACCACGCCATGGGCCCGGTGTGGGAGGCGAACCACGTCTGGCTGATCTTCGTGCTCGTCGTCGTCTGGACCGGATATCCGCGCGCGTTCGGCGCGATCTTCTCGACGCTCTACGTGCCGCTGTTCGCCGCCGCGCTGGGGATCATCCTGCGCGGGGCCTGCTACGCCGTGCGCGGCGCCGTGTCGCGTCCGCGCGAGGAGCAGATCCTCGGCGCGCTGTTCGGCGTGTCCTCGGTCCTGACGCCGTTCGCGCTCGGAGCCGCGGTCGGCGGCATCGCGTCCGAGCGCGTCCCGCTCGGCAACGCGGCGGGCGACCCGATCGACTCCTGGCTGAACCCGACGTCGATGCTCGTCGGCGTCCTGGCGGTCGCGACGAGTGCCTACCTGGCCGCCGTCTGGCTGACCGCGGACGCCGCCCGCGCCGGGCGCGGCGATCTCGTCGAGGGGTTCCGCGGCCGCGCGCTCGCGACGGGCGCCGGCGCGGGCGCGCTCGCGCTTGCCGGCCTGTTCGTGCTGGAGTCCGACGCCGAGCGCGTCTTCGACGGCGTGACCTCGGGCGCAGGCCTCGCCGGCGTCCTCGGCTCTGTCGCGGCCGGCGCCGCGACGATGCTGTTCGTCGCACGCAGGCGGCTGGAGCCCGCGCGCTGGTCGGCGGCCGTGGCGGTTGGCGCGATCGTCGCCGGCTGGGCGCTCGCTCAGCAGCCGCAACTGCTGCCGGGGCTGACCGTCGAGGAGGCCGCGGCGGGCGATGCGACGATGGTCGCGCTGCTCGTCTCGCTGGCGATCGGCGCGCTCATCCTGATCCCGTCGCTCGCGCTGCTGTTCGGGCTCGTGCTGCGCGGCCGCTTCGACGAGCGGCCCGACGAGCTCGGCTCGCTCGAGCGCGCGGGGCGAGGAGCGGCCGCGGTGGAGCCGCCCGAGCCGACTCCCGGGCGCGCAGCCGGCATCGCGGCCGCGGTCTGCGCGACGCTCGGCGTGCCGCTCATGTTCTTCTCGGACGGCGGCCTGACGCTTGCGGCGGGTGTCGCGCTGCTGCTGCTCGCGGTCGCCGCCGCGGCGGCATTCCTCGTGCCGCAGGTCGCTCGGGGTGAATGATGCCTGTCCTCGCCGAGCGAGGGAGCCGAGTGGCTCAGGCGGCGACCGCGGAGACCGCGGCACGCAGCGATGACACCGGGTCGGCGCCGGCCGGCAGCACGCCGACCGGCGTGCCGTCGGACCTGGCGAGCAGCGCCCGCCTCCGGGCGCGCCGACCGCGCGCGCGGCGACCGGATCCAGGAGCCGGACAGCGACCGGCAGGCGGGCCGCAAGCGACCCTGCCGCCGATTCCCATGCCGGCTCGTCGCGAGCGGCGAACAGCGTCAGCCCAGGCCCGAGCAGGTCTATCGTCGAGCGCTCTCCGGCCCAGACGTGGGCGATCCGGCCGCCGAGGTCCGCGCGCACCTCCTGCTCGGCGGCTCGTCTCGAGCCGCCGGGGTCGGCCGACCGCGCGGCGATGTACTCGGCGACGGGCCGGCGTTCGGCCTCGTATCCGTCGAGCAGCTGCGGCCCGGCCCAGTCGCGGAGCACCCAGCCGAGCCTCCAGCCGATGTCGTAGCCGTCGTGCAGCGCGATGTTGAGCCCCATCCCGCCGCGCGGCGTGACGCGGTGTGCGGCGTCGCCGGCCAGGAAGACGCGGCCGCTGCGCCAGCGCTCCGCGAGCTGCGCGGCGGCTGAGAAGCTCCTGATCCGCTCGACTCGCACGGGCAGATCCGGTACGCCCGCGGCGAGCCGGATCAGCGTGGCGGCACGGCGCTCCTCCGGCGCGTCGGCGCCGCCGTCCTGGAACCCGACCAGCCAGCGGTCCGACGGGCCGGCGGGGAGGAAGACCGCGGGCGTCGTGGGGTGCGTCACGTAGTAGAGGACGTGGCGGTGCTCGCCGACCACGTCCCACAGCGGCGCGCGGAACAGCGTTGTGGCGCCCTCCATGAGGTCGTCCGGACCGATCAGGGGGATGCCGAGCGCACGGCGCACCGCGCTGCGCGCGCCGTCGGCCGCCACCACGTAGCGGGCGTGCACGGCGCGCAGCGCCCCCGTGCGCACGTCGCGGAGGCTAACGCGGGCGCCGTCCGAGCCCGCGAAGATCCCGCTCAGCTCGGTCCCGAGTGCGACGCGAGCGCGCGGTGCGGCGCGCAGGTGCTCGAGCAGCAGCGGCTCGAGGTCGTCCTGCGCCACGCAGGCGGGCGCCGTGGGGCTGACCATGCGGCTTTGCTCCGGGTTCGGATAGCCGACGGCGATCGTCGTGCCGGCGGCGGCGTCGGCGAGCGTCTCGGACTCGAGCATGCGCCAGTCGACGTCGACGCTGCGCGCGCGGACCCCGGACTCGAGCCCCCACGCCCGCACGAGCTCCATCGAGCGCAGGCTGAGCGCGGTGGCGCGCGGGTGCGAGGAGAGCAGCGTCCGGCGCTCGACGAGCAGGCAGGGAATGTCGTGTCGCGTCAGCTCGATCGCGGCCGCCAGCCCGGCCGGGCCGGCGCCGACCACCAGCACGGGAATGTCGTCGAACGTCACGGCGTCGATGGTGCGGGCGGCGACGCCTGGCCACATGAGCAATCGCTACTCAAATCGGACGCCGGCGGATCAGACTGCCAGCATGCGGTGGCCGTTCACGGGGCGCGAGGCCGAGCTCCGGCTCGTCGGCGAAGCGCTCGCGGATGGTTCGACGAGCGGCGTCGTGATCGCGGGCCCCGCCGGCGTCGGCAAGACGCGGCTCGCGGCCGAAGCCGCAGAGCTCGCAGCCGCGCAGGGTTGTGCGGTCGCCTGGGTGCGGGCGTCGCGCTCGGCGCGCTCGATCCCCTTGGGAGCGTTCGCGGCGCTGCTGCCGGCCACGGACCGAGGCCTGCCGGAGGGCGTGGAGCTGCTGGCCCGGGCGCGTCACGCGCTACCGCAAGCTCGGCGTCACGCGCCGCCAGGACCTGCCCGGCGCCCTCAGCGGGACGCCTGAGTAGCCGGCGGGCCCGCAGAAACGCGCAGCGAGATCGCGGGCGGATCCCGGCGCGCTGGTCCTCATCGTCGGCGCTGACGGCCGGGCGCCGGGCCGTGTTTGGCACGACCGGCGGACCGGGTCGGCGACCAGCCGGCGGCGCTTGATACCGGGCCAAAGACGGGCGGTCGCGACCCTAGAGGTGCTTGGAGACGTTGGTCTGCGTCAGGCGGGTGGCGTCGACGAGGTCTGAGACGCGGCGCCGCCGCCGAGCTGCTCGACCAGCGTCAGGCGAGAGCGGTCGCTAATGCTTGATCGCATGAACACGAAGACCGTCGTTCCCGTCGCGGCCGCCGCCGGCCTCATCGGCGCCGCGCTGTGGTGGCGGCGCCACCCATCGCCGTGCCCCTACGGCCAGCGCTTCTGGGTGCAGCCGCCGCACCCGTTCATCACCCGCGCGCGGCTGCGCGACGCGCTCGACCCCCAGCCCGGCGACCGGGTGCTCGAGATCGGGCCCGGGACCGGCTACTACAGCCTCGATGCCGCCGCCTGGATCGGGCCCGACGGTCGCCTGGACATCTTCGACCTCCAACAGCAGATGCTCGACCACACCATGCGCCGCGCCGCCGAGCGTGGTCTGACGAACATCACGCCCATCCAAGGCGACGCGCGGCGACTGCCCTACCCCGACGCGACGTTCGACGCGGCCTACCTCGTCGCTGTCCTCGGCGAGATCCCCGACCAGCAGGCCGCCCTGAGCGAGCTCGCACGCGTCGTCAAGCCCGGCGGCCGGATCGTCGTCGGCGAGCTGTGCGGCGATCCGCACTGGGTCTCGCCCCGGGCGCTCCGCCGGCACGCCACAGAAGCCGGACTTCACGCCGAGCGCCGCGTCGGCCGCCTGCTCGGCCACTACACGGTGCTGACGACCTAACCGGTCGCGCCTCCGCTATATACTGAAACAGGAGGCAGAATTACAGTGCAATAGCCGCGCCGCGTGCGGTCGATCACCGGGCGCGAGATGCCTATACGGCGGGCACTCGCGGGTGTAGCATCGCGACGGCCCCAGGGACCCGTGAAAGGAGACACGCACGTGACGGCCATGCCGCCCATGCTCGCGTACACGATCCAAGGCAGTCTCAATCCCAACGCGGCGCCGCGCATCACGATCGGACAAGGCCCGACCAAGAAGCTCGTCACCCCGAACGCACCCGCAGCTGACAGTTACTGGATCGTCATCCTGGATGCGAACAACCCGACGAACAAGGTCCAGGAGTTCATCGTCCCCGGTCAGAACAACACCGCGGTCCCCAGCGGTCTCGATGCATATATGAGCAACCCGGCGTATCTGTTTGCCGTGGTGACGCAGTACCTCAGCACGCTCCACGTGCCGCAAGGCGACTTCTACGACTATCTGGCGGCGCACGGCGCGGGGCGCCAGCTGCAGCGTTTGGAGCAGGTGAACACATCGCTCGGGTGTGGTTCGATCAGCTACATGAGCTACGCGCTCGCCGGTCAAGCCGGCGCGCCGAACGGCGTGGGGTACGAGAGCGGCTCCACCTCGAGCGCCGTGCTGATGTTGATGTCCCTGATGCCGTTGCCCAACGGACAGCCGCCCTACTCGGTCTGTGACTCCTATACGTTCATCACGCGTCACTAGCCGCTGCTCGTGATTGACGGTTGGAGGTTCCGAGCCGGCACACTCGATCGGATGATCTTCAACGGCGTGGTGGCGCTCAACGAGTATCGGCTGCCACCCCGTCTTGCGGCCGGCGACATCGTCATCGATGTAGGGGCGCACATAGGGTCGTTTGCGTACGCCGTCGTCCTAAGAGGCGGTGAGCACGTGTGCAGCATCGAACCAGACCCTGTGAATTGCACGTTTGCCGCGGACAACCTGAGACCGTACATCGATAAAGGTTACGTGCAACTGATGGAGCATGCCGTCTGGCGTTCCGATCCGAATGACGACGAGCTGCGCTTCGACGGCTACCACCCGTTCCCGAAGTCCTTTGCAGGCATGGAAGGGGTTATCAACACGGGAGACGGCTCAGTCATCTGGGGCGTTGGCGAACCGGTCGCGAAGGTGGCCTTCGACGATGTCGTCGACCGGGTCACCAACCGGGGAGAGCGCCGCGTCCGGTTGCTCAAGCTGGACTGCGAAGGCGCCGAATGGCCGATCGTGCTGACGTCACGGAGGCTCCAGCTCATCGACGAGATCGTCGGCGAGTTCCATGAGCTCGGGGGGCCATTCTTGGAGATCGGCGAAGATCGCCCGTCGAAGGCGCAGGTCTTTCACTCCGATCGCGTCGCAGCATTCACGATCGACGAGTTCGTCCGCTGCCTGCGCGACGCGGGCTTCTACGTCACGTACCGCAGACATCGGCGGCCGGACGGCGCGCTCGAGGGCCTCGGCTTGTTCTTCGCCAAGCGAGAGCATTGAACGAACCCCGGCCTCGCGTAACGCTGATCGCCATCGGCTACAACACGGCCGGCACAGGCTTGACGCGCGCGATGCACAGCATCATGCGACGACTGGCGGCCCGGCACGA
>Ga0126306_10000729_pt1 | contig 16268 bp, 21 predicted proteins | sample Plot27_FD_92592 | JGI IMG/M metagenome (GOLD analysis project Ga0126306, IMG submission 92592) | Serpentine soil microbial communities from UC McLaughlin Reserve, CA, USA - Plot27 | ecosystem: Environmental > Terrestrial > Soil > Grasslands | place: USA: UC McLaughlin Reserve, Lake County...
CTTGACAAGAAAAGCTTAAGCGTATTTGGCCTTAATATATGAATGATAGATATGCATTGGGAAAGGGTTGAGATGATAACAAATGAAAATGGCAGATTAGCCAAAGAACAGCCTGAACTTGATTTAACGTCTCCACATAAATGTTAGAGACATAACCAAGTTTGTTTTTCAGTTCCCAAACCTTAGATATCATATCTTGAAATGAAGGACGTTCGTATTTTTCTGCAAACATTACGTCTATTTTCTGGTTATATAGTTGGGTTACAACTATGCCAAATGATGATGAACCAAATACTGGGTCCAAGCCTATTGTAGACTTGACCTTTTGCCTCCAGACATTGGGGTTATACTCATGTTTTTGGCAAAGTTCTATATTTTGAGGAGAAAAGATATTGCCAATAAGACCAAGATACTTCAAACAATATGCTCTTTCAAAGCTTGGACTTGCTTTATCTTTCTCTATCTCTTGCTTTGTGTATATTTTATCTAGACCATAGGTATAGTCAAGGAAAACCTTCTTGTATAGGCAGGTGTCGAAACTTTCCTTTTCTATATTATCAAATAATCCACCTGGCGCATTAGGTGTTGATATCATAACAGTCCACGGATCTGATTTAGCAATGTAACGCTCTGCAATATGTCTTGCGTCATCTTGTTGGAACTTGGGCAGAAAATCGCACTCATCCAGTAGTACTAGTTTATGCACTCTATCTTTATACTTGTAACTAGCCCGGTCCCATATCTAGAGCTCCTTATCTTACATGTTGTAGCAGTAGGCCTAGTTTTGGACTGGGTTGTGATTGGACTAATGACAAATCTCTTTTAATGTCAACTGCTATTTACATATTTAAGGAAAGCTTTTAGTTTTTGCTATCTAGCTGTATCCATTGTTCATATAATGTAATGTTGTAAAATATTTTGGTAATAGAGTATAGACGTATGTGATAAGTCTGGCTCAAAGGAGAAAGACAAAAGTATACCGGGGTTTGAGTTGTCGGCCAGCTAAGTCGCCCTGTTTGATTCCTCTATTACTACTGTACAAAAAAGCCTTGAGATTTAAACTCTGACTAACTATGCTGCATATTGACTAAAAAAAGGGAGTGAGTGATAGTAGTTGTTAGAACTGCATCAATATAGGTTATTTATGGATCTGGTAGTCCGCCACCGTCTGCTACGCCGCCACATGCGACTGTGTCTGCAGAGGTATCGATAAAGTTTGCACCACAGTTATCGTTGAACGACTCTCTACTTCCAACACTCTTTTGTTTTAGTGTTTGTACCGCAACTCCAGAAACAAAAACTAAAGGCGCTTCTATTGCTGGTCCAAGACTAAAGACAGGTTACATAGAAAGGAAGGTAAAGTTTGCAGAACTGGATAAAATGATAAAAGGTTTGTAAAAAGCATACATAGGTTTTCGTTATGCAACTGTCCTATCGATTGTGTCTTCGGGTACAGTAGGAGTTGGATCCGGTGTAAAACAAATAGCTAAAGCAATAACCAAAAATAATATGAATAATGATTTCATGATCGTGCGGCTCTTTGCAATGCAGTCATAAGCATTGTTCATAAATAGATCCATAGTCCAAAATATTACTGCAATGCATTATTATTCACATAAAAAGGGAGGAGGTGTTTAGTTCATTTCCTATTTGGCTGATATGTTGCTGTCAGTAGTAGAAGAAGGACTGGTGCTATTCACAGGCGGTACATAAAACAAAGGATCACTATGTTCCATTTCTTGTAAATATTCAGCTCTGTCTCCACCATCATGCTGTTGCATATACTCTTCAGTATGATTATAAGTTTCTGCGGAAGATGAAGTTAATGAAAAAAATGACAGTAGCACAGCAGAACCTAATACAGCTAACATTGGCAGTACTAGATATTTCGTCATTTATCCTAGCTAATATTATTGTACTTGTTGCATATTTGCAATGCTATAAAATCAACACTGAGATCTATCAAAGAAAATGAATTCCCTTCTTTTAATAGAAAAATAAACTAGTAGGTCACATTCGACTGTGCGGTTTTTGCTTTTTTTACTAACATTTCCATGTGTGAATTTCTCAGTTCTGTAGGTTCATGGCCTAGTCAGCTAAACCTCCCATTCCTTACCCTGTGGCTTGAGATTATATTCCTTTATGGTTGCGTCGTTAGGATACGTTGGTTTATTTGGATGTTTTAGGTCTCCATGCTTTTGATATTCTGTTTCGTTATAGGTTTCAAACTTTATTCCGGCTTTTTCACAGTAATAATACTTGAAATATGTTTCGAGGGGGCCCATATCGGCAAGGGCCTCTTCGGTTGTCAATAATAATTATAAATTTCTGTATAAAAAGATAGCAAAAAGAAAGAAGCAAATTCATCCGGCACATAATCAGATTCAATGACGATATGCAATTGCAGACAGATTGTATAGAATGGATTATTGGGAAGATAGAAATTAACAAAATTCCTAATGATAGACTACAAAATGTTATTCGAGTTGTTGATAAAGACCTATAAAAAGAAACTACAAAGCGATGAAAAGAACGGCTACTAATGATTTATGGACAAAGATTGAAACTCCTTTACAATAGGTTTACTATCGTTTAATGCTCTGTTCCTAGATCTCATCGAGATACTGTCCATATTAATACCGTTTTCTGAGAGTCTACATTAAACCTTTCATCCAGTTCACTTTTCTTTGATGCTAGTTTTCTATGTATATCGTCAGCATCTGCGCCAGTCAAATTAAAAGACAATATTGTGTCAGGAGAACCCTCTGCCTTGTATGTTACTGTTGCAGTGGCAACCATTGATATTAGCTTCCCTTTGGGCTGTATTTATTCATAATGACTTGTCTAAAGAGAAACATCAAACTGTCAGTCAACAAAATTTCTAACTTCCACCGTTGTAAAATCAGTCCAAATATTAATCCCTGTAAATACATATACCTGGAAATGGAGATGAGGTGTAAATGTATAACCTGTCATGCCTACTCTTGCTATTTCTTGACATGCTGTTACATGCTGACCAACCGCTACTTTTGAACTACGATATGCCAAGTGATCGTATCGTGAATATTCTCCATTTTTGTGCATGATCACTATAAAGTTAGTATGATTCCAGTAAATTACATTAAACCCTCCAAGATTTGAATCATCTTTGACATAAGTTACTATTCCATCGGCGGCTGCAAGTACAGGTGTATCTTCTGGCACTATAAAGTCAATTGCATTTCTAAGTTTGCCTGTGTGTGCAGGAGATGAAGTTCTATCTATGCGTCTGAGTTTTGCCTTAGGGACAGGCAATCGATAGTGGTTAACAGCAGACATATACGATTTACTTATGATACATTTTCTGATCTTGTTACATATGATTGATTGGCTAATAATATAGGCGAAATAGTTGATTTGGTTGTGTATTCTGTCATCTATTGAGCAGCATTATCCTTGATCTCTCATCGCCATAGGTGTGGACATCTTTATCTCTCATTAGTACGTTGAAGGAATTCAAGCAATTTTCAATGGTCGGTATAGAGAACATTAGATAGGAATTCTAATGGAGACGTCAATCGGATAGATTTCAGAAGACGAATGTTTCATCCTAGTTTTTTGTGTTTTGAAAATCATGATTTTTACTTTTACTCGCATTATCCAAAATTGCCTTTGCTTGTTTATAGTGCACTGCGTCAATCATCTTACCTTCGAGCCTAATTGCACCTTTGCCTTTTCCATTCTCTAGCGCTTCATCAAGTGCCTTGACTACTTTTGTAGCCCATTTAATTTCATTCTCACTAGGTGCAAAAATCGCGTGCACTGCTTCTATTTGACTAGGATGGATTAAACTCTTGCCTGAATATCCTAGTCTCTTAGCGATAGTGGCATCTTTTTTCAACCCCTCAACATCATCTAATTTTTGCCAGATGCCATCAATAGCTTCTACTCCAGCAGCACGGGCATCAATCGGGACCTTTGAACGTGCATATGTATACTCGAATTCTTTGACCCCTTCTTCGTAGTCTAAATGCATGTCATATAGAAAATCAAAGATTCCAAAAACTAACATATTTATCCTATCGCTTGCTTTGGCGATAGTATAACTATTGACCACACCTTTAGCTGATTCAATAGATGCAGCTATCTTAATACTTTTTTCCTGAATTCCTATTTCTTGTTCGAGAGTAAATAAGATACGATCAACCGTAGAAATTTCGTCATCATTACTTACCTTTGGGAGAACAATACCATCAATTCCTTTCTGAACTACAGCTTTTAGATCATATAATGTCATTCCAGAGTCAAAAGAGTTTATTCTAGCGTAAATATTTCTTGCTTGATATGTAGTCCTCATAGTAAGCGCCGATTTGATAAGCTGTCTTGCTATATCTTTTTGATTAACGGGAACAGAATCTTCTAAATCAAAACATACAATGTCAGCATTTAATGTCTTGGCCTTATTGATATATCTCTCGCTATTGCTAGGAACAAAAATAAGGCTTCTGAACATGTCCTATCTCAATTGCATTCTTAAACACTGTAAGATAAAATGATTTAATACAAGAATGTAGGAAGTGACTAGAGCTTTTGTGGAGTAGTTACTATTTTTCCCATTTGCTCAGCTTTTGCCATCATGGTATGACCCTTTACCATGTCATTAAATGGAAGAATGGTATGAATTACTGGTTTTATTTTACCCTTACTAGTCCAGTAAATCACCTCTTCAAGTTCAGCTTTGGTTCCTTGTGTTGATCCAAGTAAATTGGTTGCTTTAAAGAAAAGATATCTTAGGTCTATAGTTGAATCGTAACCAGTAGTAGCACCAGTTGCAACAAGTGTTCCACCGTTTTTCAAGAGACCAACCTCCTGTGCAAAAACTGCCTTACCTATATGCTCAAATATAATATCAACTCCCTGCTTCTTAGTTATTTCTCTTACCTTTTTGTACCAGTCTGCCTCCCTGTGATTAACTACTTGATCTGCACCTATTTCCAAGCATTTGTCCATTTTGTCTGTATTGCCTGCTGTTGCAATCACAGTACAATTGTATAATTTTGCAATCTGAATTCCTACCATTCCCACACCACTTGTGCCGCCCATGATAAGCACCGTTTGGCCTGGTCTTATCTTTGCTCTTCCTACTAACATATGCCACGACGTCATGCCAACCATCGACACCGCTGCAGCGTCGTTAAAGGATACATTATCAGGCAACTTTGCAACATTTACTTCTGGCAGATGTGTATACTGACTAAAACCTCCCCAAAGCGGACCAGTTTGAAAGCCCCATATTAGTCGGCTATCACAATCAAACTCTCTTCCATCAGTACATCTATCACATACTCTACAACTCATATTCGAATGGGAAACAACTCTATCTCCTACCTTGAATTTTGTAACATCCTGTCCAACTTCTACTACTGTTCCAGCCACGTCGCTGCCGGAAATATGTGGTAATGGTGTCTTAATCGGGTCTCCCCAAATCGCCCACAGATCATTATAGTTATATGCCGCAGATTCTACTTTTATCAGGACTTCATTAGGTCTCAATTTTGGTGTATCTATATCTTCAATTTTTACTACTTGCTCTGGATCTTTATTATATTCTCTAAATACGGCTGCCTTCATGACGAGAGAAGAATATTTAGCCTTAATATAGTTAACTCGCCAAGATAATGCTATATCTTCTCTTCTTATTTTCAAACCTTCTAGTCATTACTTACGACAAAAACAACCCCAAATATTATGTCATTGATGGTAGGGTCAGGCAGGAAAAAAGCATAGCATCATAAGCGCTGGCATGGTTGGGGTGTCTGGGGTTTAGGATACATACATTACAACGAAAAAGATGGGTAACATGTGTAAGAACTACGTATCTATGTATGGCTAAACTTTGTATAAAAATTAATGTTTAATGATGTGGCATGCGTAGAGCATGCAAAATTGCGTTAGCGCCTATTTATTTTGAAGTCCTTTTTTGGTTGCTGTATACTAAGCAATATCTGCTTTAACTCTTCATCGGTAATGGATCTATTCAACCTGCCAGTGGATGCCGCATTTATCAGGTAATTCTCAACGGCCGTAGCCAGTTCGGGCTTGACCATCCTAACGTTCATTAGTCTCTGCCTAGCACTCGGTTCTAGGAGAACCATTAATGCACGTTGGCGCGCAGCAGCTTCAGCCTCACGTCTTTTATCTTCATCGTTTGGTTGTTGAGGTTGGGAGAATGACATATTTTCCCTCCTATTGCAGTATACTAGGCATATCTTTGAAGTTCTGGAGAAGCTTTGATAATTTCTTTATAGATCTCGGTTGCTAACTTGTCAATTTTTTTCATTCCTTCTTCGGATATTAGCCTTCCTTTACCTTTCTTAATCACATATCCTGCCATTTCTAACTGTTGTAATGCCTTGCGTATAATTGCGCCGCCTGCATCTTTATGGTGTGCAAGGCTATAGCCAGCCTGTTTTTTACCGCCATATTCACTTTTTAAATCTAAAACTCCAATGGGGCCGTGGATGTAAACTTTTCTTAATATTGATGCGCATCTGGCATACCACCAATCCCTATTCTGAGGAATTTTCTCAACGTGGGCACCAGTTTTGACAAAAGCAGACCAACTTGGAGGTTCAATCTTTTTCTCTTTTTTTAGCTGTTCAGTCAGTCTATCTATGAGCTTATTAGCAGGTATATCGTACGCCTTCGCCATTATTACAGATGAGTTTGTTGTTCCCCTATAAATCCTTATTTTAATATCAACTAATGCTGAAACGCCGCAGTTAATTTGTTATGACTTTATGGTATATATGGCCACATTTTAGACATGTGATTCTTATAGCTTTTAGCTGCGACCTTCCTGTCCTAACTCTCGAGCTTATCCCTGGCAAGATAAACTGTTTACATCTCTTACAATAGAGTTGACGAATCTCGTAAGGTAGTCTTAAACGCATGCGCATTGCAATTTTCTTTGCAAGTCTTGCTTGATTATTCGCAAGAATATCATCATATAACGCTTCACGTAGCGCATGGTCTATCAGCAGACGAATTCTTTCCTTTGCGATATCTCTTGCAACATGTTTCTTCACACAAGTTAACAAACACAATTATGATTTATTTTTTGCTTGTAAACACCATCTATTTGGAATAGAACATTGATTATGTTGCTTATAAGGGAAAATAGTAATGTTTAGCATAATGACCAACACAATTTCAAAGGAATATCTATGGAAGCGCTTTAATAGACTGCTGCAAGTTTGGCGTCTCATGTTAATTTTTATTCTATTGTTGGAGAATAATAATTAGAGAATGTTTACAGGGATAGTCGAAGGCTTAGGAGAAGTAAATTATGTATCTAGAAGCAAGAGTAAAAACACACGAGCACGTTTAAGAATAAGGATAAATCTTGGTAGGTTAAGCAAGGGTTTGAAGACTGGAAACAGTATAAGCATTAACGGATCTTGTCTTACTATCACAAAATTACACAATCATGAGGCTAATTTTGATATTATTAACGAAACTGCCAACCGTACATGTCTAAATCTATTGAAAGTGGGTGATAAGGTAAATATTGAGAGAAGCTTGAGATTAGGCGATCGATTGGAAGGCCATTTAGTGTTAGGCCATATCGATGGCATTGGAAAAATTGACAAAATCCGGAAATTTGAGACCGAAATAAAGATCTGGGTTAAGGTCGAGAATATAAAGCTCCTAGATTCAATTGTTTCTAAGGGATCAATTGCTATTGATGGTATAAGTCTGACTGTTGTAGACACAAATTATGACAAAATATCTCTCGCCTTAATTCCCTACACCCTAACTCATACTATCTTAGGATACAAAACTGAGGGTGACTATGTTAACATAGAGACGGATATCCTTGGTAAATATATAACAAAACAACTACCAAAAAATTGGTAACAACCTGATATTTAGTAAACTATATAATTAATTTCCTATTGCAAATAACCATTTGCATTCAATTGAACAAGCGATTCATGCATTAAGAGAGGGTAGTTTTGTCCTGATTCATGATGACAAAGGACGAGAAGATGAAGTAGATATGGTTATAGCAGCTGAGCATATCAAACCACATCATATTGCATTGATGAGGAACCAAGCAGGTGGACTAATATGTCTGGCTGTTGCAAGTGAAATTACCCAAAAACTTGGTCTTTTGTATATGAGTGACATTCTCAGGTCTCTGACACATCTTAATTCAATGTTTTCAAAAATAACTAGTAGCAAATCACCGTACGGCGATAACCCTTCTTTTTCAATATCGGTTAACCACTGTGATACCTTTACAGGAATCACTGATACAGACAGAGCACTAACAATTTCAAGAATGGCTGAAGTATGTAGAAATATTGATTCGAGAGGAATAGATGAATTTGCCAACAGTTTTAGGGCTCCCGGCCATGTACCAATTCTTATTGCATCAACCAATCTGCTTGAAGAAAGAGCAGGTCACACAGAACTATCCATATACTTGATGCAATTAGCTGGACTAGTTCCGACGGCAGTAATATGCGAAATGTTAGATTCTACCACGTATAGAGCATTGTCGATAAATAGAGCGAAGGATTATGCAAATGATTCAGGTATCATATTGTTGGAATCAGATCAACTATTACGGTCTTATTCGAAGGTGGCATAATTATCGAATTGGGTAGAATTAGAGTTGCAATAGTAGTTTCAGAATTTAATAAGGATATTACGCTTCAGATGCTTGGTACGGCAATAAACCAGGCACAAAAAGTCAATGTAGAACTTAGATACGTATGCTATGTACCAGGTTCTTTTGATATGCCACTTATGATTGAAGAGCTTTTAAAGAGGAAGGATATAGATGCTGCAATTACTATAGGTGCCATAATCAGAGGTGAGACACGGCATGACAGTATTGTTGCAGAAAACGCAGCAAGGTTGATTGCAGATTTGTCGCTCAAATACGGCAAACCTGTATCACTTGGAATTTCTGGCCCAGACATGACAATAGAACAGGCTAGAGATAGAATAGAGACTGTACCAACACGTGCAGTGAATGCTGCTGTTAGTATGACTAACAGAATAAGAAAGTTAAGGAGAGAAAAAGTGCCTAATATAAAGAAGACAGTGACTATAGAAGATTGACAATACAAATTACAATAATTAGGATTGAAGGATATGGTCATTGGACACTCACACTTGGTAGTGATAGAGAGGCAAGGCTGCAGATGTTGCAATCAAGGATATATTATGATGTACAGCGTCTATTTTCAGAAAGAGAATGCTTAGTTTATTCAAATAGATTTGATGAATATTTTGCAATATCTAATGGCCTTTCAGTCTCAGATCACATCACAATATACAACCAGCTCGCAGACCTATATACAAATCTAAAACTATCAATGACAATTGGGAAGGGTACTACTCCGTTTGAAGCAAATATCAATGCCCACAAATCAAGGCAGTTAGAAGAAGCCCTTACTCCAGCTGCTAATATTTTCGGTCAATCCGTGTTGTACCCATCTAACCATTCTTCTCCTGAATTTTCATTCTTGAAATCATCGCAGACGGCATCAAATTTAGCATCATTAAATGGAGACTTTGTACAGATAATGCATATAGATGTAAATGACTCTAGGAAAATAACTTTGGATCTAACTCCATATGACATTACCCGCCTAATGGTGAAGATAAATTCTCTCTTGTCAGATGAGTTTCTTAAAAAAGGTTGCATAACATTTTTTATTGGCGGGGATAATTTTATGGTTGTCTCAAATGATACAACGAAAGAAGATGCAGAGACAATAATTGATAGAGTTGGTAGAGCTGTGGGAATTAAGCTAAATTGCGGAATTGGTATTGGAAAAACTGGTAGAAAAGCGGCCAAAAATGCAACTAAGGCACTTGATACTATAAGAGATCTAAGGGGGAAAGGAAAGATCCAATCTGTGTATGAAATACAATGAATAGAATAATAAAAAATGCTAGCCTTTTACTTGGCAGAGATTTAACATATATTGAGTCTGGGTTTATTGAAATAGGAAAAAATGGGCAAATAACCAGAGCAGGAGCTGGAAATTATAGCGGTAAAATTCTTAATAATAAAATCGATTATAGCAATGACGGTAGCCGTACTGTGATTGACTCCGAAGGACTTCTTATAATACCGGGTTTTATTAATGCTCATACACATATAGGCGATTCTCTAGGAAAGGATCTGTTAGTTGAGTCAGGAAAGCTCAACGCAAGAATTCACCCTGTTTATGGCGCAAAGAGGGTTGTCTTACAAAAAAGCAGACCAGATCACCTGAAGATGTGTATGAGAACTTCCATAATATCTATGATGAAGAAAGGCGTTGTGGCGTTTGCAGACTTTAGGGAAGGCGGCTCTGAAGGAGTAAACTTGCTGAAGCAAGCAATGTCTGCTCTACCAATCAAGTGTATAGTACTTGGCAGGATCGAATATTACTTTGACCTCATAAAGGATTTGAAAATAACTAAAAAAAAAGAATTAGTGAATAGAACAAGAGCCAGAAATAATGTCAAAATTGCAGCGAAGATCCAAAAACTGCAGCACGAAATGCATAGAAAGATAGATCTGAGACTTCCCCGAAAAGCTTTACAGCAGGCTTCCAACGTTCTAAAAATTGCCGATGGACTGGGACTCAGTGGTGCAAATGAAAACACTGACTCCTCTCTTCAGCAGTATAAACAGCTACTAAATGGCGTGAATAAAGAGACAAGAAACAGAAAACTCAGGCAAGGAAATAGAAAGTTACTCTTGGCTATTCATGCGGCTGAGTCAAGAGAGTCTGTTGAATTCTCAAATTCAATAACAGGTAAGACAGAGGTAGCTAGAATAATGCGATATCTAAATCCAGATGTTATTGTTCATATGACCAATGCTACAGATGAAGATATTTCTTTGGTTGCAAGGAGCAGAACTGGTGTTGTGATATGCCCTAGAGCCAATGGAATACTTGGAGCTGGAATTCCAAAAGTTGCACATATGTTAGAGAATGGGTGTACAATAGCTATAGGAACAGATAATATCATGTTGAATTCTCCTGACATGTTTAGAGAAATGGACTATATATGGAAGGCATCGAGGGCCATAGAAAATAATCTTATCAGTGCCAGAGACATACTGAAAATGTCCACAATAAATGCAGCACACATTTTTGGACTGAATTCTGGATGCATAGAAGCAGGTAGATCAGCTGACTTATTATTTATTGATAAAAAGCATCTTGACTTGTATCCTATTCATAATCCATATGCTTCCATTATCCATAGGGCGGGTCCGGATTCTATTAAAGGTATGATGATAGACGGAAGACTGGCAGACGGGGCGGAATTGTGAGAATTGCGAATGCAAATTACAGTTAATGCAGCAATGACCGTTGATGGTAAAATTGCAACACACCAAGGAGATTCGGCCATATCTTCAAAAGAGGATCTCATAAGGGTCCACAAACTACGGGCTTCAGTTGATGGAATCCTTGTGGGCATATCCACTGTTCTGGCAGATAATCCAAGGCTGACGGTTAGGCTTGGCGGAAAGCAGGCTAAGGATGAACATCCAACAAGAATTATAATAGATAGTGCGGGCAGGACACCCCTTGATTCACAAATTCTGCGTACTGCTTCTAAAGTAAAAACAATAGTTGCTGTTACAAAATTGGCAAACATAGATACTAGAAGAAAAATAAAAAAAACTGGCGCAATAGTAATTGTTGCAGGTACTCGAACGGTTAATCTAAAAAGAGTATTTTTGATCGTCCGGAAAATGGGAATTAGGAAGATTCTTGTAGAGGGAGGGGGCGAAATAAATTGGTCTCTTTTTAGTTTAGGAGTCGTAAGTGAATTAATTGTAACAATCGCACCAAAGATAGTTGGTGGGAGGCAAGCGACTACATTAGTAGAAGGAGATGGATATTCAAGGATGGCGCGAGGCATAAAATTGCGACTAAAAAGGGTCCTAATGCAGAATGGCGGTGAGTTAGTTTTACATTATAAACTATGAAAGTTGTTATATCAATATTAGTATACCATGTATGGCCAATCTCCTCTTACTGTCTGTTTGACAATATATCCTCAGTGATCTGATTAATTTTATATCGCAAAGCTTCCTTGACCCTGGTATTATCTATCATATTGAGTGGTCCATTACAATTGTTACACTTGAAGAATGATTCAACGGCCGAATCAAATTTGATACGAGGGCAGCCTTTATTTCCGCAGTGATAGAATTCTGAAGATTCTTCGTATTCCAACCGTTTTTGTAATCTGTCAAGGATTTTTTTCTTCTGATTATCAATAAAGTTGTCAACTTGATCTTGTTTTGCACGCCATCTGTATACAAACCACCCCTTTTTTTCGTCTTTTACCCTTATACCAGTTATAAGGGCCTTACCGAACATGTCGTAAAGAACTTTTCTTATAATATTAATCCGTAAACCAGTAGCACTAGCAATTTCTTCGTCGGTGGCGTCTTCAGTATTTAGAAGAGCGCGAGCAACCTTAAGATACTCTTCTCCTCCAATCAGGTTCGCAATTTTAACGAAAGAATCTTCATACTTCACTGATGGCATATACTCATATCGGTTATTTTTGGATATATAGTTACCTATGATTCAAATTATGCCAGAACTAGCAATTCAAATTATGAGTCAAGAAGGTATTTGGCCTAATATGCATCTTCTATGTCAAATTGGTTTTGTTACCATCTATTTGTGAGCCATACTCTGTCATTTGAGAGTTTTCTAATAATTTTCACTGCTGAATGATAGTTATTAGTAATCGAGACCTTTGGGTAATTGCATGCTTATTTATTGTTAGAATGGCTCGTAACCGGTGGAAAGCTAATCTTAGGATATAAACCTTGTAGATAAATATCACCATGCTTACTCTGTATAGAATTCTAATAGTCAATTTCATTAAAGTTAACCTGTGAGTCCCGATAGTATCGCTTACGATTAAATCGACAGGTACATTGTATAATCCGCTAATGGACATGATGCTTTGTCTATTTTCTATAGTCATCACCAGTTTAGTAGCAATTATGCTAAAAAATAATCCAACTAAAACTGTAATGGACATAGAATAGTATTTCACTATACTCCTGCTTTATAAGTGCAGACTCATTCTTGTAATTTAACCTCATAAGCTAAAAAAATTAGATACTGTTCTATTCAATGATTAGCTGAACTGTATGAGGATGAGAAATAAATCCTGTAATTGAGTATAGTATCGGATAAACGTAAAATAATATCAGGAACTACTCTAGCTTATTTTAAGAAGTAAGTAAGCTTTTGCTGACGCGCTACATCATCCTCATCTTATACTCTACTGTTACTATAATCTACTATTACGATAACTATTATAGCCAGAATGCTGCCTGTATGAGTAGCCGCCACTGCGTCTGGTCTGTCTGTAATTATTACCTTCATACCTTCGATATTTTGTTCCACCCCTACGGTCTCTGTTATGATATTGATAATTACGCCTTTGATACCTGCCACTGAAAGAACGTGGATATTGTTGCCGTTGTTGAGTTATCGGAATTTCAATTCCCATTTCATCATTGAGCTTTCGAATAGGATGTTTAGTCTGCCTGAGGATCCTTCCAAAATCATCAATTCTGTCTTGAGAAACTAGAGATACAGCCTTACCAGTTGCACCAGCTCTCGCTGTCCTTCCTATTCTGTGAAAGTATATTAGTGGATCTTCTGGGATGTCATAGTTTATTACGTGACCTACAGCTGGAACATCTATTCCTCGTGCGGCGATGTCTGTGGCTACAAGAATGTCCTCAAGTCCTTTTCTAAATTTATACATTGCACTGTCTCTTTGACTCTGTGATAAATCGCCATGTATTGTTATCGCTCTAAATCCCTCTTGCTTCAATTCGGAAGCAAGTCTATGTGCTCTTTGCTTCGTTGCAGCAAAGACTATTGTCTGTTTTTTTTCTCTCATTCTGATGAAGTCACATAAATGCTTGAATTTTTCCTTTTCATATACCATAAGGTAAGATTGGTCGATGGTATCCAGACTTAATTCCTCTTCGTTTAATCTTACCTCCTCGTAGTCTTTCATATATTCCTGTGCGAGTCTTAAAATCTCTGGTGGCATTGTAGCAGAGAACAGGCATGTCTGTCTCTCTTCATTTACATAAAATAAAATAAATTTGATATCATCAATGAAACCCATGTCAAGCATCCTATCTGCTTCATCTAGGACAACAAACTTTACATTCTCTAAATCGATCGAGCCCTGCTTGATATGGTCTATCAGTCTGCCAGGGGTTGCGACGAGTATCTGAACACCTTTCCTTAATTGATCATGTTGGATACCAATACTTTGTCCACCATAAATGGATACTGTTCTAATACCTGTATATTTTGCAAACTTGTTAATTTCCACAGTAACTTGTACAGCTAGTTCTCTTGTCGGAACAAGTATTAGAGCCTGTATTGGACCTCTGCGCTTTATTTTGGTCAATATAGGTAGTGCGAAAGCTGCTGTCTTTCCGGTACCTGTGTGTGCCTGTCCTATAACGTCTACACCTTTTAGCATTAGTGGTATTGCTTCTTGTTGTATAGGAAAAGGATCCTCATATCCGCTTTCCTTTAACGCTTTAGTTGTGTCAACATCTATTCCTAATTCTTGAAACGTTTTTGTCAATTTTTTCTTTCACTTTGAATATTGTAAAGCTACAAAAGGCACGGAAGATATGAAAGTAACATTTCCGTTCATTTACTTGACTAATCTGCCGCAATCTTTTGAATTATTTATGTTATGAATTACTCGAATATAATCATATCTAGAATATATAATTATCTGCTTTGTCAGTATATGCTATAATATGTGATAAAATTTAACACCATTATTATTACACTTACAAAGTATGTAGGCAAATATGCTGATAATTATAATTTAAGTATTACTAGTGACTAATATTGAATTGAAATTTAAATAGCTTATGAATAATATATATATGTATATTAAGCTAGCTGTTGATCTTGTATAAGGACTGTACTTGTCGAACAAAGCTGGCTCCATTGCTAGTAGTGTCCAAATAGTAAATGGACGTAGGACTTTTGGTGCTGCATTAGAAATCATTTCAAATGCAAAAGAAACATTTGACTGCTGTATAGACTCAAAAGGATTATCTTTTCTGATGCAAGATGAACAATTATGGAATGCAGTGACGGGACTAAAAAACAGAAATGTAAATTCAAGGTTTATTACCGAAATTACTCAAGAAAATATGCATTATTGTAACTTACTTTTAAAACTAGGCGAGGTTTATCATAACGATAGACTGAAAGGCAATTTCATGATTGTAGATGGAACAAGATATTCATATTATGTTATGGATTACGATAGTTATGGAGAAACTCAGAATATAGGACAATCGTTTCACACCCAAGTTAAACCATTTGTAGAAACTCAACAACATCTCTTTGATAACTTATACAGCAAGTCTATTCCCGCCAAAGAGAAAATCAGAGAAATTGGAAGAGGAATTAAGGGAGATTTTGTTGACATTATTCAAACTGCATCTGAAATCCAGAATATCGCTACGGAACTTATAGAATCGGCAACTAATGAAATACTATTGTTATTCCCAACGACCAACTCGTTTTATCGAGCAGAATATAGTGGAATGTTAAATTCATTATGGGAAGCATCAGAGCGAGGTGTCACAGTTAAATTGTTAATACAAGGAGCAGAAGACGATAACCGATTAAAAGAAATAATACAGAAGACAGTAATGCAGAAAAACTCATTAATAAATGTCCAATGTATTGCAAGGCAATTAGAAACGAAGATTACAACTCTTGTAATCGATCAAGCAGTTTCATTAGCAATAGAGATTAATGACGATACAAAGAAAACCTTTGAGGAATCCACAGGAATTGCTATTTATTCGAACGATGAATTAAAAGTTGCATCATCTATTACTATATTTGAAACTCTATGGATACAGTCTGAATTTGATAAACAAAATAAAATAAAACAAGCATATTTTCAAATGTTTAAGGGTTTTGAACTCAAAGATGAAGTGTACATTCGACGTTGGTCATTTGAACAGCAACAACAAACAAAGAAACAACAGGAGTAACAGAACATACCTCACTAGATACCATACCAATTAAGGCTTTCCAAGGAAAGCCATCTGCTCCCATCTAATCATTCCCAATAGGTGGTGACGTTAATACAAAATTCCATAACTTGCAAGAATTAACCGTCTTCACACCTCAACCTTTTACACAGAATCTTAAACTCCCTGA
>Ga0126306_10000730_pt1 | contig 16259 bp, 17 predicted proteins | sample Plot27_FD_92592 | JGI IMG/M metagenome (GOLD analysis project Ga0126306, IMG submission 92592) | Serpentine soil microbial communities from UC McLaughlin Reserve, CA, USA - Plot27 | ecosystem: Environmental > Terrestrial > Soil > Grasslands | place: USA: UC McLaughlin Reserve, Lake County...
CGCTGGCGGGCCCTCTCGTCCCCGGCCTTGGCCCGGTTGGAGAGGTCTATCTCCTCGGCGTGGGTGAGCAGCTCGCCCTGACCGATGTGCGCCAGGTACTTCGCCAGAAGCTCCGGCGTCTCCATCTCGATCCTTACATTTCCCCTTTTTGTTGACCCCGTGGCCAATCTGTCCTCCTGAAAATGTGCGAGGTCCGGAAAACCTGTTTCAAAAACTACTCCTGATTCTACCGTTCGCCGCCGTTTTCCAAACGCCCGTTTTCTAATCGATTTCACGTCTTCCGAAACGTGTATAAGTTATACGCACCGGGACGACGATAGGTTTCACGGCGGGTCCGTTTATACTCTGGAGGCTCGGGACGCGGAGGGGACCATAGGAGCGTAAGGTTTTCGGAGGACCTGCGATACATTGCTGACGGAAAGGAATCGTGATGATCGCCATCTTTAACAGCCTGCCGGTCAAGGAGGGGGCGGCGGACCAAATAGTCAGTCGGTTCGCCCAGAGTCGGGGGCACGTGCACGACTTCCCCGGATTCGTATCCATGGAGGTCTTGCGCTCCGACGGGGCCGACGAGGTGCTCGTGATCACTCGCTGGGAGAACCGGGCCGCCTTTGATTCGTGGGTCGCCAGCGACGAGTTCAAGAAGGCCCACGGGCGTAGCAGCGGCGGCGACCTATTGCGTGGCCACCCGCGGATGAGCTCGTACGAAGTCGCCGTCGAGCGCGACGGCGGGGCGAGAGGCTAGAGCAAGACGCTGGAGGTCGCGGCCTCCTCCTCGGGCGGGGGCGGCTGGTACTCGCCCTTGCCCAGCACCGCGAATACGACGGCGAAGAGCATGATCATCACAACGACCAGGATTATCACTGATATGCGCTCCACCGCGTCTCCCTCGCTGCGGCCTTTATCGACGCCCACATTCTACAGCAACCGGCGCAAACGGTTTCGTTCGGGGGTCGGAAGGAGGCGCGTAATGTATAATGGCACTGTTTGTAGCAGCTACGATGGCGGGGGCAGGTAGTGGATCTTGATCTTGCATTAAGCGATTATGGCGAGGTGCAGGAGTCGGAGTGCCGTGAACTCCTCGAGATCCTGGACCGCATGGGCATCGCCTCGGCCGACCGCACCTACCAGCCGGGCGACGCCATCTACCGCGAGGGCGAGTACGGCGACGCGCTCTACGTCCTCAAGTCCGGCGTCGTAAAGCTCTTCAGACCGTACTCGGGGAGCAAGGAGGCCACCTTGCGCCTCCTCAAACCGTGGGACATCTTCGGGCATCTGGCGTTCGTGGGCGAGGCGCGTCAGCGTGCCTACGCAGAGGCCGTCACCGAGTGCAGGGTCACGAAGGTGCCGAAAATCTTCATGGAGCGCGCGATCCGCCGCGAGCCCCAGGCCGCCCTGAAGATGATGACGCTGCTGGAGCTGAGGCTCGTGCAGTACGAGGAGCTCGTTAAGTGCCTGCTGCCCCGCGAGACCGAGGTGCGCCTCGCGAACCTCCTGCCCATCCTCGCCCAGAAGTTCGGCGACAGGGATCGGGAAGGCAACGGCGCCGTCACCATAGACCTCCGCCTCACCCACCAGGACCTCGCCGCGATGGTCGCCTCCACCCGCGAGTCCGTCACCAAGGTCCTCAACGACATGCGCAACCGCGGCGTCGTCGAGATCGAGGCCGGCCGCATCACCATCAAGGACCAGACCGCGCTCGCCAGGTTGAGCCGAGCTTGATTTACAGGCAAGCCCCCAACCAAAATTGGGAGGCTGGCGTGCCGACTAGCTGGTAAGCTTTGCTGCCGGCTCTGCAAGAGAGGCGAGATGCGTCCTGGCGTGCTGGAGATCTTAGAAGCTATATTCCTCGGGGTAGTGCAGGGGCTCACGGAGTTCCTGCCCGTCTCTTCCTCGGGGCATTTGCTGCTCGGCCAGTATTTCCTGGGGCTGGACCAGGAGCGGTTCGGGCTGCCGTTCGACGTGGCGATGCACCTGGGGACGCTGGTGGCGGTGGTGGTGTTCTTCTGGGACGACCTTGTTCGCATGGCGCTGGCGTTTCTGCGTTCGCTGAGGCGCCGGAGGCTCTCGGAGGACCCAAACGAGAGGCTCGCGTATCTGGTGCTGGCCTCCACCGTGCCGGCGGCCTTGATCGGGTTTTTCCTCGAAGGCTTTTTCGAGACGGCGGTACGCTCGCCGTGGGTCGTCGTCGTCAACCTGGTGCTGGTGGGCGTCCTGTTTATCGTGGGGGAGGTGGTTGGGAAGCGCACCCGGCGGGCGTCCAAGCTGACGTTTCGGGAGGCGGTGGGGATCGGGGTCGCCCAGGCGGCGGCGCTGGTTCCGGGGGTGTCACGTTCGGGGGCGACGATCACGCTCGGGCTGTTCCTGGGGCTGAAGAGGGAGGAGGCGGCCCGGTTCTCGTTCCTGATGAGCGTGCCGATAATCGCCGGAGCGGGGTCGCTCCAGCTCGCCGAGATCTTCGCGGAGGGGATGGGCGCCTACGACATGCTGCTGTTCGCGATCGGCTTCTTCTCCTCGGCGGTGGTGGGGTACCTGGCGATCCGATTCTTCATCCGCTACGTCGTGGATCACTCCCTACGCGCTTTCGCCTACTACCGCTTCGCGCTGGCCGCCGTCGTCGTCGCGCTCCTGGTCCTGCTCTAGAGGGACTTTACAGGACGTGCGTCGTTCTGATAGTTTGTCGGGGATCATGGACGCCTCGGCGACAACGGTCCTACTCACGATGCGCGGTAGCCCCCGGCCGTCCATCCTACGATTTATCTAGGAGAAGCGCCCCGCGCGAAACGCAGCGGGCATAGACGCTTCTCCGGAACCCAGACCGGCGCGAAGGCAGCGTTCGAAGGAGGCCGTTGACGACATGACGACTTTAGAGATCAACGAAGGTCCCGAACTTTGGTGGCACGGCCGTGTTCACTGAGGAGGGGGCCCCGGGCACGCCGGGCGAGTTGGACGATCTGCGTGCCGGTATCGACGCGGTGGACGAGCAGATCGTACGCTTGCTGGACGAGCGGGCGCGGCTGGCGCGCGGCGTCGGGGAGATCAAGCTAAAGAGCGGCCTCGACGCCTACGCCCCCGCCAGGGAGCGCAAGGTCCTCAACCGGGTCGTCGCCCTCGGCAGCGGCGACTTCCCGAAGCGGGGCATGGAGGCGGTGTTCCGCGAGATCATCTCTTCCTCGATCTCGCTGGAGGCGCGACTGAAGGTCGCCTACCTGGGCCCGGAATCCACCTTCACCCACGAGGCGGCGCGGCGCTCGTTCGGCGCGAGCGTCGAGCTGGAGCCGCAGACGACCGTCTCGGAGGTCTTCGCGCGGGTGGAACGCGGCGAGGCGCAGCACGGGGTCGTGCCGGTGGAGAACTCGATGGAGGGCGCGGTCACGCACACCTTGGACGAGCTCATGGCGAGCCCTTTGAAGATCTGCGGCGAGGTTTACCTCCCGATCTCCCAGAACCTGCTCGCGAAAGCGGCTTCTCTGGAGAGCGTGGAGACGGTCTGCTCGCACCCGATGGCGCTGGCCCAGGCGGCGACCTGGCTCCGCCACGAGCTACCGCACGCCAACCTGGATGAGGTGGAATCCACCGGAGAGGCCGCGAGGCGGGCGGCGGAGGAGACAGGCGTGGCGGCGGTCGGGAGCGCCCTGGCAGCAGAGGCGTTCGGCCTGAACGTTCTGGCCCGCAACATCCAGGACGCGCGGACCAACGCGACGCGCTTTATCGTGCTTGGGCGTTCGTGGGCCGGTCCGACGGGGCGGGACAAGACGAGCGTGGTGTTTTCGGTCAAGGACCGGCCCGGGGTGCTCAAGGACGCGCTCTCGGCGTTCTCGGACGAGGGAATCAACCTGACGCGCATCGAGAGCCGGCCCAGCAGGCGGCGGGCCTGGACCTACGTGTTCTTCGCGGACCTGCAGGGGCATCCCGACGAAGTACGGGTCAAGAGGGCGCTCGCGGGCGTGGAGGAACACTGCCCGTACGTCAGCGTGATCGGGGCCTACCCCGAAGTACCGTCGGAAGTGCTGCCGGCGACGTAGGGGGGATATCCTAAACTTCAAGGCCACCGCCCGCCTCGTCCTCAAGGAGGTCCGCCACCCGCTTCGTTACGGGGACACAACCGAGATCGCCCTCGAATCCGGGTACCTTCGGAGCGCGGGCCGCACCCCGCAAAACACTATGCGCGCCAGGATCTCCGTGGACGTGCGCGACAACCCCAAAGGAGCCCCTTCTCCCAGACCGCGCCCCGCGTGTACGAGCTCAAGGAGTGGGGCTGAATCTAAGGGCGGCGAAGATGCTGTATATTTGGGGCGACAAACGTGGACTTTGTAAGATCAAGTAAGGGGTTGTGATGGTGGACCTCCGGACCGGCGGGGCGCTCGAGGCGGCGGCCTGGAAGGTAAGGAACTTGGAAGACTTCGGGGCGAGGCTCGAGAGGGCCGCCAGGCGAGTGGACGAGATCGACCGCGCGCACGAGACGGCTGCGCTCGTGATCTTCGAGGCCGCGCTGACGCGAAGCGGGCGGCCCATCGAGGAGGTCAGGGAGACCGTGCGCCGCTTCGAGGAGACCTTTGCGGACGAGGAGGAGGATCTCACGATCCCGAGGGTTAGCGGTATCCTCAACGTCGAGGGCGACTCGTGGTTCTACGACGACCCGAGCATACGGACCATCGTGGGCCAGCTCCTCGGGCAGTTCCAGCACCGCGTGACGCAGTACAACTACGTTAGCGAGCACGAGGTGCTGAGGCGCTGGGCGAACAGCTACGACACCAAACTGTTTATCCGGCGCCGCATCCACGAGACCGAACCCATCGTCGGCGCCGTCGAGGGCGTGGACCTGCCCCTGATGCAGTACCTCCGCGCCGCCGCCGGGGGCGACACGATCGTGCCCTCCCCGCGGATAGCGCGCGTCCTCGTGGCCCTCGGCGCGCTCGAAGAGGGTGACGCCGGCGACGACTACGCCGTGCTGGCCGCCGCCGAAGGCTTGGCGCTGAGACTGGAGCTACCGGCCCCTATGGTCGGCGAGATGCTGACCCGGCTCGCCGCCGAGGACCATCTTCAGTTCCCCGAACCGCCCGCACCCGAGAGGCCGGAGGAAGGCGCCGAGGAGGCCGGCGACGCCGCCGGGGCAACGGCGACGGGCGGGGGTGGTTCGGGCGGCACAGACGGCGAGGCTGGGAAGCCCAGCGCGGAGGACAGGGCCGCTCGGAAGGCCGCCCGCGCCGAGGCGCGGCGGGGTGCGGAGCCGACCAGGGTGCAGGACCCCCAGGCCAAGGACGCCCCCGGCACGTCCGAAGAGGCCGGGGACAAGCCCGAGCCGGCCGCGCCCGAGTCCGGGGCGGAGGACGCGCCCGGCAAGGAAGGTTAAGATCGCATTCTCATGCCCGGGGCATCCCGGGGACTTTGCAAAACACGTGCGGGTGGTAAGATGTTGGCAATAATTGCTGATTAATTTCTAAGGAACCCTCCAGGGAGTTGTAGGGAGCATGGCAGAATCGAAAAAGCGCATCGCCCTCAAGCCGCACATGAAGCAGATACGGGAGTGGGTTGATCAGGGCAAGGCGGATGATTGGATCGCGGACGCGTTGGGCACCAGCGCTTCGAGCGTCCAGTCTTTCCGCTCCCGCAATGACATCTACCGGCGAGAACGCGGCGCGCGCGAGCCCATAAGCGTCTTCGAGGGCGTCCTCGACCACGGGGAGCGCGACGGGTGGGGCCTGTGGTTCGACCCCTCGGTGGCGGACGACCCGATCTGGCGCGAGCACTGGTCAGGCGTCGAGTCGGTGGTCGTCAAGGTGGCCCACGACTCGATCGTCCTGGAAGTCGCCACCGAAGCCTCCCGTGCCGAGGACGGCAACGGCTCCGGCTCGCCGGAGGCGATCACGTTCTCCGTCGAGCGAATCCCCGAGCCCGTAGCACAGGAGGAGCCCGCGGCCCTGCCCGAGTGGTCGGCCTCCGACGAGACCGACCGCGAGCGTGGGCGGGTGAAGTGGTTCGACGCCGAGAAGGGCTACGGCTTTCTGGTGCGCCCGACCGGCGAGGACCTCTTCGTCCACCACTCCGAGGTCGAGGGCGACGCCTCGGTCCTGGGTCCCGGCGGCGAGGTCGAGTACACGGTCGGCCGCAACGACCGCGGCCCGAACGCCCGCGGCGTTCGCCTCATGGGCTAAAGAGAAACCAAGACGGGACCCGCGGTTCCGGGTCCCGAAACATCCGGGTAAGGCCGCGAGCTCGGCGATGGCTTCGCGGCCTTTTCCGTGCGCTACACCCACGACGAAGCGGGACGCCTCCGCCAGGAGACCGGAGACGGAACCCCCCGCTCCTTGAGGCGCCCCTCACCAGTAATCCGGGCTAAAGCGACCATCTAAACGGTTGAGCCGGCACCACTCTATCGCCTCGCTGCCGGGTCTGCGAGGTCCACCAGTCAACCGAAATCTGACAGGCTGAAGTGCTGACTGGCTGATCGGCGCGATCGCGGAAGACCATGCCTTCCGCGATCGCATCAAAGGTTCTCGGCGCCTTTTATCGGCTCGGTTCGTTCGGAAGTGAGGTGCCCCGTCGAGGCGAGTTCGAGCAGCTTTGGGGCCTTCCCGTTGTCGGCCACGAGAAGGCGCGTGATCGAGGCGTTCGCGGCGCGGGTGGTGCCGGGCAGGACCTCCGAACCGAAATGCTCGCGCAGGTAGGCGCGCATCACCCCGCCGTGAGAGACGATGGCGACCCGCTCGCCGGGGGCGTGGCGGGCGAGGATCATGGAGACCGCGTCGTCGAAGCGGGCGAGGATCTCCTCGTCGGTCTCGGCGCCCACCATGGCCCACCGCTCTTCCTCGGGTACGGAGAGGAACTTCTCGGCGAATTCGGGGTCGCGGGCCTCCTGCTCGGCCCAGGTGTGGCCCTGCAGCAAACCGCCGTGACGTTCCGTCAGGCCGGCCACGGGGATCACCTCGCCCTCGTAGCCCGCCCCCCGCGCCAGTATCTCGGCGGTCTCGAAGGCCCGCGAGAGCGGGCTCGCGTACACGCCGGAGAGGGCCGCCCCGCCCAGCGCCCTCCCGGCCTCCTCCGCCTGGCCCCTGCCCAGCTCCGAGAGCGGGAACTCCATCTGGCCCTGCCAGACCCCGCTCGCGTTCGCCGTGGATTGGCCGTGCCGGATCAACACCACTTCTCGCCGTCCATCTAGGTGCGTTATGTCCATGCGCGTAGATTAGTGCAAGAGGACCCAAACCGGCAAACGGATGTCTCGCGGCGATGCCGCCGTGTGCCCCCCGATGCTAGAATCCGCGCGCGTACGGGACCGACGGGGGTGGCGCATGTTTTTCTGGAGGAGACGACGGCGCGACGAGGCCGAGCCGAGGACGCACGCCGACCCGCTCGCGGAGTCCTCTCAACCTCGCGGAGAGAGCGTTCCGTTGGCCTCGCCCGGCGCGCGGAGCGTCCGGCTCGAGCGCGACGAGCCGCGGCCCGCCGCGATACAGCGCGTCACCGGGGAGCTGCAGGGGCGCGGCGAGAGGGTGGTCGCGCTCTTCGAGGAGGTGACCTCGCCGCGCGGGCGCGCGGTCCTGCCGATACGCCTGCGTCGTGATCCGGACGAGGACGTCTTCGTCGAGGTCGTGACCGGACCCTGGGACGAAAGGACGGTAGAGGGTCTGCTGCGCTCGGCGGCCGTCCTGCGCGACTCGGACCTCGCCGACGCGACCCTGGAGGTCCTGAGCGCCTACCCGCCCCCGGAGGAGGTCGTCTTCTTCTCCGCGCGCTCGGCGGCGGCGCTGCTGCAACTGGCCCTGTTCGAGCGCGACGATGCGGAAGACCCTGTCGCCAGCGCCTGGGCGTTCGCGGCGGTCGCCTCGCGCCACTGGGACCTGAACCTCGAATACGACCCCGAGGAGCTGTCCCCCGTCGAGGAACGCGTGCTCGCCATGCTGGACGAAGCAGCCGCGGGCGCCGAGGGAAACCCCCCGATCCTCGACGCGCTCGTGCGCTGCCTCGGCTGCTACGTGGGCGAGACCTTGCGCCGCAACTCCCCGGTAGCGAGCGCCTGGGGTCCCGCCAACGGGTGGGGCGAAGACCTGGTGCTCGAGTTCCCGGACGGTCTCGCCGCGGACCCCATCGGCAAGACCCGCGCCTTCCTACAGAACGGCCGCGACGACTCAGTCGCCTTCTACGTTGCCTACGCCATCAAGGAGTTGGACGACGAGGGACAGACCGACGGGGGGGCTGGCTAACCAACGCTACGCGTAACGGGCGCGCAGCTGGCGGATGATGTTTCTCGAGTCCACCAGCACGTCGTCGCCGATGGTGAGGATCGGTATCGCCCGCTGCCCGGAGAGCCGCATTACCTCCTGGCGCCCGTCGGCGTCGGCCTGCACCGTCCGGTAGTCGAGGCCGAGCCGGTCCAACTCCTTCTTCACCGTCCGGCAGTAGGGGCAATACTCCCCCGTGTACAGCGTTATCGTCTCGCTAAGGGTCTGAGCTTCAGCCACGGTTCCCTCCTGACTCCCGTGCAACCTCTTGCCGACACGGCCGTAACAACGGCCTTCTATCTGTCCATCTATCTGTAAGCGCCGATTATACCGCCAATTCCTCCAGCGAGGACCCCTTTGGAGCACCCCGTGCGCCGCGACCGGTCGCGAGGATGCCCCTGCGTGGGCGCGAAGCGCGAACGCAGGGACATCCCGGATGGTGCCGCGACTTGCACTTCAAGTTTATGGTAGATCTGTGGTTGAGGTAAAGGCGAAGGAGCGGGTTCGCGTGGGGGCTGGTAAGGGCTTGCGCGGCATGTTAGGGTTTGCGAAGAGTGGGAGACTATCGTTCGGTAGGCTTAGTGGAGGAGCGGGGCTGCCGGGTTTCGCTCAGGAGGGGTAGGTTGCTGAGGAGCAGGTGGGCGCGAAAAGCATCGGGGACCCTAGATGGCCCGGTCAAGAACTTCCTGGCGGAGCGGTTGTCGGGCGGCAGGAAATTCCGCAAGCGCCGGGGGCGGCACAGGATCGCCGGCCCGGTGCTGATAGCCTGCGCGCTCCTGGCGGTGCTGGTGGCGGCCGATTTCTGGGTGAACGCCGGCAGGGTCTACCGCGACGTAGAGGTCGGGACCGCCGAGGTGGGGGGCAAGACGCCTCAGGAGGCGCGCGCCATCATTGAGGCCCAGGCCGCCGACGCCGTGGAGGAGGTGCGGCTCACCGGCCCCGAGAGCGTGACCCTGACCGACGAGGCTTTGGGCATCCAGCTCGACGTCGAGGCTACTTTGGACAAGGCTTACGCTGTCGGGCGTGAGGGGGGCATCGTGGAGAGGCTCGGGGAGAGGTTCGACGCGGTGTGGGGGGCGGCCAGCATCCGGCCCGTGATCCACTACGATGAAGGCGTCGCGCGCGCGGAGGTCGAGAGGCTCGCGAAGGAACTCGACGCCAAGCCCCGCGAGGGCACCGTGACCGTCGAAGGCGACCGGGTCGAGGTCGGGGAGTCCGGGCAGGGGTACGAGACGGACGTGGAGGCCACGCTCGGCAACGTGGAGCGAGCCGTCGGGGAGATGAGCGGGGAGGCCGGCATCGCGGGCAGGGAGCTCGGCCCCCGAGTCTCGACCGAGGAGGCCGAGGAGGCCGCCGAGAGGGCTAGGGCGGCGATGTCCGAGCCGATTCGGCTCGCCGCTGGGGAAGAGGAGTGGGACGTGACGCCCGAGGAGATCGGGCAGATGCTCAACATCGCGCCGAAGGACGGGCGCATGGAGGTCTCTCTGGGCGAGGGCCGGGCGCGCGAGGTGCTCGCCGACGTTTACGAGACGCTCACCGTCGCCCCCGTCGAGGCGGGTTTCGTGCCCGAGGGGGAGTTGGTTTCGGTCACGGAGAGCCGGGACGGCCAGGACATCCGGGACGGGGAGTTTTTGAACGCGCTCGGTAGCGGGCTCTTCGAGGACAAGCGCGAGTACGAGGTGCCCGTGGCCGTCACGAGGCCTGAGCTTACGACCGCGGAGGCGGAGGAGCTCAAGCCCACGGATCTCCTGGGGTCTTACCGGACCAACTACACGCTTAGCTCGGACAAGTCCCCGGAGCGGGTGGAGAACCTTCGCGTCGCCTCCGGCGCGGTGAGCGGGACGTTCTTGGCGCCGGGAGAGGTGTTCTCGTTCAACGAGCTGGCGGCGTCCCAGAAGTACAACGAGACCCACGTCATCGTCGAGGGCGTGGAGACGACCGCCGACGGCGGGGGGCTGTGCCAGGTCGCCTCGACGCTCTTTAACGCGGCCAACTACGCGGGGATGGAGATCGTGGAACGCAATCCGCACGACTCGGAGCTGCCCTACATCCGGCCGGGGCTGGATGCGACGGTGTGGTTCGGGGCGCTGGACATGAGGTTCCGCAACACTACCGACGGCTACATTCTCGTCCAGGAGTCCGTCGGGGAAGACGGTTACGTCTACGCCAGCATCTACGGCCGTCCCAACGGCACGGTGGTCCAGATGAACTCCAAGCCCAACTTCAGGACCGAGTACGCCTCCGAGTGGGTCACCTACAAGACCGTGACGAGGAATGGCGAGGTCATCTCCGACGGCCCCATGTTCACCACCAGCTACGACGCCCTCATAGACGACAAGGGCCAGAGGATCCCGCCAACCGACCTCGACCCCGCCCCCGTTATTCCTTAATTCGGAGGGTGCATGAAGCGCCCGGCGGGTTGGGTTACTCCCGCCGGATTGCCTGCGGGGACGCTTCTTCCGTAAGTCGTGAGTCGAGAAGAACAGGGTTTTGCTTTCGCGCCCGTTCCGATTTCCGGGCGGCGAGGATGTTCGTTTTCCGAACTCGGCGTGTCGACGATACGGACCAGACGTGATCTCCCTGGGAATGTTGTAGGCGTGCAGGCCGGGCGAGTCAACATGTTGTGGTCGATAACGCGTCCGCGCCGGTCGTGCTACGGTTCGGGCGCGAGAGGTTCCCGCGGGGGTTGGACGCGGTTTTCGGTTGGGTAGAGGGTGGAATCTGGCTAGGATAGGGGACAAGGCGCCGGGGGCGGAGACGTACCTGCTCGAGACGTTCTCGACCGGGCGCGCGCCGGGGGGCAAGCGGTCCGAACGGTGGGACCGGGCACGCCGGGTCGTGAACCGGTTGCTCGCTGTACGCCGACTCGTGGTGTGGGGGGCCGGTCTGTGCGCGGCGGCGGCGCTCCTGTTCGTCCTGGATGTCGCCCTGACCTCCGGCGAGGTACACGGCGGTGTCCGGGTCGGGACCGTGAGCCTGGGTGGGAAGACGGCCATGGAGGCGCGCGAGGTCCTCGAAGACGAGCTAGCCGGTCCCGTCGAAGGGGTGCGGATCAGCGGCCCCGGCAACGCCCTCTTCATCGCCGAGGAGCTGGGCGTCACCTTTGACGAGGCGGAGACCGCGGATCTGGCCTACGCCGTCGGGCGCGAGGGGAACGTCTTCGACAGGATTGGGGCCAGGCTGGACGCCGCGCTGGGCGGGGCTCGCGTGGCGCCGGCGGTCGAATACGACTCGGCGGTCGCGCGCGAGGAGGTGCGCGAGCTGCGCGAGGAGCCGACAGATGCCGCCGTCGCCGTGATGGGCGACCGCACCGAGGTGCGGGAGGCGAAGGCGGGATACGTGGTGGACGTGGAGGCCACGGTCGCCGGCGTGATAAAGGCCGTCGAAGAGGGGAGGGACGAAGCCAGAATCTCCGGGGAGGAGGCGGAGCCTGACATCTCTACCGGAGAGGCCGAAGCGGCGGCGAAGCTGGCCGACAGAGCGATGTCCGGGCCCGTGGTCTTCTTCGCCGGCGGGGAGGAGTGGGCCCTCTCGCCTGTCGAGATCGGGGAAGCATTGAACGTCGCGACGGAGCGGGGGAGCATCGGGGTCTCCCTCGACGAGTCGCGGATGCGGGCCGGTCTGGAGGGGGCGAACGCCGAGCTGGTCGAGGAGCCGGTCGAGGCCGGGTACGTGGTCGAGGACGGCGAAATTTCCGTGACGGAGAGCCGGACGGGGAAGTGGATCGAGGAAGACCGGCTCTTCGAGGCGCTGGAGACGGGCCTGTTCGAGGGGAGGCGCAGGTTCGAGGTGCCGGTCGTCACCGATGAGCCGAATCTGACGACCGACGAGGCCCAGCGGGACCGGCCCACGGCCTTGCTCGGGCGCTACCGGACGGACTACCTGACCTACGACGACAGCTCCGGGCGGGTGGACAACCTCGAGATAGCCTCCGACGCGGTCAACGACACCGTGCTCGCGCCGGACGAAATTTTCTCGTTCAACGCGCTCGCCGAACCGCTCGAATACTACAAGACCAAGGTGATCGTAAACGGCGCGGTGGACTACTCCGAGGGCGGCGGCCTGTGCCAGGTCGCCTCGACGCTGTACATGGCGGCCAACTACGCCGGCCTGAAGACCGTCGAGCGCCACCCGCACTACTCGGAGCTGCCCTACATCCGGCCCGGCTTCGACGCGACGGTGTGGTTCGGGTCTTTGGACATGAAGCTCAAGAACAACACCGGCGGGCACGTTCTCCTGCGCGAATGGGTCGACGACGAAGGCTACGTCAACGCCGAGGTCTGGGGCCGCCCCACCGGCACAAAGGTCGAGATGGCCTCCCAACTCGCCTCCACCTACGCCGACGCCGAGGGTAACCCCGTCACCGAGTGGGTGACCTACCGCCGCGTTACCAAAGACGGCGAGGTGATCTCCGACGGCCCCATCCACACCGATACTTACGGATACTTGAAGCCTTGAGAGTTTGCCGGTCTTTCAGTCAGCCTGCCGGTCTACGGAACGGCCGTCCGAAAACCGGCAGCCCTGACAAGCTGATCGACTAGCTGACCAGCTCCACGATCATTTCGACCTCCACGGGGACGCCGAGGGGGAGTTCGACGACGCCGACGGCGGAGCGGGCGTGGTGGCCGTTTTCGCCAAAGATCTCACCGAGCAGGTCGGAGGCGCCGTTTACGACCTGCGGCTGGCCGTTGAAGCCGGGGGCGGAGGCGACGTACCCGACCACCTTGATGATGCGGGAGATGCGGTCTAGGCCGCCGGCCTCGGAGGCCGCCGCCGCTAGAGCGTTGAGGGCGCACAGGCGGGCGGCGTGCTGGGCTTCTTCCAGGCTCACCGCGTCGCCGACCTTGCCGGTGACGCGGATCTCGCCGTCCTCGAAGGACACCTGGCCGGCGGTGAACACGAGGTTGCCGGTACGAACCGCCGGGACGTAGGAGCCTGCGGGCCTCGGGACCTGGGGCAGCTCGAGCCCGAGCTCCTGCATGCGCTCTTGGGGGTTCTGGGGCATCTAGCGCAGCGCCTCCTCGTACTCGGTGGGGTCGTAGAGCAGCGGGTAGTCGCGGCCGTAGGATTCGGCGGTCGTCACCTCGCCGATGAACATGGTGTGGTCTCCGGCGCGGGCGGTGTCGAGCACGCGGCAGTCGAGGTAGGCCAGGCAGTCCAGGAGGACGGGGGAGCCGCCCTGGGACTGGCCATAGGGGATACCGTGCAGCTTGTCGTGGTACTCGCCGCTGGTCTCGGCGAAGTGGGTGGCGACGTCGACCTGATCCTCCCTCAGCACGCTCAGAGAGAAGGTGCCGCTCTCCACGATCATGTCGTGCGTGTAGCGGTCGTCGCGGACGGCGACGGCGACGGAGAGGGGGCGGTCGGAGACCTGGGCGACCCAGGCCGCGGTCATCGCGGCCATCTGACGGCCGCGGCGCGTGCCGAGTACGTAGACGCCGTGGCTGAGATGCCCCAGGGCGTTCGAGACCGCCTCGCGGTCCAACTCCGGTGGACCGTCCACCAACACCTCCGTCTCGTAGCCTGCTCGCGCCTACTAAACGCATTCTACCCCACGTTAAGCGGACGGGCGCCCGGGTATAATCCCGCGCATGTGCGCAGCGGCCATCTCCGACGGTGAAGAGGCTTGAGCGTAGCGCTGATCGGGGTCGGGGTCCTGCAGACCATCGTGTACCTGCTCTTCGTGCGCTTCATAGACCTCTACGAGCGCGAGGACTTCCGGTACGTGATCCCGGTCTTCGTCTGGGGCTTCACCGTCGCGGTTGCCATAGCCCTCGTCTTCAACACCCTGATCGGGGCAACCCTGAGCGCGCTGGTGGACCAGAATTCGGCGAGCTTCCTCACGGCGGTCTTCGTCGCGCCTCCGGTCGAAGAGATCGCCAAAGGCCTGGCGCTCCTGATCGCCTTCGCCGTCTCCTGGGCGGTGGCCAGAAGCCGCGGCGGCGGCCTCGCTTTCTCCGGGGTGATGGACGGCATCGTCTACGGCTCGGCGGTCGGCTTTGGATTCTCCATCGCCGAGGACGTCCTCTACTACGCCCAGACGTACCAGGAGGTCGGCGGCCAGGTGTTCGTGCTCCGGCGGATTGGCGGCGGCTTCGCTCACGCCGCATTCACCTCGCTTACAGGTATCGGGATAGGGCTCATCCCGTGGGTTAGGGGCGCTTACTTGAAGGTCCTCATGCCGGTATTGGGGCTTTTGGGGGCGATCTTTTTGCACGCGGCCTTCAACTTCACGGCTACACTATTCGGGCCGTTGGCTTACGGCATCGGGTTGCTTGTGCTGCTGCTTTACGCGGCGGTGATAGTCGCCTGGCTCGCGGTTGAGCGGCGCGTGATTCGGGAGGAGCTGCGCGAGGAGGTGGGGGCGGGCACTATCGGGGTCCGCGAGTACGAGCTCCTGCCGACCTACTTCGCCCGCACCTTTTACTACCTCGGGCTCATCTTCTCGGGGCGCGTCGGGGAGTGGCGCAGGGCGCGCAAGGTACACGAGGCCGCCGTGGACCTCGCCTTCACCAAGCGGCTCTCCCGCTATTCCTACGCCGCGCAGCAGGGGCACAATACCCGACACCTCAGGGAACGCATCCGGCAACTGAGGGGCGGCCCGGGGCGGAGCCCGCAGCCGGTCACCTGAACGCTACCGGCGTGATCCTGGCCGGCGGAAAGAGCCGCCGCATGGGCCAGGACAAACTCCCCCTCGAACTGGGCGGCGTCCCCCTCATCACGCGGGTCTTACGAGCCCTGGAATCCTCCTGCGAGGAATTGCTGGTCGTCGGCGGAGACGGCCCACCGCCGCCGATGCCCGCCCGCCGCGTTCCGGACCTTCGCCGGACCAACATGGGGCCGCTCGCGGGCATCGAAGCCGGTCTACGGGCGGCCCGACGCCCGTACGTCTTCGTCGCCGCCGGTGACGTGCCTTTCCTCTCCGAGCGGCTCGTCCGGTACCTGCTAAGCTTGCTCGCGGAGCGCGGCGTACCGGCGGTGGTGCCCTACCAGGGTGGCAGGCTGCACCCGCTCTGCGCGGCGTACGGCCGCGACGCCGTTTTGCCGGCGGTGAAGACCGCGCTGGATTCGGGGGTGCGGACGGTGCGCGAGGTGGTCGGGGGGTTGCCGGGGGTGATGTACGTCGGGGAAAGGGAATTGCGGGCCTTTGGGGATCCCGCCCGGCTGCTGATAAACGTCAACTCGCCCGAGGACCTCGCGCGGGCGCGGGCGATGCTGCCAAACGAGCCATGAGTGCGGAGCGCGGGAAGAGGGCGACCGGCTCCATGCTCTCGGACCTGTGGGTGTTGGTGAGGGCGTACCGGGGCGAGGACGTGTTCTCCGGGGGCCGTTCGCCGGACGGGCACGCGGCGGCGGCGGTGCTAGGGGCGCAGGTGCGCAGAGGCGGGAGGCCGAGCGAGGTGCTGCTGGCGCGCGCCCGTCACGCCGCGGGGTTGTATGCGCGCGGCGAGGTCGGGGCAGTGGTACCGACGGGCGGGGTGGGGGAGCATCCGCCGAGCGAGGCCGAGGTGATGGCGAGGATATTGCGGGAGGGCGGCGTTCCGCTAGAGAAGATTCTGCTCGAAGACCGAGCGCGGAACACGCGCGAGTCGGCGCGGTTGGTGGCGGTGTTGGCGCGGGAGAAGAGGTTGGAGGATATGGTTGTGGTGACGGACCCTTTGCACTGCGTGAGGACCGTCGGGGCGTTCCGGGCGGAGGGGATGGACGCGGCGGCATCTCCGGTGTACGGTAGCCCGATGTGGCGGAACCGGGCGCTGCGCCGGGGGCAGCTCTTGAGGGAGGCCGCCGCGATAGTCGGGTACGGGGTGAGACGATGGGCGCAAAACGTCTAGCCCTGCCGGCGGTGGCGGTCGGGGTGATCGCGGTCTCGGCGGCGGCCATCTTTATCCGGCTCGCCGACGCGCCCCCGCTCGCCATCGCGTTCTGGCGCAACGCCCTGGGCGTCGCGCTCCTGCTGCCGGTCACGCTCGCCGGGCGCGAGGCGTTCCCGCGGGGGCGGGCGTTGTGGACAGGGGTCGCGTCGGGGGTAGCTCTTGGGGC
>Ga0126306_10000731_pt1 | contig 16249 bp, 15 predicted proteins | sample Plot27_FD_92592 | JGI IMG/M metagenome (GOLD analysis project Ga0126306, IMG submission 92592) | Serpentine soil microbial communities from UC McLaughlin Reserve, CA, USA - Plot27 | ecosystem: Environmental > Terrestrial > Soil > Grasslands | place: USA: UC McLaughlin Reserve, Lake County...
CCCCGATCGCCAGCGGCAGGCTGGCCGCGACCAGGCCGCCGAAGATGACCACCAGCAGCACGAGCACGATCGGCATCGACAGCTGCTCGGCGCGCGCGATGTCCTCGCTGACCTGGGTGGTGATGTCGCTCGAGATCGCGGCCGCTCCGCCGAGACGGGCGTCCAGCCCGGCTGGGGTGTCGCGCAGCGCGGGCTGCAGCGCGTCGTAGGCGTCCATCACCTCGTCGTCCCCGGACCCGACGAGGCGGACGACGGCGTACGTCGACCGGCCGTCCTCGGCGACCAGCCCGCTGGCCTGCGGGGTCGGCGCCCCGGCCGACCAGGCCGACGTGGTGGAGGCGACCAGCCGGCCCGGCAACCCCGCGAGGTGCTGCGCCACGGCAGCCCGGAAGCCCGGGTCGGTCACCGGGGCGCCGCCGAACCGGTAGAGCACCACGACGTCCGGCCCGGTGCGCCCGACCGTGTCCTCGATCCGCGTAGTGGCGGCCGCCGACTCGCTGCCCGGGTCCTCGAACCCGCTGCTCGTCATCGCCCCGAAGACGCCCGTGCCCCAGGTCGCTCCGAGCACCAGCACCGCCGCGGCGGCGGCGAGCACCCAGCGACGGGCGCGGTACACCGTGTGTCCCAGCCGGTCGAACATGTGCTGTCCCCTATCGTGCGCTGAACAGTGGTCTTTTGCGTGAATGTCGTTTACTATGAGCACAGCGTTCACGTCTGTCAAGGGTGTTCTCAGGGAGGTCCGGGGTGCCGATCACCGGGGTCAGCCGCCGCGAGCGGTTGCGCGACGCGACGACGGCCGAGATCAAGGCCACCGCGCGCTCGCTGCTGGTCCGCGAGGGCCCGGACGCGCTGCGGCTGCGGGCGATCGCCCGCGAGATGGGCATGACCGCCCCCGCGCTCTACCGCTACTTCGACAGCCACGAGGCGCTGGTCGGCGCCCTCTGCCTCGATCTGCTCGACGAGCTGACCGGCCGGCTCGAGGCGGCGCGTGACTCCGAGCCGGTCGAGCGCCCGGTGGAGCGGCTGATGGCCGCCTGCCGCGAGTTCCGCAGGTGGTCGCTGGCGCACCCGCGGGAGTTCCAGCTGACGTTCGCGTCGGTCGGCGAGGAGGGCCCGCCCGGCCACGCGGAGCCGGGCGTCGACATCTCGTTCGGCGGGGTCTTCCTCGGCATCTTCGTCGAGATCTGGGCGCAGGCGCCGTTCCTCGTCCCGCCCGACGAGGCGATCCCGGAGCAGCTGCGGGGCGAGCTCGCCACCTTCGCCGCCCGCACCGCGGTCGACCTGCCGCTGGGCGCGCTGACCGCCTATCTCGGCGGCTGGGTCCGCCTGTACGGCGCGGTGACGCTCGAGGTCTTCGGCCACCTCGGCTTCGCGGTGACCGACGCGGGGTCGCTCTTCGAGGCGATGCTCGCCGACATGCGCCGGCAGCTCACCGCGGAGTCGTAGCTCTAGAGGTCGACCCCCGTCAGGACCAGGACCCGTTCGTAGCTGAGGTCCTCCATCGCCGCGCGGACCCCCTCGCGGCCGACCCCGGACTCCTTGGCCCCGCCGTACGGCATCTGATCGGCCCGGAACGACGGCACGTCGCCGATGACGACGCCGCCCACCTCGAGGTCGCGGTGCGCCCGGAACGCGGTATGCAGGTCGTGGGTGAACACCCCAGCCTGCAACCCGAAGCGCGAGTCGTTGACGGCGGCGAGGGCGGCGTCGGTGCCGTCGACGACCGACACCACCAACACCGGCCCGAACACCTCGTCGCAGGCCACGCGCGCGTCGGCCGGCACGTCGGCGAGCACGGTCGGGGCGTACGTCGTCCCCTCCCGGCCGCCGCCGGTGAGCAGCCGGGCGCCGGCCCCCACCGCCTCGTCGACCCACTCCTCGACCCGGGTCGCGGAGGCCTCGTCGATGAGCGGCCCGACGGACGTCGACTCGTCGCCCGGGTCTCCCACAGCGAGCGCCTCCACGGCGGCGACCAGCCGGGGCACGAAGTCGTCGGCGACCGCCGCGTCGACCACCACCCGCTGCACCGAGATGCAGCTCTGGCCGGCCTGGTAGGTGCCGAAGGTGGCGATCCGCGAGGCGGCGTGGTCGAGGTCGGCGGGCGACGACCAGTCGGCGAGCACCACGGCCGCCGCGTTGCCGCCGAGCTCGAGCGTCACGTGCTTGTGCGGGACAGCGGCCTGGATCCGCGCGCCCACCGGGCCTGACCCGGTGAAGGACACGACCGGCAGCCGCCGGTCCTCCACCAGCGCGGGTGCCCGGTCGTCGGGCAGGACGAGCACCGACACCGCGCCGGCCGGCAGGTCGGTCTCGGCGAACAGCTCGCCCAGCAGCACCGCCGACAGCGGCGTCTTCGGGGCCGGCTTGAGCACGATCGGGGCACCGACGGCGACCGCCGGCGAGAGCTTGTGCGCGACCAGGTTGACCGGGAAGTTGAACGGCGAGATGCCCAGCACCGGCCCGCGCGGGAACCGCCGGACCAGCCCGAGCCGGCCGGTCGCGGCCGGGTCGGTGTCCAGCCGCTGCAGCTCGCCGCTCCAGCGGCGAGCCTCCTCGGCCCCCCAGCGGAAGGTCGAGACCGCCCGGGCCACCTCGGTGCGCGCCCAGACGAGTGGCTTGCCGCTCTCCGCGGTCACCAGCCGGGCCACCTCGTCCGCCCGCTCGGCCAGCCGGGCGGACGCCTGGTCGAGGGCGGCGGCCCGCAGGTGCGCCGGGGCCGCGGCGACGGCGGCGCGGTGCTCCCAGGCAGATGCCACGGCGGACTCCACGTCGGCCGGGCTGGCCCAGTCGATCTCCGCGACCAGCGATCGGTCGTACGGGCTGCGCACGGCGAGCCGGGCCGCCGAGGGCGCGGACGTGGTGGGCACGTCGGTCTCCTGTCGCAGAACTGCGGATTTCGTCGTCGTAAGCGACTTTCCCGCGCGATATCGTCACAGTATCGTGTGCCCATGACCGACTCCGCACCTCTGCCCGAGCTCCCCGAGCTACCGCAGGAGCGCCGCCTGGTCACCGCGGTGCCCGGTCCCCGCTCCGTGGAGCGGATGGGGCGCCGGGCTGCGGCGGTCGCCCGCGGCGTCGGCACCACGCTGCCGGTGTTCGTCGAGCGGGCCGGAGGCGGCGTCCTGGTCGACGTCGACGGCAACTCGCTGATCGACTTCGGCTCCGGCATCGCGGTGACCAGCGTCGGCAACGCCGCCCCGCGGGTCGTCGCCCGGGTCCGGGACCAGGTCGCGCGGTTCACCCACACCTGCTTCATGGTCACGCCCTACGACGGCTACGTGGAGGTATGCGAGGCCCTCAACCGGCTGACGCCGGGGGACCACGAGAAGCGCTCGGCGCTGTTCAACTCCGGCGCCGAGGCGGTGGAGAACGCGGTCAAGCTCGCACGCACCCACACCCGGCGGTCCGCGGTCGTCGCGTTCGACCACGGCTACCACGGGCGCACCAACCTGACGATGGCGCTGACCGCGAAGAGCATGCCCTACAAGCACGGCTTCGGGCCGTTCGCGCCGGAGGTCTACCGGGCGCCGATGTCCTACCCGTTCCGCGACCCCGACGGCATGACCGGCGCGCAGGCCGCGGCCCGCGCCCTCGACCTGGTCGACAAGCAGGTCGGCGCCGACCAGGTCGCCTGCATCGTCATCGAGCCGGTCCAGGGCGAGGGCGGCTTCGTCGTCCCCGCGCCGGGGTTCCTGGTCGCCCTGCAGGAGTGGTGCACGGCCAACGGCGCGGTGCTTGTCGCCGACGAGATCCAGAGCGGGTTCTGCCGGACCGGTGACTGGTTCGCCAGTGACCACGAGGGCGTCGTCCCCGACCTGGTGACCACCGCCAAGGGCATCGCCGGCGGCCTGCCGCTGGCCGGCGTCACCGGCCGCGCCGAGATCATGGACTCCGCCCACGTGGGTGGCCTCGGCGGGACGTACGGCGGCAACCCGGTCGCCTGCGCCGCCGCGCTCGGCTCGATCGAGACGATGGAGGCCGAGGACCTGAACGGGCGGGCCCGCCGGATCGGCGAGGTGATGACGGCGCGGTTGCAGGAGCTCGCGACGACGTACGACGTCATCGGTGACGTCCGCGGCCGCGGCGCGATGCTCGCGGTCGAGCTGACCAGGCCCGGCACGCTGGAGCCGGACGCCGCGTCCGCCGCGACGGTCGCCAGGGCCTGCCACGCGGACGGGCTGGTCGTGCTGACCTGCGGGACGTACGGCAACGTGCTGCGCTTCCTGCCGCCGCTGGTCATGCCCGAGCCGCTGCTCGAGGAGGGTCTCGGCGTGCTCGAGAAGGCTTTCGCCTCGCTGGGCTGACCCGGCTGCCCCGGAAGACCCGATGGACTACAGCGGGACGTCGCCCCCCGCGAGGTAGCCGCGGGCGACCCGCGCCACGAACTGGTGCACGCCGTCCTCGTCGGGGGCGAGCGGCCGAGGCACCGCGTGCTCGTTGGTCATGCCGCGCTGCACGGCCTACCGCGCCCGGCTTCCTAGGGTCGGCCGACGTCCGAGGCCGCCCGGGCGCTGGCTGAGGAGCCGGCGAGCCACCGACGGACGTCGAGGTGCTGCCGACCAGGACGTGTCAGCGGGCGCGCACCCGGCCTGCCGAGCGCACCGACGACCGGCGGGGCCGCCACCCGACGCCGAGCTCTCGCGCGGCGAACGCCATCGCGATCGCGAAGGCACGCTCCGCGTCGACGACCGGGTCGGCCAGGGCGACCTGGATCGAGAGGCCGTCGAGCAGCGCGGAGAAGGTGATGGCGAACGCTTCCGCGTCGACCGTGCGCCCGATCTGGCCCGCCTGCTGCCCGTCGCGGACGACGCCGGCGATCGTGTCGCGCCACCGCTGGTCGAGCTCCACCCGGTCCTTGGCGACCTCGGGGTGGCGGAAGGCCCGGGCCCAGAGGTCGAACCAGAGGCCCCACGCACCGGGGATCTCGTCCTCGCCGTGCGGGATGCAGGTGGCGCGCACCAGCATCTCCAGACGCTCGCGCGCGGTGCGCAGCCGCGCCAGCTGGGCCGCGACGTCTGCGTAGAAGGACCGCTCCGAGTAGCGCAGCGCCTCGGTGAGCAGCTCGTCCTTGGTGCTGAAGTAGTAGATGACGAGCGCGGGACTGACGCCGGCCCGGCGTGCGACGTCGGCGATGCGGGTCTCGGCGAATCCTCGCTCACCGATCAGCCCCGCGGCGGCGGCCAGCATCTGCTCGCGGCGGGCGTCCAGTGCCGATGGCGTCGACGAGACGTCGGCCATAGGCCTCCCTCAGGACCGGGCCGCCCCGGTCGGCTGCCTTGTCGCGAGATTAGCACCCACCTAGACTGAACAGTCAGTCAACATGATAGGACAGCCCCGGCCGCGACGGCGTACGGAAAGCTCTTTGTGGACAACGGTTCCTTGTCCACAGGCCGAGCCGTCCCGCGGCTGCATCGCCAGCGCCGGACCGAGCCGAGCGCTGGCGCCGGGGTCAGCGCAGCGGACGGACGGCTACGACGGCAACCAGCGGGAGGGGACCGTAGACGTGCGGGAACTCGTCCGAACCCGGCCCTGAGCCGGCGGGTGCCTCGACGACCAGCGGGACGTCGAGCCGGTCCCGGTCGATCTCCAGCAGGACGAGCGGCTCCTCCACGTCGGCGTAGTAGGCCGCCAGCACGCCCGGCCACTGGTGGGCGTAGCACGCGTGCAGGAAGCCCTCCTCCGCCAACGTGCGGCCCAGGCTCGAGACCCGGTAGTCACCTGCCTCCTGCGCGGCCTGCCAGTCCCGGGCCAGAGCGACGTGGAAGAGGTGCTCAGTGGCCACGGGCGACCCACTCCGCCAGGTGCGGCGCCTCCGCTCCGATCGTCGTGTCGGCGCCGTGGCCGGTGTGGACGACCGTGCTGGACGGCAGCGTCAGCAGCGACTCGCGGATCGACTCGATGATGGTCGGGAAGTCGCTGTGCGACCGACCGGTCGCACCCGGTCCGCCCTGGAACAGCGTGTCGCCGCTGAACACCACCCCGAGGTCCGGTGCGTGGAGGCAGACCGCGCCCGGCGAGTGGCCCGGCGTGTGCCGGACGACGAGTCTGGTGCCGGCCACGTCGAACGACCTGCCGTCGGCCAGCTCGACGTCCGGCTCCAGGTCGTCGTACTCCATTGCCCAGAGCATGACGTCGGCCGGGTGGAGCGCGATCTCGGCGTCCTTGGCGGCCGCCACCTCGACGGCCGCGTTGACGTGGTCGTTGTGCCCGTGGGTCAGGACCACCGCCACGACCCGGCGGTCCCCGACCGCCTCGAGGATGGCCGAGGCGTCGTGAGCCGCGTCGACCACCAGGACCTCTTCGTCGTCGCCCACGAGCCAGACGTTGTTGTCGACGTCCCATTCACCGCCGTCGAGGGCGAAGGTGCCCGACGTGACGACCTTCTCGACGCGGGCCGGCATCAGAGCACGACCACCGAGCGCAGCACCTCGCCGCGTTGCATCTTCTCGAACGCCGCCTCGACGTCGCCGAGCCGGATCGTCTCGGAGACGAACCCGTCGAGGTCGAAACGGCCCTGGCGGTAGAGGTCGACGAGCATCGGGAAGTCCCGGGACGGCAGGCAGTCGCCGTACCAGCTCGACTTCAGCGCGCCGCCACGGCCGAAGACCTCGATCATCGGCAGCTCGATCCGCAGGTCAGGCGTCGGGACGCCGACGAGCACGACGGTGCCCGCCAGGTCGCGCGCGTAGAAGGCCTGCTCGTAGGTCTCCGGGCGCCCCACAGCCTCGATCACGACATCGGCACCGAAGCCACCGGTGAGCTCGCGGATCCGCTCGACGGCGTCCTCGGTCCTGCTGTTGACCGTGTGCGTGGCGCCGAACCGACGGGCCCACTGGAGCTTGCGGTCCTCGACGTCGACCGCGACCACCGTCGTGGCGCCCGCGATCCGGGATCCCGCGATCGCCGCGTTGCCGACGCCACCGCAGCCGATGACGGCGACGCTGTCGCCACGGCCCACGTTGCCGGTGTTGACCGCCGCGCCGAAGCCCGCCATGACGCCGCAGCCGAGCAGGCCCGCCGCTGCCGCCGGGGCCTCCGGGTCGACCTTGGTGCACTGCCCGGCTGCCACCAGCGTCTTCTCCAGGAACGCGCCGATGCCGAGCGCCGGGCTCAGCTCGGTGCCGTCAGCCAGCGACATCTTCTGCGTGGCGTTGTGGGTGGCGAAGCAGTACCACGGCTTGCCCTTGCGGCAGGCCCTGCACTGCCCGCAGACGGCGCGCCAGTTGAGCACGACGAAGTCACCCGGTGCCACGTCGGAGATGCCCTCACCCACCGCCTCGACGACGCCCGCCGCCTCGTGCCCGAGGAGGAACGGGAAGTCGTCGTTGATCCCGCCGTCGCGGTAGTGCAGGTCGGTGTGGCAGACCCCGCAGGCCTGCACCTGCACCAGCGCCTCGCCCGGCCCGGGATCGGGCACCAGCACGGTCTCCAACGACACCGGCCGGCCGTTGGCCATGGCCACGACACCCTGCACCTCGTGCGGCATGCGGTCCTCCCGGGGGACGTGCGGCTGCGACGGACGGCTGACGGACTGCAGGCGCGACCCTAGCCACCCTCGCGCATGCCCCACGGCGAGCCGTACGCCGTCAGCAGATCGAGGAACGGCACCGGCTCGAACGCCTCCGGGCCGAGCACGCCGGAGCCGCTCCACGTGCCGGTTGCGAGCAGCTCGAGGGCCACGACGGGATTGACGGCCGTCTGCCAGACGACCGCCTGGGCGCCGTACTCCGCCATCGACCACTCGTTGTCGACCACGTGGTAGAGGTAGACCTCGCGGGCGGATCCGTCCTTGCGACCGGTCACCCAGGTGCCGGCGCAGGTCTTGCCGGTCATCCGGTCGCCGAGTGTGGCCGGGTCCGGCAGCGCGGCCGCCACCACGTCGCGCGGCGACACCTCGACGCCGCCGACCCGGAGCTTGTCGGTGCGGTCGAGCCCGATCTTGTGCAGCACCTGCAGCACGTTGATGAACTCGTCACCCAGGCCGTACTTGAAGGTCACCCGCTTGGCGTCGACCCAGCGCGGGATGAGCAAAACCTCCTCGTGCTCGACGTTGACGCACTCGACCGGGCCGATGCCCTCGGGGAAGTCGAAGGTCTCCGGCTCGCTGAACGGCGGGGTCGTGAACCAGCCGCGGTCCTTCTCCCACACCACCGGCGGGTTGAGGCACTCCTCGATCGTGGTCCAGATCGAAAAAGTGGGAGCGAACGAGACCGCTTCTCCTTCTATGCCGGCCACCTCCAGGTTGGCGCCGTCGCGGACGCCGACCTGGTCGATCTCGTCGAACAGGTGGTCCGCCGCGTAGCGGGCGAACACGTCGGAGAGCCCTGGCTCGATGCCGATGCCCGCGAGGGCCAGCCGCCCGGCGGCCTCCCACTCGCCGGCCTTGGCGAACTGCTCGTCCCCGAGCTTCACGCCGATGAGCGCGTGCGGCTGCTCCGGGTGCGGACGCGACAGCGACATGGCCATGTCCAGGTAGTCGGCACCGGCGGCGAACGCGCCGTCGAAGATCGGCATCACGAACCTTGGGTCCACGGCGTTGAAGACGTGGGTGATGCGGTGCTCGCGGCACAGCGCGGCCACCGCACCGGCGGAGGAGGCGTCCACCTGCGCCGCGACGAAGCGGGCGTCGCCGGCGTGCCCGGCCACCGCCCGCTCGGCCCGCGCCTCGTCGTAGTCGGCGACGACCATCGCCTCGAAGAAGTCGCGCCGGGCAGCGATCCCGACTGCCGCCGACCCGACCCCTCCCGCGCCCACCAGCAGGATCCGCATCCGTCTACTCCTTGTTCGGTCGGTCGGCCAGCAGGGGCCGGGTCGGGTCGTGCGGCACGCCGCGGCGGCGGTGTGCGATGCCGGAGAGGGCCTCCAGCACCACGCGGTTGGCCAGCGCGGCCGTGATGTCGGCGTGGTCGTACGGCGGCGACACCTCGACGACGTCCAGGCCCACGACCGGCAGCTCGAGGCACACCCGCCGGACCGCGTCGAGCAGCTGGCGCGCGGACAGCCCGCCCGGTTCGGGAGTGCCGGTCCCCGGCGCGTGACCGGGGTCGGCGACGTCGATGTCCACCGACAGGAAGACCCCGTCACACTCGTCGACCGCGATGCCGAACGCCTCGTCGAGGCAGGGGTCGAGGCCTCGCGCGACCAGCTCGGTCATCTCGTAGGAGCGCATCCCCTGCGTGGCCATCCAGTCGAGGGTCTCGGGGCCGGGCCAGTAGCCGCGCAGCCCGATCTGCAGGAACCGGTCGCCCCGCGCGGCGCCGGACTCGATCAGCCGGCGCATCGGCTGGCCGTGGCCGTAGAGCGAGCCGAACTCGATGTCGCCGGTGTCGGCGTGCGCGTCGAAGTGCACGACCGACACCCGGCCGGCGCCATGGTGGCGCGCGACGCCGGTGACGTCGGCGAGTGTGATCGAGTGGTCGCCGCCGAGAACGACAGGCAGTGCCCCGCTGGCGGCGACCATGGCGACGGCCTCGGTCAGCGCGTCGAGCGACCGCTCGATGTGGCCCGGAGGCATCTCGACGTCGCCCGCGTCCAGCACCCGGAGGTCGCGCAGCGCGTCGACCCGCAGGCCGAGGTGCGGCCGGGACCCGTCGTGCGGGAGGTAGTCGGTCGAGCGGATCGCCTGGGGGCCGAAGCGGGTGCCCGGCCGGTGCGACGTACCGCCGTCGAAGGGCGCGCCCACGACGACGACGTCCGCGCCAGCGAAGGACGCCGGGTCACCGAGGTCGCACGGCGGGACGCCGAGGAAGGTGATGTCCGGCCCGAACATCGGCCCGTAGCGCGTCATCGGGGTCCCCGCGTGAACGTGAGCGCCAGCGAGCGTTCTTGTGGGGTGATCATGCCGCGTCACTCCTCATCAACACGATCACGAGTCGAACCCGAGGCCGAGGGCGTCGAGGGTGCGCAGCCAGGGACCGCGGCGACCCTCGCGGGCGTCGGCGCGGGCGACCGCCCGCCGGGTCAGCTCGATCCCGGCCCAGCGCACCGGCTCGGGCGGGAACGGCCGCGGCCGGCGGCGCACCATCTCCAGCCGGGTCCGCTCGGTCTCCTCGCCGGCCAGCAGGTCGAGCGCCACTTGCGCGCCGAACCGGCTGGCGCCGACGCCGAGGCCGGTGTAGCCCAGCGAGTAGGCCACGCGGCCGCCGAGGGCGCGCCCCCAGAACGCGCTGAAGCGCGAGCAGGTGTCGATGACCCCGCCCCAGCCGTGGGTGAACGGCAGGCCGGTCAGCTGCGGGAACGTGCGCTGGAAGTTCTCCGCGAGGGTCAGGAAAGTCCCCGGCGACCGGTCCAGCCGGTCGTCGGTGCGGCTGCCGTAGTGGTAGACCGCGTCGTAGCCGCCCCACAGGATGCGGTCGTCGTCGGTGAGCCGGTAGTAGTGGAACTGGTTGCCCGCGTCGGCCATCCCGTGCCGGTCGGCCCAGCCGATCGACGCCCGCTGCTCGGGGTCGAGCGGGGCGGTGACCAGCGCGTAGTCCCACACCGGGACCACGAACGAGCGCAGGCGACGGACCAGCGGCCGGAACGCATTGGTGGCGAGCACGGCCCGGCCGGCCCGGACCTCGCCGTAGGGGGTGCCGAGCAGCACCGGGCCGCTACCCATGCCGCTGGCCGCGCCGCGCGTGCGCGTGCCGCGTGTGCCGCCGGAGGTGAGCGACTCGACCGGCGTGTTCTCGTGCAACCGGACGCCGGCGCGCAGGCAGGCCTGGCGCAGGCCGTGTGCGAGCCGCGCCGGGTCGACCATGGCCACGCCGTCGCGGTCGAGGACACCGCCGTGGTACGTCGTCGAGCTGACCCGGTCGCGCACCTCCGCCGCGGTCAGCCACTCGAGCCCGGCACCTAGTGCCTGGCCCCGCCGCACCAGGTCCTGCAGCTGCTCCGCCTGCCACGGGGCGGTCGCGACGGTGAGCTCCCCGGTGCGCTCCCAGGAGCAGTCGATGCCCTGGTCGGCCACCGTCTTCTCGATCGCGTCGAGGTTCTCCCGGCCGAGCCGCTCCAGCGTGGCGATCTCGTCCGGCCACCGCTCGAGCCCGTTCGCCAGCCCGTGGGTGAGGCTGGCGGCGCAGAACCCGCCGTTGCGGCCGGACGCGGCCCAGCCGGCGCTGCGCGCCTCGAGCACCACGACGTCGCGGCCGGGGTTGCGCTCCTTGGCCAGCAGCGCCGCCCACAGCCCGGTATAGCCCGCGCCGACGACCGCCAGGTCGGCAGTGGTCCGGTCGGTAAGGGCCGGCTCGTCGGCCGGGGCCGGCCGGTCCAGCCAGAACGGGACGTGGCGCAGGTCGGCGAGAGCGGCGGCGGCCTGCGACCGCCCGCCCGCTGCTGTCGGGGTCATCTCAGGTCTTCCGCCGCCGCTCCGTCACCAGCTGGGCGAGGACGACAGCAGCCAAGGCGATGCCGAACATCGCCGAGGCGATGACGTTGGCCTGGGCCGGGATGCCGCGCAGCGACGACACCCAGACGAACTTGGGGAACGTGTTGACCGACCCCGAGTTGAAGTTCGTGATGATGAAGTCGTCGAAGGACAGGGAGAAGGCCAGCAGTGCCCCGGCCACGATGCCCGGGGCCACCAGCGGCAGGGTGATCCGCCGGAAGGTCTGCATCTCGTTGGCGTAGAGGTCCATCGCCGCCTGCTCGAGCCTCGGATCGAGGCTGGCGATGCGGGCCTTCACCGTCACGACCACGAACGAGATGCAGAACATCACGTGCGCGATGACGATGGTCCAGAAGCCCAGGTTGATCTTGAGGTTGAGGAAGAGAGCCAGCAGCGAGGCGCCGAGGACCACCTCGGGCGTCGCCATCGGCAGGAAGATGGTGAGGTTGGTCGTGGTGCGGCCGCGGAACCGGTGCCGGGCCAGGGCGAACGCCACCATGGTGCCGAGCACGGTCGCGGCCAGGGTCGCGATCAGCCCGATCTTGAGGCTGTTGCCCAGGGCGGTGCAGACGTCGGGAGCGCCGCACGGGTTCTGCCACTTCTCGAGCGTGAAGCCCTTCCACGCGATGTTGGACTTGCCGGAGTCGTTGAACGAGAAGACCAGCGTGTAGGCCACCGGGATGAACAGGTATGTGAACCCGAAGACGGCGTAGATCCGGATCGCGTTGCGCGAGAGCCAGCGGGCGGCGCGCCGGCCGGCGGGCTGCCGGCGTCCGACGGGCCGGGCGGGAGCGGTAGCCACGGCTACACCAGCTCCTCGGTGCCGGACCGGCGGATGTAGAACGCGACCAGCACCAGGATCGAAAGCATCAGGGTCACCGAGAGCACGGCCGCCGTCGGGTAGTCGACGACCCGCAGGAAGCGGCTGTCGATGACGTTGCCGACCATCGTCGTGCGCACCGGGTCGCCGAGCAGGGTGGCGTTGACGTAGTCACCTGCGGCAGGGATGAAGGTCAGCAGGGTTCCTGCGACGACGCCGGGCATCGACAGCGGGAAGGTCACCTTGCGCAGGGTCGTCAGGCCGTTGGCGTAGAGGTCACCGGCGGCCTCCATCAGCCGCGGGTCGACCCGCTCCAGTGACGCGTAGATCGGCAGGATCATGAACGGCAGGAAGTTGTAGGTGATGCCGATGACCACGGCGAGCGGTGTGTTGATGATGCGGCCGTCCTCGCTGAGGAGGTGCAGCCAGCGCAAGGCGTCCAGCACCCACGAGTTGTCGGCCAGGATCTGCTTCCACGCGACCGTGCGGAGCAGGAAGCTGACGAAGAACGGTGCGACGACGAGCACCAGCAGGATGTTGCGCAGCCGTCCCGCCTTGAAGGCGATCGCGTAGGCGAGCGGGTAGGAGATCGCGAGGGCGAGCAGGGTGGCGATCAGGGCGTAGGTGAACGACCGGACGAAGACCTCGAAGTACTCACTGATCGCGTCGGGGTAGTTGGCCAGCCGGAAGGTCTGCGTGTAGACGCCGATCTCGGCGCCCTCGGGACGCGTCTGCGTCGACGTCGACAGCAGCGTCAGGAGCGGGACGACGAAGAAGACGGCCAGCCAGGCCATGCCGGGCAGCAGGAGCAGGTAGGGCGTCAGCCGTCGCCGACCGACGGGGCGCGCCTCGTCGTCGTCGGGCGGCGTGCGGTCCTCGGCCTGCCGCTCACCGACGCCGATGCCCTGGGCGACGCTCATCGGCCCGTCACCCGACCGGCACGGGTGCGGCGTCGTCGTCGTGCTCGGCACCCGCCGTGGCGTCCGATCTGCCATCGAGGGCGAAGGTGTGCACCGGGTCCCAGCTCAGCGAGACCTTGCTGCCGGGAGGGAGGACGCCGCCGGTGCCGAGGTTCTGGACGAAGACCATCAGCTCCTGGCCCCACGGCATCCGGACGAGGTACTGGATGCTCACGCCGGTGAAGCTGGCGTCGGTCACGGTCCCGCCCGGGAGGACGTTGTGCGCCTTGTCCGTCGCGCCGGGGCCGTCGCCCTCGTGCAGGTGGATCTTCTCCGGCCGGATGCCGATCAGCAGGTCGTCCGAGCCGGCCGCCGCCGACGAGAGGCGGGACGAGGGCATCGCCAGCTTGTGGCCCTCCACATCCAGCACCAGGCCATCGCCGTCGTGCGCCGAGACCGCGGCCCGCACCAGGTTGGACTGGCCGAGGAAGTTGGCGACGAACGTGGTCTCGGGCTCCTCGTACAGCTCGCCCGGACTGCCCAGCTGCTCGATGTGCCCGCCGTTCATGACCGCGATGGTGTCGGCCATGGTCATGGCCTCCTCCTGGTCGTGCGTCACGTGGACGAACGTCAGGCCGACCTCGGTCTGGATGCGCTTGAGCTCGATCTGCATCTGCCGCCGCAGCTTGAGGTCGAGCGCGCCGAGCGGCTCGTCGAGCAGGAGGACGGCCGGCCGGTTGACGATCGCCCGGGCGAGGGCGACGCGCTGCTGCTGGCCACCGGAGAGCTGGGCCGGCTTGCGCCGCGCCATGGACGAGAGCTCGACCAGCTCGAGCGCCTCCTCCGCCTGCCGCTTGACGTCCTTCGCGCCGCGCCGGCGCAGGCCGAAGGCGACGTTCTCCAGGATGTCGAGGTGCGGGAAGAGGGCGTACGACTGGAACACCGTGTTGACCGGACGCTTGTACGGCTTGCTGCCAGTCACGTCCTCGTCGCCGATCAGGATGCTGCCCTCGGTGGGGTCCTCGAGGCCGGCCACGATCCGCAGCGTCGTCGTCTTGCCGCAGCCCGAAGGGCCGAGCAGGGCGAAGAACGAGCCCGACGGGATCGTCAGCGACAGGTCGTCAACCGCGACGAACGAGCCGAAGCGCTTGGTGACCCGCTCGAGGCGCAGGTCGCGCCCTCCCGAGGATCCCGCCGGGCCGGTCGGCATCAGTTGCCGATCACCTTCTGGAAGGCCTCCGAGTAGGTGGTCTCCTCGTCGGGGGTCAGGCTGCGGAACACCTGCACGTTGCCCAGGTCCTCCTCGGTCGGGAAGATCAGCGGGCTGTCCACGAGCGACGGGTCGATCTTCTCCATCTCCTCCTTGGCCCCCTCGACCGGACAGATGTAGTTGACCCAGGCAGCGACCTCGGCCGCGATCGCCGGGTCGTAGTAGAAGTTGAAGAGCTTCTCGGCGTTGGTCTTGTGCGGCGACCCGATGGGCACCATCAGGTTGTCCGACCACAGCGTGCCGCCCGACTCGGGCAGGGTGAAGGTGTAGTTGGGGTCCTCCTCCTCGAACTGGGCCAGCAGGATGTCGCCGGACCACGCGATGGCCGCGATGGCGTTGCCGCTGCGCAGGTCCTCGAGGTAGGAGTTGCCCTTGACCTGGCGGATCTGGCCCGAGTCGATCTGCTTCTGCAGGACGTCGAGCGCGGCGTTGAACTGGTCCTCGCCGAAGTCCGTGGAGATGTCGACACCCTGGCTCATCATGATCAGCCCGACCGTGTCGCGCATCTCGGAGAGCACGACGATCTTGCCCTTGAGGTCCGGGGCCCACAGGTCGTCGAGCGTCTTCAGCTCACGGCCGACCTTGTCCTTGCGGTAGCCGATGCCGGCGTAGCCGCTCTGCCAGGTGAGGGAGTACTTGCGGCCTGGGTCGAAGCCGACGTCCTGCAGCTTGGGCGTCAGGTTGGCGGCGTTGGGGATGTTCTTCTTGTCCAGCTCCTGGACGTAGCCCTGCCGGATCAGCCGGCCGGCCATCCAGTCGGTGAAGACGACGATGTCCTTGCCGATGTCGTCGCCGTTGCGCAGCTGGCCCTGGATCTTGCCGTAGTAGGAGTCGTTGTCGTCGATGTCCTCGGCGTAGGTGGCCTTGATGCCGGTCTCCGACTCGAACTTCTCGAGGGTCGGGTAGTTCTTGGTGTCCTCGTCGTAGTCGAGGTACGCGGGCCAGTTGGCCCAGCGGACGACCTTGTCGGTCGCCGACTTGTCCTTGACGGTCGGCTCCGGCTTCGCCGAGTCCCCGGTGTCACCGGTCCCGCAGGCAGCGAGGGCGGCGGCGACGCCGGCCCCTCCGGCGCCGCGCAGCACGGTCCGGCGTGACAGCTGGGATCGCACCAGCTGCTGGACCCGCTCATCACGGACGGCGCGGTTGCCAATTGTGGTCCGGCTCATGCTCGTCAACACTCCCTAGTCGGTTCTCGGTGTCTCGTTGGTGGTCCCCGAGAAGATCGTCCGGTGCCAGTCCTTGCGGGCGGCGCCGGTGCCGTCGACCATGACGTGCTTGACGACGGTGTACTCGTCGAACGAGTAGGTCGACATGTCCTTCCCGAACCCGGAGGCACGGTATCCCCCGTGCGGCATCTCGCTGATGATCGGGATGTGGTCGTTGATCCAGACGCACCCCGCGCGGAGCTCCCGGGTGGCGCGCAGGGAGCGCACCACGTCGCGGGTCCAGGCCGATGCGGCGAGGCCGTAGGGCGTGTCGTTGGCCAGCGCGAGTCCCTCGTCGTCGCTGTCGAAGGGCAGCACCACCAGGACCGGCCCGAACACCTCGTCCTGCACGATCTCGGAGGCCTGCGCCGCGTCGACCACCAGCGTGGGCTCGTAGAAGGCGCCGCGCGCCAGCGCCCCACCCGGCACGGCACCTCCTCTCACGACCTTGGCCCCGTCGGCGCAGGCCCGGTCGACGAACCCTGCGACCCGCTCCTGCTGGGCGCGGGAGACCAGCGGACCCTGGTCGGTCCGGTCGTCCAACGGCTCACCGAGCACGACCGCGCCCATGACGTCGGCCACGCCGGACACGAAGGCGTCGTAGAGCGGCCGCTGGACGTAGGCCCGGGTGGCGGCCGTGCAGTCCTGGCCGGTGTTGATCAGGGAGCCGGCCACCGCGCCGTGGAC
>Ga0126306_10000732_pt1 | contig 16240 bp, 6 predicted proteins | sample Plot27_FD_92592 | JGI IMG/M metagenome (GOLD analysis project Ga0126306, IMG submission 92592) | Serpentine soil microbial communities from UC McLaughlin Reserve, CA, USA - Plot27 | ecosystem: Environmental > Terrestrial > Soil > Grasslands | place: USA: UC McLaughlin Reserve, Lake County...
AATCAGGTCAGGCAATTTCTGGCGAGCCATGGCCAGACCTTCCCAGCCATCCCTGGCATGATATACACGATAGGTCTTACGCCCTTCCAATAGGCGGCGGATCAAAAGAGCATCGTCGGCATTATCATCTACCAATAACACCGTTGTGGTTTTTTCGTCAAGGTTTTCAAGCGCAGCTTGTAAACCCTCGCGTGGAGCAGCAGTTTGATCTTTGCTGAGGTGTACATCCAGTGCCCACTGGTCGCCCAGCACATGTTTTTCAACAGGGAAAGTATGGCCTGTACAGTTAACGACAACTTTTTCGTCTGTTTTGATCGTTCCATTGCGCATCAACTTCTCAAATCCCGCGAAGGCTACGGAGGTTGCCGGTTCGACAGCCATTCCTTCACTTTTAGCGAGTGCGCGCATGGCAGCGAAGGCTTCGGCATCTGACACAGATTCCATCACTCCGCCAACTTGCTGCGTAAGATTCCATAAATACGTGTAAGCTTTGCCGGGGTCACCGGTGGAAAGGATAATGATACGAGTGTCAGGGATGACTGCTTCAGCCACGTCCATGCCAGCCTTGAAGGCATGAACCATCGGCGCGCAGCCCTCAGATTGGATAACAGCGAGCTTGGGAATGCGGTCAATTAATCCCATATTCTTAAGTTCTTTGAAACCCTGGTAGACACCCAACGGACCCAGGCCACCACTCACGGCCTGGATATACCAGTCAGGAGCCTGCCAGCCAAGCTGTTCAACGATCTCATAAGCAATTGTTTTCATTGCTTCACGTGCCGGGATCGAACCGGCTCCGCGATCAATTAATAAATTACGACGTTGCGCGAACTGAGACGCGATCTGTTTTGTCTGATCGTAATTACCGCTGACACGAATCACCTCTGCTCCAAAGAGCGCTGCTTCACGCAGCTTTTCCTGCGGAACCAGGCTGGTCATAAAGACCCAGAGCTTGATACCGGCCCGCGCGCATGCGGCTGCATAAGCCACTGCCGCGTTGCCTGTGGATGCAATGACTGCCTCTCTGATGCCGTTTTCAAGCATAGCTGCAACAGCGCCAGCAGCCTGACGGTCTTTGAATGAACTGGTAGGACCGTAGCGTTCATCCTTTATGTAAACGGAGTCATGCCCCAGAGCGCGCCCAAAGCGCTGTGATAGCCATAGTGGAGTTCCGCCTGCGGGGTAGAGGTCCAGAGCTGAGGGATCTCTCAGCGGCAAAATATCCTGATAGCGCCACATGTTGCCTGGGCGATTAGGGAGACCGCGCAGAAGTTCGCGTTTGAATGCATCATAATCGTAGCGAGCTTCCAGCCACTGTGAATCACATTTTTTACAGATGGCTGGCGTGAATGGCTCGTAGGGTTGTTCATTTCCACAAAGGTTGCACTTGAGATGTTTTGGGAACGACATTTACTTTTCCTGCTTCTCGATCACGTCTGTGATTCTGGCTTCGACTGGCAATTCCACGAAGAAGGTTGATCCTTCGCCTGAAATTCCGGTACTTTCTGCCCACAGGCGACCACCATGCATTTCAACAAGCCGACGGCTGATTGGCAGTCCCAGACCTGTGCCACCTGCCTTGCGTGTTGTGGATGTATCCACCTGTGAAAATTCCTGGAATACAGCTTCCAACTGTTCGGGTGGAATTCCAATGCCGGTATCTTTGACAGAGACCAATATTCGCGAGCCGTCGAGGGGAGCAGCTTTCAAGATGATCTTGCCCTGCTCTGTGAATTTGATCGAGTTGTTTACCAGGTTGATCATCACCTGGCGCAGACGAGTATTGTCGGCAAAAATTTCAACTTCCTGGTCCGAGTCATCCTGAATAAATAGTGAAAGATTCTTTTCGCTTGCCAATGTGGATGTGATACTGGTCACTTCGTCAAGAACCTCATGGATCTTGAACTTTTCGGGGTTCAGGTTCATTTTGCCAGATTCGATCTTTGCCATATCCAGCACATCGTTAATAAGATGGAGTAAGTGTTGTCCGTTTTTCTGAATGAGGCGCAGGTCGTTGTCCATGTAATCTGTGAGTTGACCATCAAGACCTTCCAGCATCACATCTGTGAAACCAAGGATGGAGTTCAATGGTGTGCGTAACTCATGTGACATGTTGGCAAGGAAGGATGACTTGAGTCGGTCAAGCTCGCGCAACTGAGTAACTGTGGCGGCCTGCTCAACATACAGACGGGCATTTTGCAGCGCGATGGCTACCTGTGATGCCAGAGTAGTGTAAATATTCGCATCCTCTTTGGTGAAGCCGCTTGATTTATTGGATTGCACGTCGAACACGCCAAGCACCTTATCGCCCACAATCATTGGGATAGCCATTTCTGCGCGGGTTTCAGGCAGCAGCGGATTGGGCAGGAAGCCGGGTTCACTGTGCACATCATTGATGATGACAGCTTTGCCTTCACGGGCAGCACGGGCAACCAGAGACTGCTCTAAACTCATAGGGATGGCATGCTCTTCAGCAACCAATTTTCGTCCGACCTCGCCTGCCCCGGCCGCGATAAGCAGAGTCTGCCAGGCTTCATCCGCCAAAAAGATATGAGCGTGATAAAGGCCAAACCGTTCCTTTGTAAGATCTACAACTGCCTGCAATAGCTTGTCTGGATCAAGCACGGTAGAAGCCGTACTGGATACCGTTGCCACTGTCTCCAACTCGAGGCGCTTCTGTTCAGCTTGTTCCAGCAGGCGAAGGTTTTCGATATGGTCGCTTAATTGTTCAACCACCGCAGAGACTATTTCAGTCGTGAATGTTTGAGACTCATCTACAGTTTCTAACATCAATTCTCCGATAGGCTCATCGCGTACTACTAAAGGATAGGAGAGGGTTGGCGTTGACCCATTGTGTCCGTTTCCATTCAAAGGCTGAACTTCGTTATGGTTATATGAATAACCAGCACCCAGTTCTGTTCGCGTGCTTAAATATTCCCTCCAGCCTTCATTTGTCAGGCGGCGGGATACCTGTTCTGCCTCAGCACGGTACTGTTCTGCTTGTGCGAGCAGCCGCAGGTTCTCAATGTGCTGTCCGAAATTCGCCATAGTGGCATAAACAATTTCTGCCTCTGACGTTGTCCACTTCCGATCGGCTTCATCTGCAAGTTGTACCTCACCTACGCTTGCTCCGGCGATCTCGATAGGGACCACAAGTATGTTTTCGGATTGAGAGCCCTGAAACTCTGAAAGTGGCAGCACTTCGTTTTGATTGAAAACGTAGCCGATGCTTTCACTACGTTCGATCGCATTCATAAATTCCTGCCAGCCCGAACTGGTGAGGCGGCGGGCTTGTGCCTCCACTGCTAATCGTGACTCTTCGGTTTGATGGAACAAGGCTGCGTTTTGAATGGCGATAGCAAGCTGGCCCGCTAAAACCTGAAAGGCAGTAAGGCTTGCTTCACTAAACCTCTCTGGTTTCTCACTTTGCATATCCAATACGCCGACGACTTTATTGTTAGCAACCAGTGGGATTGCCAGTTCCGAACGCGTAAGAGGCAAAAGTTGATTGGGTAGGAAGTTTACGTTCTTTTGAGTATCGTCTACCAGGACTGGTCTTTGCGATAAAGCTGCGCGAGCATTCAGGGATGTTGATGAAATCATAAGACGATGTCCGCGTTGCAATAATTGCACGCCTGCGTCACCTGTACCGGCCTGCAGGACCAGGCTACGTCCGGATGGGTCCATGAGATAGATCTGGGTGTAGTAGAGTTCATACTTGGAGCGAATCAATTCCACAGACTGAGAAAGCATTTCTGTCAGATCACCTATCTTTTCAGATACAGATCGCCCAACTTCAGTAGCCAACTCTAGGTCGTATGTACGTTCTGCAACTCGTTGTTCCAGCCCAGCCAGCGTTTCCTGCAATTGGACGGTCATGCGGTTGAATGTCTGTGCAAGTGTCCCAACTTCATCCTTTGAACTTTCATCTGCCTTTGCAGCCAAGTTGCCTGAGCCAATTTGTTCTGCAACGAACGTCAGGTTTTCGATTGGTTTTGAAAACAATCCACCGACAAAGAGCGCCAAGACACCAGTGGCGATAAGTACACCAATTGCTGCAAGCACAATACCTTGTGTGGTAGCGGCAATTGGCTGATTGGCTTCCTCCAAATCCTGATGAATGACGATCGTCCAGCCAAGTTTTTGGATTACATTTCTATCTGCACCATCTTTCAATGAAGTTACAGGTGATTTGCTTACGAGGCTTGGTGAACCGTTGTAGTCGAAACGGGCATATGGGCCATTAATGGATGAAATCTCAGAAATTGTTTGAGCGTCCAAAGTGGACAGGTTTGTACCAATTTCCTTGGTTAAGAATTGATTGTTCGGGAACACCAAAACGGCCTGTCCAGTTTCCCCAAACTGACCTGCTGAAAGAAGCCCGGTCAATTCATTGATATTAACAGTTGCGCGTAACACTCCAACAAAATATGCGCGGTTGTGAGCTGGGATCGGCAGCGCAATGTCAATTGCATAAATGCCCGTGCTTTCGTCAAACTCAGGCTGGCTGATGTAGAAAGCACCTACGCCATCATTCCAAGCTTGTTGCCACCATTCTTCGTCTGCCTGATAATAATCGCTGGTTCGATCAGTCGAGGAGATAATAGCCCCATACTTGTCGGTTACAAAAAGTTCAGCATATTGTGGCAGGCGTTCTTGAAGTTCGCGCAATTCACCAGCTACTTCGTTTGATAAGACTTGTTGTACAAATAGGTCATTATCGCTTGCAGAAACCCATCGTTGGTCCAGGCTGTTCAGAATGGCTAAATCAGGAGTTCCAGCCTGACTCGATACCTCCACATTATCCTGAATCAATTTGTTGAGGACAAGCCCGTCCAATGGGAGTTTATTTGCAAGCAGGGCATCACTGGTTTCACGTGCCATGCGAGAGGCCAGCTCGTCAAAGTGAACACCTAATTCTTCGTTGAACTGTGCGGTGGCAACCCGATTGGTTACATAACCAACTGTGCTGATTGCTATAAGTGCAACTGCCACGAACGTGACAACAAGCTTGATGCGTAACGAATAATTTTGGAACTGACGCACTAAAAGGAAACCCAGTGCAACGACAAGCGTCGAAGCAATCACGGGAATTGTCGATTGCAACCCTGGCACAGATAAACGAGACCATTGCGCTGTAAGGTCAATGATCAAGGTAATAACAGAGAATACAAAACCAGCAAGAAGTGCACGAGTTGCACGCGAACCGGAGAGAGCCTGTCCTGTAATTGCCAGGATAATCAAAAACTGAGTTGCCGCAAGCACGACCCCCACTGCGGATATCAACGCAACGATAAGAGGAATAATTATAGATGCGTTAACAATCATCATTTCCATGGCTGTCTCAACGCGATTGCGCCGAACCATCGAAATGGCCAGGCCAATAAGCGCACCGGAAAATATCAAGCCTGCGATAATTGCATAGATCTGCCATGCGCCGGTTTTTACTGCCCAGTAGAAATAGATCGGCAGAGAAAATACAATGGCTCCGATCAATAGAGACAGGGTACGTGTTGCGTTCTGTATCTGCTTACTGCCACCAGATTGAGTAGCCTTTGATGAAGCCCAATTTGTGAAATGGTTCTGTTTTTCAGGGTCTTGAACTGTTACAGGGTTTTGATAAGCTGTTTTTGAGTCTTCCGGCTGAGATTTGGAACGTTTGGCAAGTTCTGTTTCCAGTTCGTTGAGGCGCGCTTTCATTGTCTCCACTTCACGCGCACTGACATGCGTAGGGGTTTCCTGGTCTGGAAACATACTCTCGAATTTGTTCCGAATATTGTTCTTCATGCCATCATCTTCATGATCTTTGGGTGTTTGAGCGGTTGCCATAATAACAATTCCTTTATTCGTATCTGTCTGTGAGCAGCTTAGCTGGTGAATTTTTGTTTTCCGTTGTCCTGCAAGGCAACGGCTTTCACGTTGGCTTTTAGCACTACACGGGTGTCACGCGCCCCAAGGGCATTCCCTAATTCTTGAGCAGCAACCTGCAATGCACCTTCGATCGTAGATGTATTTTGGATTCTCTGACTGATTGTCGAAACCAGTGTCTCACGCTCGGCGCGGCGCGCTATCTCGGAGTAAGAGCGGGCATTTCGCACTGCAAAAGCTACCTGACTTGCTATCGATAGTAATAAATCTGCATCGTCCTGACTTAGGCCATTTACGAAGTTATGTTGTACATCCAACACACCCAATACCTTGTCTCCAATGGAGATTGGTACCGCAACTTCAGATTTAGTATCTGATAGGAGGGGGTTCGGCAGCCAGTCGGAGTTGGACGAAGTGTCAGATACCAGTATGGAAGAATTGGTTTTTGCCGCGCGCCCTACCAAACCCCTACCAAGGGAGATTTTGTGTCCACTCGTCAGCATAGCTCGACCAGCATCCCCAGTTCCACCGGCCATTAACAATTCGTTGCGCGATTCGTCAAGCAAATAAATGTGAACATGATAATAATTAAAGGCAGACTGCACCTGCTCTACCACCTCGGCAACTAACTTTCCTTCATCCAAAATCGTCGATAAACGGCGGCTAACTTCTGTAGAGGTGGTCAGGGCTTTCGTTCGGTCTGCCACGCGCTGTTCCAACGATTGAGCGAAAGCGGAGAGTTCCTGTTGGTTGTGTCGCGCGCGTGTTAATGCTTCCTGGATACTTTGGAATGCCAGCCCCAGTAGAAGCGCCGAAAGGATTGCCATAGCAGTGAACGTTACCAATTGGCTGGCCGCGAGGGGTGGCGATACAACCCAGCCTTGTTCATAAAGATATCCAATACTATATAGGGTGAAAAGGTTAACAATGGCTACAGTTATTGCACCACGCCCGCCTGCGAAAAGCCCTGCCATTATGATTGAGATCAGTAAACCACTCAGGGTGGCGGGATTAACAGTGGGTGACCGTACGATGGAAAACATAATAATCCCGGTGATGGAAAATGACATCAGATAACTTATACCTCGAACAAAGCCATGTCGTATTAATACCAGCATTCCAGCGAACATCGCGACGGCAACTAAGCTGATAGACAAATCTGGCGGAGCCTGTCCAGTGAGGAGGTTTATTACTCCAAGTAAGACGTTGATGACAACCAAAACACCCAATAGAGACCACAAAACCGTGTTCAACAGGGCTGCTACGCGCGTTTTGTCCTCATCATTTTCAAAAACAGGGGGAGCGATAATCTTTCGAATTCTTTCCAACATTTTGGGCCTCATTAATTTCCGTTCTGCCTGGTATATAAGCGTACAATCGTTTCCTGTCCAACTGCACGTCCCAGTTCACGAATGGCGACTTGCAAAGCGCTTTCCACTGAGGACGTGTTCTGGATTTTTTGACCAATGGATGCAATCAACGCCTCACGCTCAGCTCTGGCTTGCACTTCAACATAGGAACGGGCGTTTTGCACAGCGACCGCAATCTGTGCTGCCATGATTGTTTGAATATTGGCATTTTCCTGGGTAAATTGATTAACTACATCAGACTGCACATCAAATACGCCAATGACTTTATCATTCACGATCATTGGCACTGCCAGTTCTGAGCGTGTATCAGGCAAGAGGGGGTGAGGCAAAAAGTCCGAAGCTGAACGCACATCATTCACAATGACGCCTTTATGTTCACGGGCTGCCCGTGCGACCAGAGACTGTTCGCGATCTATCGGGATACTGCGTCCTTCTGATACCATCTGGCGACCTGCATCGCCGGCGCCAGCCACAAGGATCAGGGTATCTTCGGCCTCATTCAGCATATAAATATGGGCGTGATATAGGCCAAAGCGTTCTTTTGTCAGATTGGATACATTCCATAGTAATTTCTCTGTATCAAGCACAGTGGAGGTGGAAGAACTTACTTCAGCTACAGTTTGCAGGTCGGCAGCACGTTTGGTCACGAATGCAACAGATTGCTTGAGTTGTTTCGCCATGCTATTGAATGCTCCCGCCAGCGTGCCCAGTTCATCACCAGACATGACTTCAGCATGTGAATCATAGTTACCTATTTCCAACTCATGAGCGGCAGCTGTCAATACACGGACAGGTTGTGTGATCTGGCGGGATAGCGTTACCGACAGGAAAATGGCAATTAATAAAGCAATTGTCACGGTCAAGGATGAGAACAATAAAGTTCTTGTACTTTCGATTTCAGCGGCTTGAACTTCCTGTAAGCTCAAACTTTCACCTGTAGTCGCTATTTTCGCTACGATAGGTTCCATTGTAAGAGCGGCCTCACGAAATGCATCAGTTGCTACGGCAATCTCAGCATTTTTTCCTACCAATGCGTTAAAAGAATCTATATATTGATTTGCCAGAGCAATCATTTCAGATTTTTCTGTTGCTCCAAGGCGATCCGAAGTCGCGATTTGACCTTTTAATTGGATAGCCAGGGTATGAACGTTGTCAACATACTCCTGGTCTGCGCGTAACAGGTAATCTTTTTCACGGCGGCGGATCTGTAACAGTGTAATAACCAATGGCTCCAAGCCTTCACGGTCATAAATGCGATCTTCAATGTTATGAGCATCCTCGCGAAGTTGACCTTCCAAACCTGTGTTTTGAAAGCCTCTTTCCTGGATTAACTGAACAGTCCATCTAAAATTCTGTTCATATAAATTCGTGCTGTCATACAAAGTAATCAAATCGGCTTTATATTGTGCCTCAGTATAAGAATGAGCCTGGTCTTGCTCTACAGCAGATGCAAAAGCTAGGAGTTCCTTGTTATGGTTGCGCATTTCTACCAGCACTGCCTGATTGGGAAATACATAATTAGCGTATGCAGTACCAAATCCCTGATCCTGCCAGCGAAGGAGAAAATCCTTTTCATGGAGACGTGCAGTCAGTAGATCAGCCCCCATATGCTGGGATGTTTCTTGCAGTGCAGCACCTTCGCTGAGGGCAGTTTGAAAGGAATTTTGTACCCTTGTCAAACCTAACAATGATATGACACCAACCGCCAGTGCCAGGAAAGCCAGAAGACTGAATGAGATCAGCAATTTGCGGGCTAAACTTATGTCTCGCCAGGTGACGAAGCGTCCTAACATTAAAAAAGCAATGGCGATGACGGTCCCCGCCGCAATAATGGGAATTGCATATTGAACCGCAGGAAATGATGGACGACTCCACCATGCAAATTTATCCATGAAGACAATGGTGATTGCAAAGGCAAGCCCTGAAATTCGAGCGCCATGCGCTAATTTACCTGAAAGAGTTTCAAAGGCTATTTCTACAATAACTAATGTGAGGGCAATACTTAAGCCTAGCCCGATTCCAGACATGAATGTAGTCATCGCGAGTACGACATAACATACCGCTACGACCAGCAGGATTCCAGATTTGTTGAGCTGATTAAGTTGGGCAAATTTAATTACGAAGATCTCCAGGGCAAAAAAGCCCAAGAAGGCAGCTACCACCACATATGCCTGCCATGAGCCACTTTGCACTGCTACATAGGCAAAGATCAACACTGCAAGAAAAGCCGCAACAATAAAGGTGAGAGCCAGGCGGATCGCATTACGCCCCTGTTCCGTTGCCTGTGCGAATAATTGTGAAAACCAGCTTCTCATTCTAGCGTTCCTTTAGATCATTTCAATATCAGGATGACAGGGTTACTTATGATGTCAATTCCGTAGAATCATGCCGGTTTATATTTTCAGCGAAATCCCCGTTTCCACCGATTGGGTTTGGGAGCAAGAGTTGGGAAAAGTTGTTGTACTATTTTTCTTTCACGAGGGGCAGGCTGAAGCTAAAACAAGTGCCAGACGAGCCGTCACTTTCAACACTTATCTCTCCGCCATGCCCTTCGATCATCGACTTTACGATCGCCAGCCCCAGGCCGTTGCCTTCGATCTCATCGTGCCCGTTATTTCTCACCCTATAAAAACGATCGAAGATGTGTGGCAGATCAGCCGCGGGAATGCCATAGCCTGTATCCTGAATGTGGACCTGGACCGTGCCTGCATCATTCATGGATGAAATTGTCACTACCCCCCCCTCAGGCGTGTATTTAATGGCGTTGCCAATAAGGTTCCGTAATGCCTGACTCAATTGCAACCCGTCACCGCGAACGTTTGAGCTTTTGGCTGTCTTCTCGAGCGTTAGCAATTGTCTTTTTGCCTGGGCTTGCGGTTGAAATTCATCGGCAATCTGCCAAAGCAAATGTGTCATATCCAGTATTTCGACTTTGGTTTCCGCACCAAGGTCCATTTTTGCTAGATCCAGCATGTTTTCCACCAACTCGGTCATGTGTGTAGAAGCGTGTTGAATCCGTTTTACAAAATCTTCCTGGTTCTCATTCAACGGACCGGCATGCTGCATCAGCTGGCTATAGCCTCTTATGGAAGTGATCGGGTTTCTCAGGTCATGCGAGGCAGTGGCAATAAATTCATCCTTCACTTTTTCAAGTTTTTTGAAATGGGTCACGTCGTGTAACACGACTACACATCCACCCTCTGTAATAGGCGTAAAAGATGCATTGAATACGCGCTGGTCCGGCCAGATTACCTCTTTGGAATTTGCTCTTTCTGAAGTGTATGTTTCTTCTAGCGCCTCTATGAGGAAATCGTATCCACATTCACGCGCGAGTGGCAAACCTAATTTTGTTTCATACCTTGTGAACAATTTCTCCGCTGCCGGGTTCAACATGGATAAACAACCATCCGAGTCAAACATCATAATGGCGTCAGCGGCGCTTTTTAGAATCGCAGCTAACTTTTGTTGTTCCTTCGCCATATCCGTATATAAGCGTGCATTCTCTACTGCGATGGCTGCCTGGCTGGCAATGGCTTGCAGCAGCAGTTGATGTTCTACAGTGAAATATCCGGCCTGCTCGTGGACGAGGACTAGCAGTCCCATCAGTGCCAAACGTCCAAACATAGGAACGATCACAACTGAGCGAGCCAGGTCTTCTGTTGAAGAAAGCCAGCGTGCGTCGTTACGTGAATTTTCGATCAGGATGCCCTCACGCGTTTCTTTGATCTGCTCAAGCAGGTCGTTAAGGGGTGGGAGCTGCATATTCGACGTGGGAGCATCAGAAGTGGAGATGCGATATTCCTTATGTAGTGGACCTTTCGCATTCAAAAGAATGATGTGACCCACTTCCGCGCCCAACGTTTCGACAGTCCTTCGGAGAACAAGATCTGTTAACTCGTCCAGATTGAGCCGGGCACTTAGATCCTTCCCGATTTCTGGCAAGAGAGTAAGTTCGCGGTTGCGCCGACGGATCACATCCTCAGCTTCCTTAACCCGCAATTTCGTACGAATGCGGGCAAACAATTCGCGGCGGTCGAATGGTTTGGTCACATAATCATCGGCTCCCAAATTCAGACCAGATTGAATGTCCATTGGCTCCAGCCGCGCTGCGCTTAGAATAATGACAGGGATATGTTTTGTAGCGGGGTCTGCCCGAATTTCCTCCAGAACCGTAAAGCCATCTTTCTTTGGCATGTTCACATCCAGCAGCACCAAATCGGGCATTTCGCTGCGGACCTTTTCAAGCGTTTCCTCGCCATCCTTCGCCTGAAAATAATCGTAGCCTTCATTTTCAAGGTAACGTGCCAGTAATCTTAGATTGTCTGGCTGATCGTCAGCAATGAGGATCTTGAATGATTTACTAACTGTGCTTTCTTTTTTTGCCGGGCGGGTATGATCTATTTCCTCCATGGCCTGGATAATGATCTTACATATGCGTTCAGGATGTACAGGCTTAACGATCAAATCTTTTACATTTAATCGGCGGGCGGTCACTTTTAGCCCAGGAACGTCATAAGCGGTCACCAGATAGGAAAATGTTGGGCGACCCGCAGGATGCTTCTGTAATTTTTCGATCAATTCCAGCCCGGTCATTCCCGGCATGATCATATCGGTGATCAAGATATCTGCCGCACCATCATTGACTTGTTCAAGCGCTTCATGACCACTCGTGGCGGATCTCACTTCGATCCTGGGCCCCAGCTGTGAAATGGCGCGCGCCAGGGTCATGGCTGTATTTGGATGATCGTCCACAATCAGAATTTTGATGGGTGACAAATTGGGGGAAGTATTTGGCTGGTTCATGCTCCTATTTTGCATGAGATCGCCCCAGGGAGCGATGGGGTAAAGTGGAAAAAGTTGGTAAAAGTTAATGAAAACTTTCCATGGTATCCCCCATAAATCAATCGTGCGATAAGAAATTAGTCGAGCACCAGCCTGTAGCCGGAACCGCGCACATTGATCACATGGACTGGCTTACGCGTATCTGGCTCCATTGCCTGACGAATATGGTGAATGTGCCATTTGGTTAATTCCTGGGCCTCACGCGTATCTGCTTCATATCCCTGCGCTTCTGAAACCAGAGTTTGATAATCCACAATATTGGGAGTATGCCGGGCCAGAACCAGCAAATAATCAAAGGAGGTGGGCGGCAGGTTGATGACGCGCTCATTCATCGTCACGCGGCGGGTATGTAGATCAAGCGTGAGCCTTCCTCGTTTGATAAAGCGATCATCACTACTGTCTTTTTGTTGAGCTTCTGGGTTTGAGTTCGTGGATGCTGTATTTTCGAGTGCCATTACCTCAGCTTGCAACATATCTATCTGCCGTTGTAGTTCGCGTTTGCGGCGTTCTTTTTGCCTATCCAATAAGATGGCTTGCGTACGATCAATGACTGTTTGTGGCTTTAGGGGTTTCAATAAATAATCTGTTGCGCCGCGCCTTAGCGCCTCTACTGCTGAGTTTAAGTCCGGTTGGGCAGTGAATAAAATAACGGGCAGCTCAGGGAATTTTGTATGGATGTTTTTGAGAAGTTCTAACCCGCTCATATCCGGCATGCGTATGTCGAGATAGAGCAGGTCGAAGGGGTGCTCATGAACGAGGGCCAGCCCGTCTTTGCCATTGGCTGCAGTGGTGACTTCAAACCCTGCACGTTGAAGGATGCGTGCCAGAGTCTGGCGCAGGCTGGCTTCATCATCAATGATCAGGATATGCCCCCCAAGTTTCATTTTGGTCCCTTTTCAGCGATGGGTAGCCAGACTTTGAATACAGCTCCACCCTGACCACTTGGATCGTTTTCTGCTGTGATACGACCATGATGTTGTTCAATAATATCGTGAGTGATGGTAAGACCCAGACCGGTGCCTGTATGCTTGCTGGTTATAAATGGATCAAAGATCCTGGGCAGGATCTGCGGGTCAATGCCTGGGCCAGTATCCTTAACAGCCAGAAGTACTTCTTTTTGCGGAAGCAGAGCACTGGTCTGAACTGTGAGGCGGCCGCCAGGCATCATTACTTCGATTGCATTGAAGAAAAGATTAAGCACCACCTGACGCATCTGATCGGATAATCCTAAAACCTTTGGCAGGCTGGGATCAGGAATGAATTCGAAGGCAATTTCTTTTTGACGCATGTGCGGAGAGATCAAGGCGTGTACATCTTCGATCAGGTTATTCAGTTCAACGGGGCGAAAGTCCTGTATCTGTACAGGGCCATAGGCACTACGCAAACGTTCGATCAGCGCGGCCATGCGTTCAGTCTCTGAGAGGATAATATCAAGGTCCTGGCTGGCCTGAATGGAAAGGTTTTCGTCTTTCAATAGGAATAGTGCGTTCTGTATGGCTTGCAGGGGATTGTTCAACTCATGCGAAACGGAAGCTAGCAATCGTCCGACCAGGGCGAGGCGTTCGCTCTGAATCAACTGTGAGCGTGTGTTTTGTTCCTGGTTCAGTGCGGATTGTAAATCAGCATACAGATTTGCCTTTTGGAGTGCCACTGCCAATTGATCGGCAACGGCAGTCATGAGTTGCACATCACCCTGTGTAAGCCGATGAGGAGTGGTATGTTGAATATCCAAAACTCCTGCTACTTTTCCATCCAGCTTGATTGGTACTGACAATTCAGATTGGGTTTCTGGCAGGAGCGGATTTCGATGGAAAAACACTACATCATTTACGTTGTTGGTGACAAATGGAAGGCCTGTCTCTGCTGCATGACCAGCAATGCCGATGCCTCCGGGTAAACGGAACTCATTCTCTAAAAGTTGATTGCCGATTTCTCCACTGCCCTTTTTCAGAATGAGATCCTTACTTGATGGATCCAGAAGATAGATTTGAACATGATAATAACCGAAGTTTTGATGAAGCAGTGTAACCACATCTTCGATCAGTTGATCTGTGTTCAGGGATGCAGCTAATCTCTGGCTGGTTGTGTAGAGAGCGTCCACCTCTTTTAATCGTTGTTGTGTGGTCTCGAATAAACGTGTGTTTTCGATGGCAATTGCAGCTTGAACACCTAGGGAATTGAGCAGTTCGGCGTCTTTTACCGAGAAAGCATTTGGCATCCGGCTTTGTACGCTGATCGTGCCTATTTGTTGTCCACCACTTTGAACAGGGGCAACCAGCAATGAACGAAAGTTAGGTATTGAGACCGAGAGCAGGAAACGAGGATCGGTCTTTACATCCCCAATGTTAATTGTGATACCTTCGCGAATTACCTGTCCTGCCACGCCTTCTCCCAACTTCATCTTGACGCGCCTGAACTCCTTTTCGGACTCAGGGTACCCTGATACTGCACGAGCCAAAAGAACCTGCTCCTCAACTTCCAAAAGATGGATCACACTTTCTTCTGCTGTTGAAATCAGTTCGCGTGCAGAATCAACAATGAGCTGCAATACTCTATCAGTTCCGGTATGTTCGGTCTCGCTTAACGCACGGCCTATCTCAGCAAGCGCATTGCTCTCTTTCAGGCGGTGTTGTATCTCAGTGCTTTGTTGGAAGTTCCATAAAGCCAGTGCTATTTGATTCCCCGCCTGTTCGGCACGTTCAATCTCCTCAGAGGTGAAATGATGCGGTGTATTAAAAGCAATGATGGCTGCACCCAGGTTGTGTTCCCCCACCATTAGTGGAACACCGAGCACTGACCGTGCGGGGTATTGTTTTGCAATTTCAATGCTCACATAAGGTGAATTGAAGACATCCTCTGCCACGAGCACCCCTCTGGCTTTAAGCACCGAGGCAGTCATGCTTAATTCACGGGCATTCGACTCCGATGGTAAATAAGGTCTTCCCAGTTCTGCGGTGGTAGCAGTGGGAATGGTTAGTTGCTTCTCTTCATCCCAACGGGTGATGTAACAATCGTCTGCTTCGATCAGTTTTGCCATATTAGCGGCCAGGGCGCTCAAGGTTGAATCGACATCTTTTGCCAGCAGAATGGCATGCGTCATGTCATTTAACAGCGACAAATATCTCTCGCGAGAACGCGTTTCGGTCTCCACCGGCGCGAGATTGGTTTCTTCCTCGTGAACTTTTTTTACCTGGCGTTCATTGAGCTGGCTCATGCACATCCTGCTCTTGCTTGCTGGTAATTATTTTGCAATTTCTGTAGAGCGTGTCTCGCGGATGACTGTCACCCTGATCTGCCCAGGGTATTGCATGGTTTCTTCAATTTTCTTGGCTACATCCCTCGCGAGACGGGCGGAGGCGAGGTCGTCAATTGCATCTGGTTTTACAATTATACGCACTTCACGTCCTGCCTGAATTGCAAAAGCCTGTTGAACTCCTTCGAAGGACATGGACATTTCCTCCAGTGAGCGGATGCGTTTGATATACGCCTCCAGGTCTTCGCGGCGGGCTCCGGGGCGCGCACCTGAAATAGCATCTGCCGCTTCTGCAATGACGGCTTCTACGGTTAGCTGGTCCACTTCGTGGTGGTGAGATTCGATGGCATTCACCACAATTGAGTTGACCCCGTAGCGCTTGCAATATTCCGCGCCAAGCTTGGCGTGGGTTCCTTCCTGGTTGTGGTCCATGGCTTTGCCAATGTCATGCAGGAAGCCACCCTGCTTGGATTGCTCAACGTTGGCTCCAATCTCTGCTGCCAGTATCCCAGCCAGCTTGGATACTTCCACGGCGTGCGCGAGCTGGTTCTGCCCGTAGGATGTTCGGAATTTTAGACGTCCCATCATACGCAACAATTCAGGGTGCAGGCCGGTGATGTTGGCATCATAGGCGGCTTGTTCGCCCGCTTCATTGATGATCTTTTCGACCGCCCGCGTTTCATCTTCAACAATTTTCTCAATATGCGCTGGATGGATCCTGCCATCCAGAATCAATTTTGCCAGTGCACGGCGACCGATTTCACGACGTACCGAATCGAAACAGGAAACTGTGACCGAATCAGGTGTATCGTCCACAATTACATCCACGCCGGCGGCCTGCTCAAATGCCTTGATGTTGCGGCCATTGCGTCCAACGATGCGGCCCTTCATCTCTTCGCTGGGCAGG
>Ga0126306_10000733_pt1 | contig 16239 bp, 17 predicted proteins | sample Plot27_FD_92592 | JGI IMG/M metagenome (GOLD analysis project Ga0126306, IMG submission 92592) | Serpentine soil microbial communities from UC McLaughlin Reserve, CA, USA - Plot27 | ecosystem: Environmental > Terrestrial > Soil > Grasslands | place: USA: UC McLaughlin Reserve, Lake County...
AGAGCCTCACGGCGCCGTCGGGGAAGCGGCCCATGATCTCGAAGAGGTCGTCGCGGAAGACGGCGTAGAGCACGCAGTCGGTAAGGGCCGTGGCGCCCTGGCCCTGGGTCCTGCCTTCGAGGGCCGCCCCGAGACCGAGAACGGAGCCATCGCCGACCACGCCGAGGATCTGATCCCGCGGCTTGGTACCCCCCCAGGAACGGTAGAGCTTCACGCGCCCCTCGCCGACGAAGTACACAGCCCCCGAGGGCTCGCCCTCCCTGTAGAGGGCGGTGTCCGCGCCGAGCTCGAGAACTTCGGCCGCTATCGCGAGCGCGTGGAAGAATTCCTCCTCGAGCCCTTCGAAGAGCTCGAACTCCTTGAGCCCGTCCAGCTTCGTCAGGTGCTCGACCGCCCGGCAACGCGCGCCGGGCAACCGCGCCCAGGAGGGTGGCGCGTTCTCACCGTACATCGTTCCGTGTTCCTTCCGGCTCACCTAGTCTCACATACCCTTTATACGCTAAGTGGACAAAGTTTGCAGTACGACGAATCGTCTGTGGCTACCTGTAGTGCCTGACCAGACGCAGGTACCTGTGCTTCTGGAAGCCACGACCCGGGCACCTGGTCTCCACCCCGGGCACACTGCGATGGCCCCTGATGAAGTGACGGTGTACGGGTATGTTGAAGCGCTTGCAGAGGTACGCCGAGAGCTTCGCCGAGGAACGGTACATGCGATACGTCCACCGGTTTCTCGCGTAGCCCGCGTGCTCTATGCCGATGCTCATCCTGTTGAATCTCCAGTTGCCCGCGTGCCAGGCTATGTCCTCGTTGTGCACACACTGGGCTACGGAGCCCCTCCTGCCGACGACGTAGTGCGCGGAGACGTTCGCCCTGGGGTTCTGAAACCAGTTTATGGTGCCCGAGTAGGAGCCCTGCGCTATGTGAATTATTATGAATTCTATCTTCGGGGCACCCCGGTTGGCCTGTGTGTAGTTGCCGCGGTAGGCCGGCCTCCAGACCGCTCTCCCGTAGTCGGCGCTGCTCTGAGCAGTGTAGATCTGCGGCACCTCCACGTCCTGGGGCGCAAGTTGCAAGGTCTCCCCGGTAGAGATGGTCGCGGAGGCACCGCTGTTCAGGGTCTCGAAGACTTCATGGGCGTAGAGGTCACCACCACCGTACTCGGCCACCACCTCGTACCAGCCGATGAGGTGGGAGGGCCTATCGTTGCCCGCGATGCCCGCCAAGACAGCCGTCCCGCCCGCCACGTTGGCCGCCCGCTCGGTCTTCAACCTCTCTTCGGAGAATCCGGTCAGGTTGGCAGCCCTGCCCAGGGTATCCTCCCAAGGGTTTTGCACGAGCTGCATGATGCCGTAGGCACCGCGGCCGTGGATATCTCCGGGCACGTAATCGCTTGCTTCCGGTGGGGGCATCTCCCAGAGGGTATTCACGTAACCCATGGCCACAAGCAGCACATTCGGAACCTCGTACTTGGTGGCCGCGGATTGGAACTCGCTCTTCAAAGAGGTTCTCGTCCGGGCAAGGACCCGACTGCTCGCGCTTCCCGGCAAGACCGCGCCCGCAAGTCCAGTACCGCCCAACCTCAGGAAATCACGGCGGTGCATGGTCGAATTAGTACTAGAGGTCGGCTTTGCTCGGTCTGGCGCGGTCCCTAAACACTCGGAATGCAACTTCCCCCTCCTTTCCTACCTAGGGGCTAGCATGCTACCTGCAGCGAAACGGTTGCACAAGTCAAAGACGTACACGGGAGGGCCACCTCAGCGAAAACGGGGAACGACCGTTTCGTCTATATTGGTGCCGGAGGTAGTAGGGAGGCGAAGATGCGGGTCGAGGACGAGGTTGCCATCGTAACGGGGGCCGGCTCGGGGATGGGTAGGGTACTGGCCCAGCGTTTCGCTGAAGAGGGCGCCGCCGTCGTAGTCGCTGACATAGCGAGGGGACGCGCGGTCGCGGTTGCGGAGGATATTCTCGATGCGGGTGGCGACTCCCCGGCCCAAACAACAGACGTAACCGACGCGTCCGAGGTCAAAGCCATGGTCGAGGCGACCCACGAGACGTTCAGACCGGTTGACATACTCATAAACAACGCGGCGAAGGCCACCGACGTCGACTTCCTCAGTCTCGGCGAGATGACCTGGGATGCGGACGTGGCGATTACCCTGAAGGGCTCGTTTCTTTGTTCGCAAGCCGTGCTCCCTGACATGGTGGAGAACGGGTCCGGGGTCATTCTCAACATCAGCTCGGTGAACGCCCTGGGCTACTACGGCAACGAGGCCTACAGCGCGGCCAAGGCCGGCATCGACGAGGAGCCTTGCTGTGCGCTACGGACCCTCCGGTATCCGCGTGAACGCCATCGCCCCTGGCATCTTGAGAACGCCCGCCTGGGAGCAGCGAAGGAGGGCGAACCCGGAGGTCTTCGAGCGCCTCACCAGGTGGTATCCACTCGGCCGCGTCGGCGAGCCCGAGGACGTGGCCGGGGCTGCCCTGTTTTTGGCCTCCGACGATGCGGCCTGGATCACGGGCGCCGTACTCCCCGTCGCCGCGACCGGATACGCCGCCGACCCAAGCAGGCTGAACATGGATCTCGACGCTTACGAAGCCCTGGTCCCGGACACCTCGCAACTCGGCCTCGTGCTCCGTCCGATCCGCCGGACTGCCGCTCTGGCGACAACCTGGCCGCAAAAATTGCCCTGGCGCGCGAACGTGGGCTAGGGCGGCTCGACTTCTACCATTACGGCTTCTGCCGGTTGCAGGCGCTGGCTTGGATACGGCAGGTCTTAGCCACGTGAACGCCGTTCGTCGTCGGGCGGTTCGCGAACCGCCCCTACAAGCAAACCACGGCATCGGGCATCAGACTACAGGATTTTCCCGGGAACAGAGCTGGGCGATCCCTACCCCCATCCCTCCGCATAACCGTCATTCGCGCGGCCCATTACCAGCCGTTTCCGGAATCCCTCACCCGTAATTCCCGCGAAAGCGGGAATCCACGACGCGGCAGATGCGCCGCGCTCCGAACTAGTCGACCGTGGCTATGCAGTCCACCTCTACGAGCATGCCGAGCAGGGTCGCACCGATGGTCGTCCGTGCCGGAGGGTCGTGATCGAAGTATTCCTTGTACACCTCGTTGAACTCGGCGAACCGTGTGAGGTCGGTAACGTAAGCGTTGACCTTCACGACGTTGTCGAGGTTCGAACCGGCGGCCTGGAGGATCGTCTTCACGTTCTCGAACGTCTGGCGCACCTGGTCCGTGAAGGCATCAGGCATGGTGCCCGTCTCAGGGTTCACAGGACCCTGCCCCGAGATAAACACGAAGTCGCCCGCGACCACGGCGTGGGAGTACGGTCCTGCGGGAGCCGGCCCTTTCTCTGCCATAATGGTCTTTCTCATCGATTCTCCCTTCTTGCTAGTTGTTCGTTACCTGGCTGTATCGGTGCTCTTTCCGATAATCGTGCCTTCTCCAGTCTTCAGTAGAGTACCTGCCTCCACAGCCTTCGCACCGTTGACCAGCACGTGCGAGATCCCCTCTGGGAAATGTTTGGGATCTTCGTAGGTGGCCGTGTCCAGGATCGTCTCGGGATCGAACACAACCAGATCCGCGGCGTATCCGGGCGCGATGAGCCCCCGCTTGCCCAGCTTGAACCTCCCGGCAGGGAAGGAGGTCATCTTCCTGACTGCCTCCTCGAGGGTGAGAAGCTCCTTCTCCCTAACGTACCTGGCTAGGACGGGCGGGAATGTGCCGTACAGGCGAGGATGCGGCTTCTCGGCCTGATCATGAAGACTGTCCGAGGCGATGAGTGACCTTCCCCACCGAATCACCTGCCCCACGTCTGAGCCGGCCATGTGGAAGAACACGACGGAGATTTTACCGTCGTGCTCGAGGAGCAGGTCCATCATGCAATCCTCGGGGTCTACACCCCTCGATTCGCTTACCTCCAGGACGTTCTTGCCTGCAAGGTCCGCGTCATCGCTTCTGCTCAACGAGGAGCTGTAGACGCTGTCCCAGCCTGTGGAGGCTACGAGGTTATCCCAGTCATCTTGCTCCTGTCTCAATTCGGCCTTGATCCTCTCCCGGGAGCCCGAATCTCCGAGCCTCTCCAGTGTCTGGGCAATACCGCCTTCGAGAGCCCAGGGCGGGAGCAGCGTGGTCGGGGAGGTGGACCCCGCAGTGTAAGGGTAGACGTCGCAGGTGACGTCGAGGCCTCTGGACCTTGCTTCCTCGATGAGTTCCATGGCCCTTGTTACGCTACCCCAGTTGGCACCTCCCGCCGCTTTGAGGTGGCTGATCTGGAGCGGAACACCGGACCTCTCGGCGATCCAGATGACCTCTTCTATGGAGGGGATCAGACTGTTCCCCTCGCCCCTGATGTGGGTCGCGAGCAGTCCACCGTAGTGCGAGAGCACCGAACACAGCTCGGCGAGCTCCTCTCTCGGTGTGTAGCTGCCCGGTAAGAACATAAAACCGAGGGACAACCCTTTCGCCCCGACCTGAAGCGCCTCCTCGAGCATGCCCTTCATTCGGTCCAACTCTGCACCCGAGGCTGGTCTGTTTTCGAAGCCCATCACAGCTATCTTCAGGGTTCCGTGCCCGACGTAGGTGGCCACGTTCCCTGAGGGTTGTGCTTCCAGCAGGGCATCGAAGTATTGCTCCACAGTCTCCCAGCGCCACTCTCTCCCTGTGTTGCCTAGTACGGGCTCGACGTAGGTACGGAGCAGATCCAGGTTCTTCGGCGCGAAGGGGGCCGGGGTCATCCCGCAGTTCCCGACCACCTCCGTGGTGACCCCCTGCTGCAGTTTGATCTCACTCGCAGGGTCATCCAACACCATGAGGTCAGAGTGACAATGGCCATCTATGAAACCGGGCGAGACGATCTGTCCGCCGGCGTCGATCGTCTCGAGCCTCCTCCCTTTTACACTTCCGACCTCGACTATCGTGCCGGCCTTGATCCCGACGTTCCCGAAGAAGCAGGGGTTCCCCGTCCCATCCACAACACGCCCGTTCTCGAGCACGAGATCCAACACCGAAGTTCCCTACCGGACCTTCCCGCGGGCCTCCACCCGCGTCTCCTCCACACCGCCGTCCCCCCAAGCAATGTACACCTCATCGTGCAGATTTACCGTGCTGCAGATGTGGTTGGGGATGATCTGCAACGTGTCGACCACTTCGAGTTCGCAGTCCTCGTCCACAGAGAGCATCCCGTGCTCCTCCGTGAGCCTCTCCAGCACGGCGTCGGGGTATCCGACAACATGACCGTACCCCTCCAGGTTCAGCGGCTCCGCGCCGGGACCCACATCGGTGGCGAAGGTCTTGCTCCCGCCGTCGATGATGGCCAGGTCAAGCGCGGGCCTGCTCACCGCAGTGCACACCACGACGGCGGCGCATTCGTCGAGCGAGCAGGCGCCGAGCCGGGCCTGCATCCTATCGTAGAACACGTAGGTTCCGGGCCGGATCTCCGTCACCCCATCCACCTTCGCCACGTACTCCGCCGTCGGGGTGGAGCCCACGCTGACCTCGTCCACCCCTATGCCCCGCTCCCTCATCTGGTCTGCCAGAGAGACCATAATCTGTCCCTCTTCGAGACCAGCCTTCTCTAGCTCCAGCGTCTTCAAGCCGCCCAGGACGGCGCCGCGGTAGGTATAGATCCCCGTGAGATCCAGGTTATTTATGGCCTCGATCTCACGCGCCAGTCCGACAGCCTCATCATAAAGAACCCCGGTACGCCTCAGCCCCGTATCGACCTCGAGTCTGACCTCCAGGATGCTGTCCCCTGCCACAGCCGAGAGCCTCCTGGCCCCTTCCAGGCTATCCACCCCTATAACGAGCCTCGCCACACGCTCGCCCATCTGGACTGCACGCCGGATCTTCGCTTCGGTCACCAGCGGATAGGCGATAAAGATATCCTCCATACCACCATCCGCCATAACCTCGGCTTCGGAGACCTTGGCCACAGTAATCCCCGCAGCCCCGGCCTCCACCTGGGCCCTGGCTAGGCCAGGGATCTTGTGCGTCTTCACGTGTGGCCTCATTGCAACTCCGTTCTCCGAGGCAACATCGGCCATCTTAAGTATGTTTCTCTGCACCTTCGCACCGTCGACCAAGAGATATGGCGTGTCAGGAGAATCTGGAATTGTGAATCTGGAATTCGGAATTGGTCGCTCCTTCGGCACAGCTTCCTACTTTACAATTTACAACTAACCCTCGAAGGCCAGGTCCAGCTCCGCGGCTACCGAGGCGAGCTGTCTGTCCTTCGTCCACAGTCGACCGACATCGGCCAGGGCCGCCGATGCCAGCAGGTGTGCGTCGATGTAGCCGATGTCCCGGTCCATCAAGGCGCGGTGTTCGATCAAGCTCAGCACTTCGGGGTCCGTCGCGGTCGGCGCCGCGGGCAGATTCCCCAGTAGTTCGAGCACCTCGGTGCTATCCGTCATCCGCTCTGTCCTTATCTCTTACTCCCTGGAGCGATCAGATGCGCTCCAAAACCGTGGCGGTAGACATGCCGTGGCCGATGCACATGACCTGGAGGCCGAACTGGCCGTCGGTGGCTTCGAGGCCGGCGAGCATTTTCGCCATCAGGCCGGCGCCCGTGGCGCCTAAAGGGTGGCCGTGGGCTATTGCTCCGCCCCAGGGGTTTACTTTGTCCATGTCGGGTTTGAGCTCGTCGGCCCAGGAAAGGACTACCGACGCGAAGGCTTCGTTGATCTCGATCCAGTCCAGATCGTCGATTCCAAGCCCCGCCTTTTTTAGCACCAGGCGCGTGGCCGGGATGACGCCGGTCAGCTGCATTACCGGATCCTCGCCGATAGCGACGCGGCCCATAAAGCTCGCCCTCGGCGTGAATCCGTCGGCCTCAGCCACCTCGCGGTCCCCGACGAGTACGGCCGAGGCCCCGTCGGTGAGCTGGGACGAGTTGCCCGCCGTTACGACCCCCTCCCCCTCGGGCCTGAAGACGGTCTTGAGCCCGGCCATCTTCTTGGGATCTATGTTGTGGCGGATGCCCTCGTCCACCGTGAACTCTATCACGTTGTCCTCGGAGTCGAGACCTGTGGTTGACAGGATCTCTTTGTTCTTGCCTTCGCGGGCAGCCGCGCTCGCCCGCCGGTGGCTCTCGGCGGCGAATGCGTCGAGGTCCTCGCGCGGGATCTCCCACTTCTCAGCCATGCGTTCTGCGCTCTCGCCCTGGTGGACGAGATCCTGCTTCTCCAGGAGATCTGGGTTCACCTCGAAGCCCGTCTCGCCGTTGCCGGTGTCGCTGAACATCGGCGCCCGCGTCATGCTCTCTGCGCCCGAGGCGATGGCGTAGCTTATGTCGCCTGCGGCGATCGCCTGGGAGGCGAAATGGACCGCCTGCTGGCTGGAGCCGCACATGCGGTTGAGGCTGACCGCAGGAACCGTCACGGGGAAGCCCGCGAGCATCACGCCGAGCCGCCCGATGTTCGCTCCCTGCTCGCCGGCCTGGGTAACGGTGCCGTTTATGACGTCCTCGACTTTTCCGGGGTCTAATCCCGCGCGCTCCAGGAGCCCGTCGAGGGTACGCGCCAGAAGGGCGTCTGGACGTACCTCGCGGAAAGCCCCACCGGCTTTTCCGAACGGGGTGCGCACCGCCTCGAGGATTACGGGCTCTCTCACCTGTGTCATGATTCGTCTTCTCCCCCGGAGGTACTTACGCGTTCCCCAGGCGCCTTACCGTGCCGACAACCTCCTCCAGGGGGGCGAGTTTGTCCATTATCTCGTCGGCGTCCGCGGCCCTCTCCAGGCTTCCAGCATCGAGGTTGGCGCTCAAGATCAGCACCCCCACGTCCGGATTGGCCCGGCGCAGATCGGAGATCAAGTCTACCCCATCCCCATCGGGGAGCCCCAGATCCAGGACCGCCACGTCGAACTCGAACCTCGCCACGTGGGTACGGGCCTCGACGAGCGATCCTGCCTGGGCTACCACCTCGATGTCCGACTGGCCGTTCAGCAAGATCTCCATGAGATCTCTGAAATCGGCATGATCCTCGACGTGAATTACACGGATTTGCTCCGTCCCGGCTTCCCCGCTCATCCCAGGACCTCCCCTGACAACGGGACCCGCAACCTCACGCTCGTGCCCCGCTCCACCTCGCTCGCGATCTCCAGTTCGCCGCCGATGAGCGCGGCCCGTTCGCGCATGCTGCCCAACCCGGCACCAGGCGTGGTCTCCGGCCCGAACCCACGGCCGTCGTCGGATACCCCGGTGAGTAGAGCGTCCCCATCCATCTCGAGGCGCACTGTAACCTTCTTTGCCCCGGAGTGCCTGCGGGCGTTGGTGAGCGCCTCCTGGATTATGTGCGAGACCTGCGTTCCGGTCTCTCCCAACGGCGCAGAGGGAACCTGTTCCCCCACTTCAAGGCTCATCTCACAGCCACGAGCCATTGTGCGGTTGCGCCTCACCACGGACTCGACTATCTCTCGGAAAGGCCGGCCTTCTTCGTCTTCGATTCGCAGATCGTTGACCACTTTGCGGAGGCCCTGGGCGCCACGTCGGACTGCGTCGATCGCCGCCTGTAGCTGCTCCTTCTGCTTCACGCCCTCGGCCTGGAGCATGATCATCCCGATGGCCGCCGCGGTGTAGGAGAGGTCTTGCAGGACGCCGTCGTGCAGGTCGCGCGCTATCCGCTTGCGCTCGGCCTCAGTCACCCGCCTGAGGGCCTCCTCCGCCCGCTTGCTCTCGGTTATGTCGCGCAAGATGTTGACGGCCATCCGAACCGTTCCTCGCTCGCCGAAGATGGGCATCGCCTTGACTATGGTCCATCGCTCCTCGCCGGTGGCCAGTATGCGAAAGCGCACTACCTCCTCGGCACCTTCCTCGCCCTTGAGAGCCCTGCGCCCGGGAAGCCTGTCGGCCGGGAAATGGTGCCCCTCTTCGTCCAGGAGCTCGTACCTGGCCAACAACTCGCCGGGCGGCGACTCTACTACTTCCTGGACAGAGGAAACTCCGGTCAGCCGGGCTGCCGTCTCGTTGGCGTAGATCACCTTCCCGCTCGGGTCCTGGGCGGTTATGCCCTCGGCCACCCCCCGCAAGATGGCCTCGAGCTGGTCCCTCGAGCCCCGCAGTTCCTCCTGCGCCCACCGGCGCTCGGAGATCTCCCTCTGGGCCTCCTCGTAGAACCTCGCGTTGTCCACCGCGAGGGTGGCGTGACGGGCCAGTTCCTCGGCCAAACGCAGGTCGGCCTCCCCGTAGCGCCGCCCCGACTCGGCCGAAACGAAGCTGATAGCACCGAGGGTACGGCCTCGCGTGACCAGCGGCACTACCATATAAGAGCGCAGGTCCAGCTTCTCTAGTATCTCTTTGTGTTCCTCGTCGCGGGCTGCCTGCTCCACAAGCTCTTCGGGTATCTCGGCCATCATCTCGGGCTCAGCGGTCCTGAGCACGTGGTGCAGCCCTCCCGGGGCGTCGGGATACGGCGGATACCGCCGTTCGAGCTCGTAGGCCAGCTGGACTTTCTCCGGGTCGGGATGCTCGACGGCCAGCCTCTCCACGTGGCCGTCCTCTTCGAGGATGTCGACCGCGCACCAGTCAGCGAGGGTGGGCACCGCGAGGCGGGCTACGCTGGAGAGAGTCTCGTGGTAATCCAGGGAGGAGGAGAGCACGGTACTTGCCTCGGCAAGAAAGCGCTGTGCTTCCTCGGCTCTTCGCTGCTCGGTTACGTCCCTCTGGGTCCCCCAGGCTCGCACAATGAGACCGTTCTCCACAATGCCGGTAAGGTTGTTCAGGAAGCGTTTGGGGTTGCCCTCCCGATCCACCTCCTCCGACTCTGCGCCGGTGAGACGATAACCGGACCGCACGAACGACCGCAGGTACTCTACGTTCTCCGGGGAGGAGCGAGGCAGAAATGCCTCCAGGCGTACTCCCACTATCTCTTCGGCACGGGCGAACCCGTACATCCTGGCCAGCACGTCGTTGCACTCGGCCAGGTACGCGTGACGGTAGAAATGCGATACCTGATCGTCTTCAGGCAGATCCGTGGCCAGACCCTCCTCGAGTTCGAAGCGCCAGATTCCCTCGGTGGACTGCTCGACGAAGCTCCGGTAGCGTTGCTCGCTCTGCCTTATCTCTTCCTCGGTACGCTTTCGTTCGGTTACGTCCTGGAAGTACACCGATAGCCCTTCCCGAGATGGGTAGACCCGCCCCGCTACCCATGCGCTCAGGACCGGGTACATGGTCTCGAACTCGGTTGTGACACCTTCGTCCATGGCCCGCTTTATCTGCCGGTAGAATTCGGAGCCCACCGCCTGGGGGAACACCTCCCAGATGTTCTTGCCCAGCAGGTCCTCCCTGGAGCGGTTCCAGAGCTCCTCCGCCTTGCCGTTGATGTAGGTGAAGCGCCACTCCTCATCGACGGCGTAGAAAGCGTCGCTTATGCTTTCTAGTGTGTCGGTAACCCGCTCCCTGGCTGCTTGCTCGCGGAGGAGCAAACGTTCACGTTCTTCGGCCTCCTTGCGCGCGGTTATGTCCCTCGTCACCTTGGCGAAGCCGCGAAGGTCTCCCGCCTCGTCCGTCAAAGCCATGATGACCACATCCGCCCAGAAAGTCGAGCCGTCTTTGCGAACCCGTAGTCCTTCCTCCTCGTAGCGGCCGTCTGCGGCCGCTAGCCATAACACTTCTTCGGGGTGCCCGCGCTCGACGTCCTCGTGGGTGTAGAAGATCGAGAAATGCTCGCCGATGATCTCCTCTGACTCGTAGCCCTTGATGCGTCGAGCTCCCGGATTCCAAGTGGTGACGCGTCCCTCGGCGTCGAGCATGAAGATAGCGTATTCCTTGACGCCCTCGACCAGGAGCCGGAAGCGCTCCTCGCTCTCCTGGAGAATTTCATGGGTCGGCCTGGACGACTCGCCGAAATCGGATGGTTGCATTGGCACTATTGCACTACCTCCAAGACTAAGGGGTGGTATTGTCGCACAAGGAAAGGCCGACACGCAGTATCGAAAGAGTGTGCTAATGGGCATCCTGGTGGGCTACAAACACAGTCTTATGAAAATCCTGAGTATCTTCGCAGCCCTCGGCTCGCTGGTCTGGATGGTATTGATCCTCCAGTGGTTCAGTGGCACGAGGACCGTACCCTTGCTCAAAGACATTCGAAAGCAGGGTCGCACGAACCGTGATTCGGTGCTTTCGGTTATCCTGGCCGCCCGCGACGAAGAGCGATCGGTGAACGAGAGCGTGGCATCCATACTGGCCCAGGATTATCCGGGCACGTTGGAGGTCATAGCCGTCGACGATCGTTCGACCGATCGCACCGGCGAGATCCTGGACGAGTTGGCGACGAGATACCCTGGCAGGCTTCGGGTGTCGAACGTGGAGTCGTTGCCGGCCGGATGGCTGGGGAAGACTCACGCCCTGCACACCGGTGCCGGGGAAGCCACAGGAGGATGGTTCCTGTTCACCGATGCCGACGTGATCTTCTCCGCCGACTGCACAGATAAAGCGCTACGCTACGCGATCGACAACGAATTGGATCATCTGACCCTGTCTCCCGAGATCGTGTGCAAGGGCGTCCTGCTCCGGAGCTTTGTCGCATCCTTCGCACTCGTTTTCGAGATAACCCAGCGGCCCTGGCGGGCGAGCGATCCCCAGGCCCCGGAGCACGTGGGTGTCGGGGCCTTCAACCTCATAAGAAAAGACGCCTACGAGAGGATCGGGACCCACCACGCCATCCGCATGCGCCCCGACGACGACATGAAGCTGGGCAAACTCGTCAAGGAACACGGCTTCAGGCAGGGAGTGGCTTACGGTGCGGGTCTCCTCAGCGTAGAGTGGCACCAGACCCTGCCTGACGCCGTGAGGGGGCTGAGCAAGAGCATGTTCCCGGGCATCGACTACCAGGTTGGTACGACGATATTCGGCGTGCTGATGCTCTTGCTGACCAATGTGCTCCCGGCCTTCGGCCTCTTCTCGCGCAGCATGACGGGGACCCTCTGCCGTTTGAGCAACTTTTCGACCTCCCTCGCATACGCTTACCGGGCCAGACGCCTCGGAGAGGAAACGCCGTGGTGGTACGGTGTACTCCATCCTTTCGGTGTTTGCGTCTTCATCTACGCCATGCTCAGATCCGCATCCACCACCATCATCAACCGGGGAATCGAGTGGCGGGGGACAAGATATCCTCTAGCGGAGTTGAAGGACGACGCGAATCGAACGTAGGCGGCAATGAGAAAGGCTTGGAGGATAGCGTGTCGGATGACCCCATCGAGGGGCAACTCCGAGAAGTCATCATAGGGGAAGATCGAGCCGCAGGCCATCGTCGTCGCGGACTACGACCCAGCGTGGCCCGAGCGCTTCCGCCGGGAGGAGGCCAAAATACGGGCGGCTCTAGGGGAGCAGGCGCTTTCGGTCGAGCATATCGGATCCACCTCGGTGCCCGGGCTCGCCGCCAAGCCCATAGTCGATATCCTCCTCGTGGTCGAGGACTCAGGTGAGGAAACTTCCTACGTACCCGTCCTCGAGGAGGCTGGGTACGTCCTGCGCGTGCGCGAGCCGGACTTCGACGAGCACAGGATGTTCAGGACCCCGCAGAAGGATGTCCATGTGCACGTCTACTCGGTCGGCTCGCCGGAGATCGAACGCTACCTGCTGCTGCGCGACAGTCTGCGCGAGGACGAAGTAGACCGCGAGCTCTACGCCAGTACCAAGCGTGAACTTGCGAGAAGGGAGTGGCCGAGCGTTGATCTATATGCCGAGGCCAAAACCGAGATCGTAGAATGCCTCATTGCCCGGGCCACCGTCGTGCATGAGGCTCAATGAGCCTCATGCACGACGAGCCATCAGCCGTCAGCTTTCAGCAAGAACAAAGCTGACGGCTCGGTTTGCGGGAAGGGTCTCGAACCTTCCTGCAAACCGCTGTGAGTAACCCTCGATCCGCGCGACGTGCACCTCTCTGTTTCTTGGCGCATTCTGGTGGCACGCTCCGACGGAAGATGCACCGCCCTACATTTATCGCCGATTCATCCCGAATTCATCGCACCATGTTCTCATGACGCTCGTGTGGGACAGTGGCAGAGAAGCCGGACCGAAAGGATAAGCGATGAGCGAGCCGAAGCGCGAGGAGATCCTGCGAGAAGAGTTGACGTATGATGAGGTCCAAAGGGTCAAGTACGAGCTGTGGAGCACCCCGGTAGATACCCGGTTTGCGGAGGCGTCTGCCCAGCGGATAGTGGCCGAAGGCGACTCGTGGTTCGACTACCCCGTTGGGCTCGACATCCTCGATCATCTCAAGCGAGATCACGGGTACGACATCTACAAGATCGCAGAGGCCGGCGACTCCCTGGAGAACATGGTCTACGGGAGAGAATTCGGGAGCAACTTCTCGAGGAAGACACCTCCCATCGAGACGACGCTCAAAGCCATCAGGGATCACCAACCGAAGGTCTTGCTCTTTTCGGGCGGTGGGAACGACATCGCTGGCGAAGAACTTGCATCCTACCTCAACCACAAGAGCTCGACCCTCGATGTTCTCCGCGAGGAGTACGTAAAGTACATATTCTCGACGGTAGCCAAGAGGGCATACACGGATCTCATCCGTTTCGTCACCACTGCGAAGTCCGATATACAGATCATCTCCCACGGTTACGGATACGCCACCCCGGATGGAAGATCGGTCAGGATCATCGGGGTTCGCTTCGCCGGACCCTGGCTCAGGCCGACGCTCACGGCAAAGAACATCATCGAAGCCCGAGAGAGCCGCAACGTGATAAGCTCCCTGATCGACCGCTTCAACCGGATGCTCCAGGAGCTCGACGACCAGCACGACAACTTCCACTACATCGATCTCCGGAAGGAGATCTCTGACGAGGACTGGTCCAACGAACTGCACCTCTACAACGAGGCCTATCGCCGGGTAGCCAACCAATTCCACAAAGAGATCCAGCAGTTCATGTGACAGCGGGATTAGGAAGGGCTAGCCCTTCCTAATCCCGCGCTCGTCAGCTAGTCAGCCATCCAGCTTATTGTTCTTGCTGAAGTGCTGACTCGCTCAAATGCTCGTCGCGCATGAGGCTCAAGAGTTATGCGCGGCGCTATCAGAACTGGAACCCGAGCAGCTTGTGGTAACCTACCAGCGCGACGAAGCTAAGCATCGAGACCGCCGCCACGGCAAGCAGGACCAAAAGCCCCGAATACAGGTGGAGCGCACCTGAGCGGCCAGAGTAGTTCGCGAAAAACGGCATGAGAACACCTCCTGATCCTTTCGTTGGTCTATGCCATGAGGGTGGGGTCACGAACAACGGCAGCCAATGAAGCGAACCGGAGACTTGAGAGTGGGGATAAGCCTACATTCTTGGATCGCAGTTCGGAGGAGATCGTCACGCTCGAATTCTTCGCGAGCCTCTTCGGGTCGTCTCCCGTCGAGGCCTCGTCGGGAAAGGACGTGAGGCGCCGACTGAACCGGGGCGGCAACTTCGAGGTCGCAGTCCGCCGCACCGCGACGCCCTGGTCCGCACTTTGGTCGATGTCCACGGTATGACGCCCGAAGCGGCGGCGATGATCCCGATCACCGGTAGCCCGGAGGAGGTCGCCAAACGCTTCGCGGCCTATGCTGCGGCAGGAGCCGAACGTGTCGTTGGCAGCCTCGAGTTTGTAACCTTCCGCAAACCACTGTAACCCGTCAGAGCACGACGCAAAAAGGAGTCTGGAGGCAATCCTGCATGAGCACTGTAGACCATCAGTACAACGACGACGCGGACAAACCTCCTGCTCCGTCGGGAGTGAGGCTCCGCCTGGAGCTATTTGTCGAGGACATGGGTGAGACCGTCGGCTTCTACCGGAGGGTGTTGGGGTTCGAGGTCGTGCGGGAGGAGCCGGGAGAGTACGCGAGCCTGCTGTCGGGAGACATCCTGTTGGGGATAGGTCCTATCTCCAAGCTGCCCGAAAGGGGTGGGTACTTCACACGGAGCATCGCTTCCCAGAGACGCGGCCTTGGCGTTGAGATAGTGATGGAGGTAGACAACCTCGACGCTGCTCATCAGCACGTGGTGGCCTCGGGACATCCGGTCTTCGAGCCGCCGCAGCAAAGGCCATGGGGCCTCAGAGACTTCCGGATCGTAGATCCCGACGGCTACTACCTGCGCGTAACCTCAAAAGCGCCAGACGATTAGCGTAGCCCAGGCGCAGCTGTATGAATCTACCGGTGCACGCACGAGGTCGACTAGCGCAGTAGGCAGCTGAGTCCGACGAGCCTCGACAAACCACAGGCCCGTCCGGTTCGCGTGCAGCCCGCCCAGACTCGCATACGAGGAAGAATAGTGGGCGCGGTGGGGAAATCGAGCTTCACATGTGTCCTCTGCACTACTCGCACTTCTACATGAGCCACGACGTGCTGCTGCGTTTCCTCACTCACAAAATTCAGGGCGGTAGCCTCTCTTTTCAATGAGAACATGGACCCGACCGACAATCTCCTCCCGAGAACCCATTACCTAGGGCTTCGCGAACTTCCGAGACCTCCAATTCATGCGAAGCTGGGATGCCATGCGGATCGGAACGTTCCGGTATGGTTCCGGTGGCTTTGCGATACCTTAAGGGTCTACGAACTTCGCCTTTACGGAGTTATAGGAAGTAGCACCTTCTTCCGAGTCTTGCTACATTGGGTTCGAACGCTCCGGTGGGGAGCGTGGGGAGAGGAGGAACACGCCTATGCCATTCGCCGATTCAGAGGGAATAAGGATCTACTACGATGACACAGGAGAGGGCGACTCCGCGCTTCTGTGTTTACCGGGTTGGTGTAACACTCACGCAATCTTCGCGCCCTTGGCCGAGCGCTTGAGTGCAGACCATCGGGTGCTGGCTATGGACTGGCGCGGACACGGCAACTCTCAGGCATCCGAGAGGGACTTTGGCTTTGCTGAGATGGCCAGGGATGCCATTGCCGTCATGGAAGCTAGCGGTGCGCGCTCCGTTGTCCCCATAGCCCAAGGCCAAGCTCCATGGGTGACCATCGAATTGCATCGGCGACTGGGCGAGCAGATGCCAAAGATCGTAGTAAGTAGTTGGCCGGTCATCTCCCCCAGTGGAAACCCGCTCGCATCCCGCTTTCTGAATGCAATCCGGGCGTTGGGGTATTACGAACGTTGGCGCGAGGGGGCCGAGCAATTGTTGACGATGTGGTTGAGTGGTGCGCCCGCCCCTGTGGAGAGAGAAAAATACGCGAGCAGATGCTACGTCAGGGTTACGCGACGTGGTCGCGGGCGGGACGAGAGATTCTCGCTATGTATGCACTCGAAGGCGAGCCGCT
>Ga0126306_10000734_pt1 | contig 16239 bp, 12 predicted proteins | sample Plot27_FD_92592 | JGI IMG/M metagenome (GOLD analysis project Ga0126306, IMG submission 92592) | Serpentine soil microbial communities from UC McLaughlin Reserve, CA, USA - Plot27 | ecosystem: Environmental > Terrestrial > Soil > Grasslands | place: USA: UC McLaughlin Reserve, Lake County...
ACCGACGACATGTTGAAGTCGGCGACCCGCCAGGCCGGCATCGACGTACGGGTGAAGTAGTCGCCGAACTCGCGGGCCAGCGTCCGCTCGTGCAGACCGACCTCGGCGAGGCGGCCCAGCAGGTCGACCGGGCTCTCGTTGAAGCGGAAGTTGTTCACCTCGGCGACCACCTCGCCACCTTCGACGAGGTAGACGCCGTCTCGAGTGAGGCCGGTCAGCAGGAGGTTCTGCGGCTCGACCTCGCGCACGTACCAGAGGCAGGTCAGCAGCAGCCCGCGCCCGGTGCCGGCGACCATGTCGTCGAGGCCCCGGCTGGCGTCGCCGGACGACATGAGCAGGTTGTCGACGCCGGGGGTGAAGGGAAGCCCGGTCATGTCCGCCGAGTGCCGGGTCTGGATCAGCGACGTCAGCACGCCGTCGGCCAGCCAGTCGGTCTCGCCGATCGGCATCCCGTTGTCGAAGACGGACTGCGACGCGGCGGAAGACGCTGCGAACACCACGGGGTCGCACTCGAGCCCGGGCGCCTTGGGGTCGCTCCAGATCCGCAGCGGCGCGTCGGCGAGCCGCTCGCCGACCCGGGTGCCGCCGCCCTGCCGGCTGAAGACGGTGCGCCCGTCGTCGGCCTCCCGGGCGACCGCGGTCCAGTAGAGGTAGACCAGGAGGTCGGCGACTGCGCTGGGCGGCAGCAGCGTCTCGTAGCGGCCGGCCTCCAGGTCGACCCGGCGCGCGGCCCAGCCCAGACGACGGGCCAGCTCGGCGTCGACCTGGGTGACGTCGACGTCGGAGAAGTCGCGGGTGCCCTTGCCGACCCACGACGACCGCGACCAGTCGCTGGTCTTGCCGGTCACCTCGATCCGTCCGGTCGGCTGGGCGTGCCGAACCCGGACCCCGGTCGAGGTGCCCAGGTAGAGCGTGGACATCTGGTGCTCGGCGAAGCCGAACAGCTCGCGACCCTCGGCCCTGGCCCGCACGAAGACCTCACCCAGGGCCGGAGCCATCGACGAGAAGACGCCGATCGAGGTCTCCGCGGGCGCCTCGTCCCAGCCGACGCCGGACACCGGGACGTCTCCCGGCTCCACGAGGGGCTTGGCGTCCTCGGCCGAGCGGCTGTCGCGGGCGGCCTTCTCGGCCGAGCGCACGAGCGCCTCCACGTCGTCCAGGCCGACGTTGCTGCGCCCGACGACACCGGTGGCGGTGCCTTCCGAGCTTCCGACGGTGGCGATGACGGTCAGCTGACGTCCGCGCATCACGCCGTTGGTGGTCAGCGTGTTCGCCGCCCACCGCAGGTTGGCGTCGCTGGTCTCCTGCGCGATGACGACGCACCCGTCCGTCTCGGACAGCGCCAGCGCGCGTTCGACGACCTCCTGCGCCTTCACGTCGGTCTGCACGGTGCTCATCGGCCGGCCTCCGCCTGGGTGTTGAGGATCCGCACGCCGCGGAAGAGCGTGGTAGGGCAGCCGTGGCTCACCGCGGCCACCTGGCCGGGCTGGCCCTTGCCACAGTTGAATGCACCGCCGAGCACGAAGGTCTGCGGGCCGCCCACCGCCTCGAGGGAGCCCCAGAAGTCGGTGGTGGTCGCCTGGTAGGCGACGTCGCGCAGCTGTCCGGCCAGCCGGCCGTTCTCGATCCGGAAGAACCGCTGCCCGGTGAACTGGAAGTTGTAGCGCTGCATGTCGATCGACCAGCTCTTGTCGCCGACGATGTAGATGCCGTCGTCGACCCGGGAGATGAGCTCCTCCGTCGAGGGGCCGCCCTCGGCCGGCTGCAGCGACACGTTGGCCATCCGCTGCATCGGGACGTGGCCGGGGGAGTCGGCGAAGGCGCAGCCGTTGGAGCGGCCCAGGTCCTTGAGACGGGCCATCGCCCGGTCCAGCTGGTAGCCGACCAGCACGCCGTCCTTGACGATGTCCCACTGCTGCCCGGCGACGCCCTCGTCGTCGTAGCCGATCGAGGCGAGCCCGTGCTCGGTGTTGCGGTCGCCGGTCACGTTCATGACCGGGGAGCCGTACGCGAGGGAGCCCAGCTGGTCGAACGTCGCGAACGAGGTGCCGGCGTAGTTGGCCTCGTAGCCCAGTGCCCGGTCGAGCTCGGTGGCGTGACCGATCGACTCGTGGATCGTGAGGAAGAGATTCGACGGGTCGATCACCAGGTCGTAGGTGCCGGCCTCGACCGACGGCGCCCGCAGCTTGTCGGCGAGGTGGCCGGGCAGCTCGTCCAGCTCCGTCGCCCAGTCCCACGACGAGCCGGTCACGTGCTCCCAGCCCCGGCCGACGGGCGGCGCCAGCGTGCGCATGGTGTCGAAGCGGCCGGACTCCTTGTCCACGCCGACCGCCTCGAGCTGAACGTTGACCCGGACCCGCTGCTGGGTGGTCGTCGTGCCGGCCAGGTCGGCGTAGAACTTGTTCTCCATCACCATGTGCCCGACGGCCTCGGCGTGCGCGACGACGTCGTGGGCGAGCAGGGCCGCGCTCCAGTCGGCGAGCACTGAGACCTTGTCGCTGTCCGGCACTGTGAAGGGGTCGAGCTCGTAGGCCGAGACGTAGGTGACGTCACCGTGCGCCGGCTCGTCGGCGAGCACGACCCGCTCGGTCGACAGCGGCCGGCTGACCTTGGCGACCTCCACTGCGCGCTCCGCGATCCGCACCGCTGCCTCGGGAGTGAGCGCCACGTCGCTGGCGAAACCCCAGGTGCCGTCGTGCACCACCCGGACGGCGAGTCCGACGTCCTCCCGGTCGCTGGTCCCGTCCAGGCGTGCATCGCGCAGGCTCATGCTCTGGTCCCGGATCCGCTCGACCCGCAGGTCGGCGTGCTGGGCCCCCAGCTCGCGCGCCCGGGTCAGCGCGGCGTCGGCGAGCCGTCGCAGCGGAAGGTCGGTGAACGCCGCGTCGATCTCTGCGGTCACAGGTGCTCCCTGACGGTCTGAGTAGGTCGTCATCGGTCGTCGTCAGTCGGTGGCGGTGCAGTCGAGCGTGAGCTTGCCGGTGGTACGTCGCGCCCGTAGATCCTCATGCGCCCGACGGGCCTCGGCCAGCGGATAACGCCCCCCGTCGAGCACCCGGAGCCGGCCCGCCCCGTGCAGGTCGACCAGCTCCTCCATGGCCGGCCGGAGGCCTCCGGGCAGCCGAAGGGCGTGCACCAGCCAGAAGCCGATGACGGCCCGTGAGGTCGCCATCAGGGAGGTGGCGTGGACCGGCGCCGGGGCCTCGCGGGACGCCAGGCCGTACGTCACCAGGCGCCCGAACGGCGCCAGCGCGGCCAGCGAGGCGTCGAAGACCCGGCCGCCGACCATCTCGAGGACGATGTCGACGGGCTTGCCCTCGTTCGCCTCCAGCAGGGCCGCCGTCAGGTCGTCGGTCGCCGGGTCCAGTGCCACGTGGGCGCCGAGGTCCCGAGCGAGATCGCGCTTCTCGGAGGTCGACGCGGTGGCGATGACCCGGGCCGCGCCCATCTCGCGGGCCAGCTGCACGGCGAGCGTGCCGACGCCGCCGGCGGCGGAGTGCACGACGACGCTCTCGCCGGGCACGAAGCGGGCACTGGTGCGCAGCAGGTGCCAGGCGGTCGTGCCTTGCACGACCAGCGCGAGGGCCGCCGTGTCGTCGACGCTGTCGGGCACCGGGAAGGTGGCGTGCGGACTGGCGAGCGCCTGCTGGGCGTACCCGCCCTTGCCGAGGAGCGCGACCACCCGGCGGCCGTCGCCGTCCCGCCCGACGACCTCGGCGCCGGGGACGAAGGGCAGCTGCTGAGGGGCCAGGTAGTCGTCCGACATCTGGTGGGTGTCGGCGTAGTTGATGCCCGCGGTGGCCACCTCGATCAGCACCTGGCCGGGACCGGGGACGGGAGCGGGCAGGTCGACGGCCTCGAGGACCTCCGGACCCCCGAAGCGGCTGACCTGGATCGCACGCATCGGACTTGACCCTAGCCAGTGCCGCCCGTGGCGGGCGCTTTGGGTGAACCCGCCGGTAGCCGATACCGTCCCGACCGTGACCGACGAGACCTCAGCGCAGGCGTCGACGCACGACATGGCACCGGGCTCGGCGGGCGGGCGCAGCGTCCTGGTGACGGGTGGCAACAGGGGCATCGGGCTCGCCATCGCCCGCGCACTCGCCGCCGACGGTGACCGGGTCGCCGTCACCTACCGGTCCGGGGACCCCCCGGACGGCCTGCTCGGCGTGCGCTGTGACGTGACCGACCCGGCATCGGTCGACGCGGCCTTCACCGACGTCGAGGGGAAGCAGGGTCCGGTCGAGGTCCTGGTTGCCAACGCCGGCATCACCCGTGACCAGCTGATGATGCGGATGTCCGAGGAGGACTTCGCCGACGTCGTCCAGACCAACCTGGCGGGGTCGTGGCGAGTCGCGAAGCGGGCGTCCAAGGGGATGCTGCGCCTCCGGCGCGGCCGGGTCGTGTTCATCTCGTCCGTGGTCGGTCTGCTCGGGTCGGCCGGGCAGAGCAACTACGCCGCATCCAAGGCCGGCCTGGTCGGGCTCGCCCGGTCGCTGGCCCGCGAGCTCGGCTCTCGCGGCATCACGTTCAACGTTGTCGCGCCCGGCTTCGTCGAGACCGACATGACCGCCGAGCTGGGTGAGGAGCTGCAGGCGACATACCGGTCCCAGATCCCGCTCGGCCGCTTCTGCTCCGTCGATGAGGTCGCTCGCGTGGTGCGCTTCGTGGCGAGCGACGACGCGTCCTACGTCACCGGGGCCGTGCTGCCGGTCGACGGCGGCCTCGGGATGGGTCACTGACAGTCTCTGATCGGCCACTGAGAGAGGACGGCAGATGGGTCTGCTCGACGGCAAGCGCATCCTCGTGACCGGAGTGCTGATGGACTCGTCCATCGCCTTCCACGTGGCACGGATCGCCCAGCAGGAGGGCGCCGAGGTGGTTCTCACCTCCTTCGGGCGCACGATGCGCATCACCCAGACGATCGCCAAGCGGCTGCCGACGACGCCGCCCATCGTCGAGCTCGACGCCAGCAAGCCGGAGGACTTCGACGCGCTGGCCGACGGGCTCCGCGAGCACGTCGACGGCCTGGACGGGGTGCTGCACTCGATCGGCTTCGCCCCCGAGGCGGCCCTCGGGGGCAACTTCCTCAACACGTCGTGGGACGACGTCTCGACCGCGGTCCAGATCTCGGCGTACAGCCTCAAGGCGCTCGCGGTCGCGGCGAGGCCGCTGATGCCGGACGGCGGGTCGGTGGTCGGGCTGACCTTCGACGCCACGGTCGCCTGGCCGAAGTACGACTGGATGGGCGTGGCGAAGGCCGCCTTCGAGTCGACCGCGCGCTACCTCGCCCGCGACCTGGGGCCGGACAAGGTGCGGGTCAACCTGGTGGCCGCCGGGCCGCTGAAGACCACCGCCGCCAAGTCCATCCCGGGCTTCGAGGAGTTCGACGGTGTCTGGTCCACGCGCTCGCCGCTGACCTGGGACACCGCCGACTTCGAGCCGGCCGCGCGCGGCTGCGTCGCGCTGCTGTCGGACTGGTTCCCGGCCACCACGGGGGAGATCGTTCACGTCGACGGCGGCGTGCACGCCATGGGCGCCTGACCGGCCGTCGGTGACCTGCTGATGGACCTCCCATGAGCGAGCACCGGCCGGCCCTCGTCGAGCTCCGCGTCCTCGAGGGCGCCAACCTCTACTTCCCCCGCCCCGCCGTCAAGCTGACCCTCGACGTCTCGTCGCTGCTGGACCTCGACGACGACGCCGCCCGGGCTGTGGCCCGCGCTCTCGGGATGGCCGTCTCGCGGCCCGGGGCGAGGGGCACCGGCCTGCGCCAGCGCTTCGCCGGGCGCCTCGTCGCGACCCTGCTGCGTCAGGTGGCCATGGAGGCGGGGGCGACCCGGCTGGCAGTGCGCGCCCGGCCGCTGCCCGACCCGCACCGGCTCGTGGTGGCCTACCCGTGGCGGCACCGGGGGCGCGCCGAGGCGCTTGCCCACGCGGTGGCCGGGGTCCTGGACGGGGTGCCGGACGTCGACGGCCGGGTCGAGGCGGCGGCCGCGTTCGTGCGCAGTGCCGACCCGGGCGAGCCGCCTGCCCTGCGCCGGCCGCACGTGCCGGTGGTCGCGATCACGGGCACCAACGGCAAGACCACGACCTCGCGCCTGGTTGCGCGGATGGGCCGGTGCGCCGGATTGGTGGTGGGCTGGTCGTCGACCGACGGCGTGTTCGTGGACGGCCGGCTGGTCGAGGCCGGCGACTACTCCGGCCCGAGCGGTGCCGGTCAGGTGCTCGACGACGCGTCCGTCCAGCTGGCGGTCACGGAGACGGCTCGGGGCGGCATCCTGCTCAAAGGCATCGGCGTCACGCACAACGACGTCTCGGTCGTCACCAACGTGTCGGCCGACCACCTCGGGCTGCACGGCGTCGACACGGTCGACCAGCTCGCGGAGGTCAAGGCGGTCGTCACCCGGGTCACCCGCAAGGAGGGCTGGGTGGTGCTCAACGGCGACGACCCCCGCACGTTCGCCATGCGCCGGGGCGCCGACGCGCACGTCTGCGTGTTCTCGCGCGACCCCGACTCGCCGTCGCTGCGGACCGCTCTCAACGAGGGTGGTCGCGCGGTCACCCTCCTCGACGGCGCGGTCACCGTGCTCGACCCGGGCAGCGACCCCGACCAGCTGGTCCCGGTCGTCGACGTGCCGGTGACCCTCTCCGGACTGTCGCACGTGAACGTCGAGAACGCGCTGGCAGCCGTCGGAGCCGGCCTGGGCGTGGGGCTGCCCCGCGAGGCGGTGGTCGACGGGCTGCGGTCCTTCGCACCGGGGCCGGAGGACAACCCGGGCCGGATGAACATCTACGACCTGGCGGGCGTCACCGTGGTGGTGGACCTGGCGCACAACGAGGCCGGCGTCTCGGCCCTGGTGGAGGTCCTGTCCGGGCTGCGGATCCCCGGCGCGCGGGTCCTGCTCGAGATGGGCACCCCGGGCGACCGCACCGACGAGATCATCCGCGGCGTCGCCGAGCTGGCTGCTCGCGGATCCGACCGGTTGGTGATCGCGCACAAGGAGCACTACCTGCGCGGCCGCGAGGTCGACAAGCTGACCGCACTGCTGCGTGAGGGCGCCGCCGCGGTGGGCGTCGAGGACGTGCCGTCCTACCCGACCGAGCTGGCCGGCCTGGAGGCTCTGCTCGCCGAGGCGAGGCCGGGGGACGTGGTCGGTGTCATGTGCCACGCCGAGCGAGCCGAGATCGCTGACCGGCTGCGCGACCGCGGGGGGTCGGTCAGCTCGCCGGCCGACATCCGGGCCAAGGTGCTGGCCGCCGCCGGCCCCTGATCCGGCGCCGGCCGCCGGGCCGGGTCGACCGCGACGGGTCAGCCGGCCGTGCTCGCCAGGCAGTCGCGGTAGCCCTCCACGTAGCCGTCGACCATTCGGTCAGGCCCGAAGTTCTCCTCCACGTGCGCCCGGCACGCCGACGGGTCGATCTCGCCCAGTCGGTCGACCAGGGGCACCAGGTCGGCTGCGTGGCGTCGCACGAACCCGGTCTCGCCGTCGACGACCACCTCGGGCACCGCCCCGCGAGCAAGGCTGAGGACCGGCGTCCCGCAGGCCATCGCCTCGAGCAGCACCATGCCGAACGGCTCCTCCCACTCCAGCGGGAACAGGAAGCCGGCGGCCCCGCCGAGGAACGCGTACTTGTCGTCCCCGGCCACCTCGTCGACGAACTCGGCGTCGTCGCCGAGCCGAGGGCGGACCTCGCGGTCGAAGTACTCCTTCTCGTCCGGTTCGCTGACCTTGCCCGCGAGCAGGATGCGCCGCCCCGCTTCGCGGGCAAGGTCGATCGCCACGTGCGCGGCCTTGTCGGGAGACATCCGGCCCAGCCAGACCAGGTGGTCGCCCTTGTCCTGCTGGCAGGAGATTCCCGACACGTCCAGGGCATTGTGGACCACCCGGCGCCACGGCAGCCGTGGCGCCATGTCGACCTGCGCCTGCGAGATCGCGACGAGGTACATCTCCGGTCCGGCCGCCGCCAGGTACTCGCCCCAGTCGCCGGTCGCCGGGCCGTGCGAGGTGACCACGGTCGGCCAGGACCGGTCCCGCGCGAACGCAGGGCCGACCGCCGAGTGGTCGTGCACGACGTCGGGCGAGAGGTCGCCGAGCAGACCGGCCACCCGCGCGGCGTGCAGCAGCTCCGGCTCTGCGCGGCCGAGCCGGTGCCCCTGCGGGTCCTCGAACGTCTGCAGGGTGATCGCCTTGGTGCCCGGCTCCCCCGCGGCGATCAGAGTGACGTCGTGCCCCTTGTCGACCAGGCCGTCGGCGAGCAGCGCCACCACCCCCTCGATGCCGCCGTACCCCGTGGGCGGGATCTCGTAGAACGGTGGTGCGACGAGCACGATCTGCAGGCGGTCGGTCATAGGCGGTCCTCCCTGGCAAGGTGCGGATCCGCTACCCGGCAGCACCGTCCTCATGCATGGCACTGCGGACCGGGCGCGGCTCGGTGCGCAGCTCGAGGCCGGCGGGCATCCCCTCGACGTTCGTGAGCCGGCCGCCCTCGACCCGCAGCCGCAGCCGCGACCCGGCGAGCGGCAGCCGGTCGATCGTCAGGTCGGGGAAGCCGGCCGGCAGCGCGGGGTCCAGCCAGGCGCAGCCGTGCGGTACCCAGGGGTCCAGCCTCAGCAGCGTGCGCAGCATCTGCACAGGGGTCGCGGACGCCCAGGCCTGGGGCGAGCAGGACGTGGGGAAGGGCACCGGCGGGTCGTACGACCTCCGGTCGAAGCCGCAGAACAGCTCGGGAAGTCGCCCGCCGAACGCGGCCGCGGCCTCCAGCACGGCCGTCGCGACGCGCTGCGCCTCCTCGACGAAGCCGTAGCGCATCAGCCCGGCGGTCACCAGCGCGTTGTCGTGCGGCCAGACCGATCCGTTGTGGTAGCTCAACGGGTTGTACGCCCCCATGTCGGTCGCCAGGGTCCGCACCCCCCAGCCGGAGAACATCTCGGGCGAGAGCAGCCGCTTGGCGACCGCGTCAGCCTTGTCCTCGTCGACGATCCCGGTCCACAGGCAGTGGCCCATGTTCGAGGCCACGGAGTCGACCGGCCGCCTGGCGCCGTCCAGGGCAAGCGCGAAGCAGCCCTGGTCCTCGAGCCAGAACTGCTCGTTGAAGGCCCGCTTGAGCGCGGTCGCCCGGTCGGCCCACAACTGGCGCGCGCTGCTGTCGCCGGCCTCCCAGGCGAAGTGCGCTCGGGCCAGGTAGGCGGCGTAGGTGTAGCCCTGCACCTCGCACAGGGCGATGGGCCCGTTGGCGACCGTGCCGTCGGCGAACGTCACGCCGTCCCAGGAGTCCTTCCACCCCTGGTTGACCAGGCCGCGGTCGGTCGCCCGTTGGTAGGTGACGAAGCCGTCGTCGTCGCGCTCCCCGCGCCGTACCAGCCACGCGAGCGCACGCTCGGCGTGCGGCAGCAGCTCGTCCACCTCGTCCTTGGCCAACCCCCACCGACGCAGCTCGCCGAGCAGGATCACGAACAGGGCAGTCGCGTCCGCGGTGCCGTAGTAGACCGTTCGCCCGCCAAGGGCCAGTGACGGCTCGGCTCCGAACCGGACCTCGTGCAGGATGCGCCCCGGCTCCTCCTCCGAGGCGGGGTCGTCCTTCTCGCCCTGGAGGCGGGCGAGGGTCTGCAGCGTGCCGCGGGCCAGCGACTGGTCGAGGGGCAGCGCCATGTACGAGGTCAGCAACGAGTCCCGGCCGAAGAGCGTCATGAACCACGGAGCGCCCGCGGCGACCACGGCGACGTCGGGCTGCTCGGGGTCGAAGATGCGCAGGGCTCCAAGGTCGGTGCTCGTCCGCTGGAGCGTCCTGGCCAGGTCCCGATCGGTGGTCTGGATGTTGGGCACCGCCTCGCGCCACTGCGTGGTGTGTCGCGCCGCGACGGTCTCCTCGAGCGGCCGGTCGGTGGGGAAGCGCGGCTCATAGGTCTCGTCGTCCACCACGGGGACGACCTGTATGCAGCCGGTCCAGGTGTCGCGCGGCGGGACGACGACCTCGAAGACCAGCCGCCCGGCCTCCGCCGTCGCCCCGTCTCCGCTGACCTGGACGCCGCGCCTCGACCCGCGGTCGTCGTAGGTGCGCACCATGCGCAAGACGTCTCCGACGACCGAGGAGTCGGGGTCGGGCCGGGCCGGGACCCGGGTCTCCTTGACCTCGAAGAGGTCGGCGAAGTCCGCGACACAGTGCACCACCAGACGGACGGCGGCCAGCTCGGAGCTCAGGTTCTCCACCACGACGTCCTCGCGCATGCCGTAGCCCACGTAGCGGTCGCGCCGGACGAGCAAGGTGCTCTCCACGCGGCCGGGCCTTGGTGCCGCCCGACCGACGAAGGTCGCGCGCCACGGGTCGTGCAGCTGCACCGCGAGCGTCTCGACCGGTTCCTGGTCGACGGTCAGACGCCAGCCGCTCACGATCCGGGTGTCCTGGAAGAAGACACCCTGCGGGGTGCCCTCCCGGATGTCGCCGTTGTTCTCGCACACGCAGAACGAGGACCCTTCGACGAGGGTCACACCGCCAGGACTGAGGGCAGCCGGCTCACCGGCGTAGGACCATCCGCTCATCCGGGCCGACCTCCCCGATCGACCCGGCCGGGAAACCTCCTCGATGGCAGCACGCAGTCGCTCATAGCGCCCAGCCTGCCGCGACGAGACACATGCGTCGAATGCCGGTGTGTCAGCGTGGGACGAGGCGCGTGGTCGGGTCGAGGCACCAGCCGAGGACGGCGGGCCAGGGCCCGTAGCCGTCGTCGTCGGAGAGGTGCCTGGCGCCGGGCATCAGGTCGACGTCCAGACCGAGGGGTGCGCCGTACACCTCGGCAGCGGTGCCCTCCGTGCTGTACACGTCGGCGTCCGAGCAGGCCAGACGTACCGTCCCTCGGCTGGAGCGGCGCAGCGCCGCCGCGTGCAGCGGCGCGTCGAACTCGGCCATCTCGGGGGTGGACCGGGTGACCTCCGGGCTCGGCGGCGCCACCAACAGGACCCGGTCGGCCGGCGGGTCGGTCAGGCCTTCGGTGGCCGCTCGCAGCCACAGGAGGGCTCCGAGCGAGTGGGCGAGCACCACCCGCTGCCCGCGGCCGAGCTGCGCCCACTCGGCGGCGAAGGCCGCCAGCCAGGCCGCGAGCCGCGGGTGGTCGGGGTCGGGCAGCTGCGGGTAGAGCACCTGCTCGCCGCGCTCCCGCAGCTGCTCGGTGAGCCACCAGGCCCAGTGCGCCGGCGGGCGGTGGTGCTGCCAGCCGTGCAGCACCAGGAACCGCCGGCCGGGTGCGGCCGGCACCGGGTCAGCCGCCGCTGGGGGGTGTCGGCAGGCCGGTGTCCGGGTCGCCCACCGCCTCGCCGAGGTGGGCGCCGGCCTGGGCCTGGTTCGACATCGCCTCGAGCTCGGCGAGCACGGCACCGTGCTTGTCGACGCACAGGACGACGATGTCCCCGGGGTTGGAGCGCGCCATCGCCTCGTGCACGGCGGGGATCTCGTCGAGCACCAGCTCGACCTGCTTGCAGCGCGCCCCGTCGGCCATCCGGGCCCGTGCGCCTGCGGCGACGAGAGCCGCCACGTCGCCCCTGGCCCGCCCTCGCAGGGCGGCGTCCTCGCGGACGACCAGCACGTCGAAGTGCTCGGCAGCGACGGCCCCCAGCTCGCGCATGTCCTCGTCACGGCGGTCGCCGGCTGTCGCGACCACCCCGATCCGCTGCGGACGGGCCAGGTCGGAGGCGGCCTCTGCCGCGTCGGCCAGCGCCTCGACGAAGTCACCCAGCAGCCGCATGCCCGGCGCGTTGTGGCAGTAGTCAACGATGACGTTGGCACCGGCGACCTCGAGCTGGTTGAGGCGGCCGGGGGACAGGTAGTACGACGTGGTGAAGGTGCGCAGGCCCTGCCGGATGTCGTGCAGGTGGGCACCGGCGGCGAACGCGGCTGCTGCAGCAGCCAGCGCGTTCTGGACGTTCATCTTGGCCTTGCCGCCGAAGGTCGAGGGCAGCAGGTGGGTCCACGCCAGCTGCATGGCCCGCCGGCCGTGCCGGATGACGATCATCTCGCCGAGGTCGCCGCGCTCGAGGACGACCGCACGGCCGCCGCGACGACAGTGCTCATCGACCATGTCGCGCACGTCGGTCCCGGCAGCGGCCATCGAGAACCACACGACCTCGCCCGAGCAGCGCCGCCGCATCCCGGCCACCAGCTCGTCGTCGGCGTTGAGGACGGCGAACCCGTCGCGGGGCACCGCCTCGACGACCACCTGCTTGACCTCGGCCAGCTGCTCGAGCGTGTCGATGCCGCGCATGCCCAGGTGGTCCGGCGCGATGTTGAGCACCACGGCCACGTCGTTGCGCTGGTAGCCGAGGCCCTCCCGCAGGATGCCGCCGCGCGCGACCTCGAACACGGCGAAGTCGACGCGGGGGTTCTGCAGCACCATCCGGGCCGACTTGGGGCCGGAGGCGTCGGCGCGGATGACCAGCCGCTCGTCGATCACGATGCCGTCGGTCGAGGTCATCCCGACCTTGCGGCCCATGCCCTTGAAGACGTGGGCGATCATCCGCGACGTCGTCGTCTTGCCGTTGGTGCCCGTGACGGCGACGATCGGGATCCGGCTCGGCGTCCCGGGCGGGAACAGCGAGTCGACGACCGGCTTCGCCACGAACTGGGCGTCGCCGACGGTCGGGTGGGTGTGCATCCGGAAGCCCGGGGCGGCGTTGACCTCGCAGATGGCTCCGCCTGCCTCTCGGACCGGCTCGGCGATGTCGGGCGAGATGAAGTCGATGCCGGCCACGTCGAGCCCGACGACGCGGGCCGCCTCCTCGGCGATCTCGACGTTGTCCGGGTGCGCCTCCAGCGTGCGGTCGATCGAGATGCCGCCGGTCGACATGTTGCCGGTCAGGGTGAGCTTGACCGTGGTGCCCTCGGGAGGCACGTCGTCCATCGCGAAGCCCTGCTCGGCGACGAGGGCCACCGCGGCCTCGTCGACCTTGATCCGGGTCAGAACCTTCTCGTGCCCGACGCCCCGGCGTGGGTCGGCGTTGGTCTCGTCGACCAGCTCGCGGACCGTGTGGACGCCATCGGCCACCACGTGCGCCGGCACCCGCTCGGCCAGCGCCACCATCCGGCCGCCGATGACGAGCACCCGGTAGTCCTTGCCGGTGATGAAGGACTCGACGACCACCCACCCGCGGCGCGACTCCTCCTGCGCGAGCGGGAAGGCGGCGCGCACCTGGTCGGGGTTCTGGAGGTCCAGCACCACGCCCCGGCCGTGGTTGCCGTCCAACGGCTTGCAGACGACCGGGTAACCGATCCGGTCGGCCACCCGGACGGCCTGGTCGGCGGTGCGCACCGACTCCGACCGGGGCACCGGGAGGCCCGCGGCGGCGAGCAGCCGTGTGGTGAGCTCCTTGTCGCCGGCGACGTCGACCGCTAGGGCCGACGTGTTGGACGTCATCGTGGCCCGGATCCGGCGCTGGTGGACGCCCTGGCCGAGCTGCACGAGGGAGTGCTGGTTCAGCCGCAGCCAGGGGATGTCGCGCGAGACGGCCTCGTCCAGGATCGCCTGGGTCGACGGGCCGAAAGCGGTCCGCTCGGCCTGCACGAGGAAGCGCTCGAGCTCCGCGGCGAAGTCGAGCTCCGGCTCGGCCTGCACGAGGTGGTTGACGAGCCGGACGGCCAGCGTCCCGGCGGCCAGGCCGACCTGCTCGTCGACGTACCCGTAGATGACGTTGTACTGGCCCCGCACCCCGGTGCCGCGGGTCTTGCCGCGGCGGATGTCGTGCCCCGCCTCCTGCTGCAGCTGCAGCGCCACGTGCTCGGCCACGTGCCCGAGCCAGGTGCCCTCCTTGAGCCGCTCGAGGAACCCGCCGCGGTGCCCGCGGGAGCAGGTGTGCCGGGCGATGCCGGGCAGCGCCTCGACCAGACCGTCGACGAAGCCCGGGATCGTGTCCGAGGGATGGTCCTCCAGCGACCCGAGGTCGACGACGAGGTGGACCGCTGGTTCGTACGACCACAGGTTGGGCCCCCGGTAGACCCGGGTCTGCAGGATCGCCAGATCGGGCTGCGGGCTGCTCATCGCGGTGTCAGTCCTCCTCGGTCTGGTGCTGGAGCTGGGCGGCGAGGTGCTCCTCCACGAACGACGCGAGCCGGCGCTCCACCAGGTCGAACCGGGCACCGGCCGGCAGGGTGTGCACCACGACTCCGGACACCAGCATCGGAGCCCCGAGCTCGGCGAGGTGGGCGTCGCTGACGGCGCGCGAGCCGTCGGCGACGAAGACGCAGCCGGCACCGACGACCTCGAGCTCCCGGCCGCTGCGGACGACGGCCGCGGTGTCCTCGTCGACCCCGATGCCCAGCAGGCGCGGCGATCGGGCGACGACCGACAGCAGGCGGGCGTAACGGTTGCGCTGGGCGAAGTGCTGGTCGACCACCACGTGCGGCAGCAGGCCGAGGCCCGCCGCCGAGGTCGTGAGGCCCTGACGGGGCGAGGTCGCGTCGTCGCCGAAGGCGAGCATGTGCTCGCTCACGGCGCTCGCGCCGGCCGACGTGCCGCCGACGACCGCCCCCCGGGCGTAGGCGGCAGCGACCGCCGCCCCGAACGCCGTGCCACCCACCACCGACGACAGCTTGAGCTGGTTGCCGCCGGTCATGAAGACCGCGTCGACGTCGGCCAGCCGGGCGACCAGGGCCGGGTCGTCGGCGTCGCTGCGCGACTCGGGCCGGAAGCCGACGACGTCGCCGGCCCCCAAGGCGCGGAAGGTGCGGTCGTAGGTCTCCAGGATCTCCGGCCCCAGCGACGAAGCGGTCGCGACGACCGCGATTCGCGCCCCGTCGCCACCCGCCAGGCGCACCAGCTCGCGCAGCACCACCCGGTCGCCCACCCGGTCCTCGGCGCCACCGATCACGCACAGGACGCCCCCGGAGCCGGGCCGGACCGCTCGGTGCGCCACGGGGGGAGCCTAGGGGTCGGCAGGGCCCGCCCGGCACGATGGTGGGCATGAGCGACGCAGGCGCCACCTCCCGTCGGCTGGTCCTGGTGCGGCACGCCAAGGCGGAGCCCGGTGGGGAGGGCGCCGACCACGACCGGCCGCTCACCGACCGCGGGCTGCGCGACGCGGCCGAGGCGGGGCGGTGGCTGGCGTCCGCGGTGCCGCAGGTGGACGAGGTCTGGTGCTCGTCGGCGGTCCGGGCGGTGCAGACCTGGGACGCGATCGCGCCGTCGGTCGTCGCCCCGCCGGCCAGCGTGGAGCGCGAGCTCTATCTGTCCGGCGCGCGGGACCTGGTCGGCCGGCTCGAGCGCGTCCCGGACGGGCGCGCCGTCCTGCTGGTCGGGCACAACCCGACGGCAGAGCAGCTGCTCGCCGTCGTCGTGGGCGAGCTGCGCGGCCTGCGTCCCGGCGCGGTGGCGGTCGCCGACCTGGACACCGGGGCGCTGGTCGACCTCTGGTCCCCGCAGCGCTGAATCGGCAGGCCGCCGGTCAGGGGGCCGGCTGCGCGGGGAGGTGGACCCACGGCGCGTGCCGGCTCCAGTCGTGGACGACCGACGTGCGCAGGACCACGTCCTGCACGGACCGGCGCTCCCTGCTGACCGCGCACCAGAACAGCCCGATGGGGAAGACCGTGCAGAACGCGGCCCTCCCGATGGCCGTCAGCACGGGCAGTCGACGGCCACGGTGGTCGACCACCCGCAGCCCCATGACGTGGGCGCCGTAGGTGCGACCGGTCGTGGCCCAGCCGAGCGCCAGGTAGGCCATCAGGACGCCCAACGTCGCCGTGAGGTTGAAGAATGTCGTGGTCGTCGGCAGGTGGAAGCTGCGCGGGTCGAGCAGCCACAGCACACCGGACCAGGTCAGGTACCCGGCGGTCAGCACGAGCCCCACGACGACCCCGTCGAGTGCGGCTGCCACACCGCGGGTGACCGGCCCGGCCCGGTGGCCCTGGTAGCCGCGGGCCTCCGCCGGGATCGGGGCGGCGGTGGTCACGGTCGTGGTGACCGCGCGGCCACCTCGCGCTGCACCGGCACGGCGTCGGGAACGGGGGCCGCCTCTTGCAGCGGGGCCACCGCACCGTCGGGGATCGACGGGTGGTGCCGGCGACGCAGCAGCAGCCGGTCCACCACACGGCTGACGACCTCGTCGGCGGCGATGGTCTGCAGGCGGACGTCCTGCACGGTCTCCGACGCGACGGATGCGGTGGAGCCGCGGATGATGGCCGGCAGGTCGAGCGCGTCCATGACCTCCTGGGCCAGCCCGACCAGGTCGACCCGGTCGATGACCGCGTCGATGTCGAGCC
>Ga0126306_10000735_pt1 | contig 16239 bp, 12 predicted proteins | sample Plot27_FD_92592 | JGI IMG/M metagenome (GOLD analysis project Ga0126306, IMG submission 92592) | Serpentine soil microbial communities from UC McLaughlin Reserve, CA, USA - Plot27 | ecosystem: Environmental > Terrestrial > Soil > Grasslands | place: USA: UC McLaughlin Reserve, Lake County...
GCCGGCCCCACTCGGGGCTGGCCTACCTGACCCCCGCCGAGGTCGCCGCTATGTGGCGGTCCGACCCTGACGTCCTACAAACCCGAGCGACCTGACCCCTCAACCACGGCGGGGTCCACGTCAAAGGCACACCAGCTCGAACAGCTCCGTACTTCGCTGGATGTGTGCGAGCCAGCTCAGCCATGACCAAAGCCACGGTCTGAACCTCAGTGTGTGGCCCAAGCCCGGGCCGATAACTAGCCCATGTCGGTGCCCGAGCGTCCGCAAGCCTCATTCCTTCTGCAAAGTCACGCGCTAACGCAGCACCATCCAAGTTCACAGCTCCTCCCCCGGGGACCCTACCGCGCCGCGTTCGCGGCTTGCCAACGATGCCGTGGTCACCGAGGACCGACCTCACCCTACGGTCAAGTTGGGAGCCAACGACACTACCGTGTGCCGCGTCAACCTCACCGGCCGTGCCACTAGCGTGCCATTCACAACAGTCACGATCGGGCACCTACGGACAACCACGGACAACACCACGACAGCGCCGGCCTGCACCATTACCTGTCTTCGCAGGTGAAGATCCTGGCCGATCTGGCTTTGGGAGCAGGGGGTCGCCGGTTCAAATCCGGCCGTCCCGACCACCAACAGCCCAGGTCAACGGCCCTCCCCCGCCGACCTGGGCGCGGGGAACAGTGTTCGCTGATGCCGGAGATGGCGAAGGAATCACGTTTGTGGCCCGGGCCAACCCATGACCTGAACCACCCCGCAGCCCAGGAACTGTTGCACAACGCCTCACTGGGCCTGCCTGACTAACGCGTCTGTCCTGACGCGTGCCGGTAAGGAACGTGTCACCGGGACAAACGAGGAGCCAGAGCCAGTGGCCGGCTCGACCAGGCGATGCGACGGCGCGGGACGCGAAGCATGCCGGCGTTGCGCTCTGACCTGACCGTGCTCGAGGAACCGGAGCGGGCCCGTCATGCCGCTAGCGGTCGCTGGTCCTTCGGGCGGTGCCAGCAAGCAGCGGGCTGCTGGTCTCGCGGGTCTCTGCCGACCAGCCCAGCTCGGCCAGCCTGGCCGCCAGCCCACTGGGCGCGTAGTACGCCTTCACCACCCGGTGCTCGCTGCCATCGCGGAGGGGGCGCCAGACTGTGGGCGTCGCCTGGTCGGGCACGAACGTTCGCCCGCGCGTTCCCGGCTGCTGTCGTCCAGGAAGCAGACCCGTCCGTCCAGCGCCAAGGCCGCCCCCACCATCGACCAGAAGTCGGCGAACCGGGCCGGGGCACATGGGTCAGCCAGAAGGCGAAGAACACGGTGTCGTAGCGGCGGGGTGGCTCCCAGGCGAACACGTCGGTTTGCATGAACTCGACCGGCAACCCCTGGACACGCTGGCGGGCCAGGGCCAGCGCCTCCGGCGCGGCATCGAGCGCGGTCACCGAGCGGGCACGGGCGGCCAGCAGCGGGGTCCAGTGGCCGGTCCGCAGGCCAGCTCCAGCACGTCCCCGGTGATGGGCAGCTCCTCGATGGACTGGTCCCAGTCTTTGCCGAGGTAGGCGATGTCGTAGTCGGGGGCGTGGGCTCGGTAGTAGGCGATCTGCTCGGCCAGGAGCGCCTCGACGTCATCCTCCATGCTGCGCGTCTGCCACCGATGAGCAGCCAGCAGCCCCCGTCGCATCGAGCATGAGCGGGAGAGAAGCCCTGAGGGCTCCATTGCATGTTGCTGGCGGCCGTGGCTGCGGGCGACCGGAAAGGAGCCGTCAGTGCATATCGCCGCCCTCGCGCTCGCCCTCGCCGCCGCCGGTGCGCACGCCGCCTGGAATGTGCTCGCCAAACGCGCGGGCGGGGGTGTCGCGTTCGTCTTCGCCTACGGCGCAGCGGGCGTGGTGTTGTGGGCGCCGCTCGGGCTCGGCGCGCTCGCGCTGGGCTACGGCCGCGTCGATATCGAGGGATGCGCGCTGATGACGGGCAGCGGCGCACTGCACGCCGCCTACTTCGTGCTGCTGCAACGCGGCTATGCGACCGGCGACCTGTCGCTTGTCTATCCCCTCGCGCGTGGGACGGGGCCGCTGCTTGCGGTGCCGCTCGCGGCGGTCGCGCTCGACCAGCGCCCCGACGCCCTCGACCTGGCGGGCGGCGCGGTCATCGTCGCCGCGGTGCTGTCGCTCACCGGGCGGCCACGCGCCGGCGCGCGTGCCGCCATCGGGTTCGCACTGGCCACCGGCGCGCTGATAGCGAGCTACACGGTCTGGGACGCGTACGCGGTGAACGCGCTTGACCTCACGGTTGTCACGTACTTCTGGGGAGCCGAACTCTCCCGCGCGCTGCTGCTCGCGCCCGCGGCGCTGCGGCGATGGGATCGGGTGCGGGCGGCGTGGAGCGATGCGCGCGGGGCCGTGCTCGGGATCGGGCTGCTCAGCCCACTCGCCTACGTGCTCGTGCTGTGGGCGCTGACGCTCGCGCCGGTCAGCCTCGTTGCGCCCACGCGTGAGGTCAGCATCGTGCTCGGCGCGGCGCTGGGGGCATCGCTCCTCGGCGAACCCGCGGGCATCCGGCGCGTGGCCGCGGCCATCGCCGTAGTGGCTGGTATCGCACTGCTGGCCCTATAGCAGGTCCCACGTTCAGCTCGACCCGCCAAGAGCCAGCGCAAACCCCGCCCCCGCGTTCCACGACGGCCAAGCGACGGCCAGCTGGTCCGTTAGGCGATCGTCCAGCGGTCGTCGCTCCTTGTTGTCGGGGAGCAGAACCGGACGGCCGGCCACAGCTCCCGCGCTGTCAGGAAGCGTTGCTCCACAGGACTTGAACGGCGTGCACGGTGGCGTACCCGCGCCACTCCAACGCGGCAGCGGCTGAGTAGGGCGTGAAGTCGACGAGCCATCCACCGTCCGGCTGCTGCTGCGCCGCGAGTCGCTCAAGGTCGGTGGCGATCACGTCGTCGGAGAACAGCGCACGCACGGGTCGGCCGGGGTGGGGCGCGAAGCTCAGCGGGTGCAGCGTCTCGTCCTCGGTGCCCCCCTGGATGGGCACCGAACCGCTCGAGGGCAGCCATCGACCGACCCGCTCGAGCAGTACCTGCGCCTCCGGCACGTGGTCGGCGATGGCGTCGAGAAACCGCAGCGCGAACAGCAGCTCGTAGGCATGCGGCTCACCATCGATCCTGCGGATGGCGTCGAGGCAGTACCGGGTCGCCGGCGAAAGCCACGCGTGGGCGGCGACCTCCGGCTGGTGGCGCCCGAGAAGGTGCGCCTTGGCCGCCACCTGGGCGGTCATCTGCAGCGACGACGTGCCCGGGTCCGCCTGCGCCCAGAAGGGCGCGCACCCCGAGGGATCGGGGACTGGCAGAGCAAACGGCAGACCGCCGTCGGCCAGGGCGTGCTGCCGCAGCCAGTCGCAGAGCTCGATGGCCTGCGGCGAGGTCGTCACCGGCGCGAGCTCGACGAGCACCTCCAGGGCGTGCATCGCCGCGACAGGCTGGCTGAGGTTGGACCGCAGATCGGGCTCCAGGCCCCAGCCGTAGCCCCCATCGGAGTTGCGGTACGCCTCGAGTGCGGCCAGCCCCCCCTCGCCGTCGCCCTCCTCGAGCAGCAACTGCAGACGGCGCCGTTCCAACAGCCGTCCGTGCGTCGCCAGGAACGAGGTCGCGGCGTCCAGATCGATCTTCACCTGGCCATCATGCACGACGCGCTCGCGGCGGGTCTTGAACGATCAGGTGGAGAGTAGCCAGTCGGGGCCGATAGCCGAACCGCTCTCGCCTGCGGCGCGGTTCAACTACCGTCCGGCCAGGGCGACCGGTTATGGGCGTGGCGCCCAGAAGGGCTTTGGGGCTGGGATGCGGGCCAGGGGCGACCGCAGCCGGCCGAAGCGGGGGTTGTCGGCCTGCCATTGCTGGTAGGCGGTGTCGAGCTCGTCGCGGCTGCGGACGACGAAGTTCCACCACATCAGGATGGGCTCGGCGAAGGGCTCCCCGCCCAGGAGGAGGAGCCGGGTCGGGTCGGCCGCCGACAGCACCACCTGGTCGCGGCCCTGGCCGAGGTAGGCCAGCTCGCCTGGCCGGACTACCTGCTCGCCGACCAGCACCTCGCCGTCCAGGACGACCAGGGCGTGCTCGAAGGACGGCTCCAGGGGCCAGGCGCCGGTCCCCGGCCGCAGGGCCGCGTCCACGCCGACCAGCGGGGTGTCGCGCCGGGCCGGGGAGACGGCGCCGGCGAAGCCGCCCACCAGGACCGTGGCCACGGCGCTGTCCAGCTCCAGCTGGGGCAGCTCGGCATGGTGCTCGAAGGCGGCCGGGCCGTGGCGGGTCGGCTCGGGCTGGGCCACCCACAGCTGCACGCCGTGGAGCTGGCCGCGGTAGCGGCCGGTGGCCTCCTCCGAATGGGTCACCCCCTGCCCGGCGGTCATGAGGTTGAGCTGCCCGGCCCGGATGACCTGCTCGCTGCCCAGGCTGTCGCGGTGCAGCACCTCGCCGGCGACCAGCCAGGTGACCGTGTGCAGCCCGGTGTGGGGATGGGGGCCGATGTCCAGGCCCTGGGTCTCGGTGACCAGCTCCGGTCCCATGTGGTCGGCAAAGCACCAGGCGCCCACCGTCCGCCGGCCGATGCGGGGCAGGGCCCGGCGCACCCGCATGGCCCCGACGACGGATTCGCGGCTGGGGGTGATCTCCACACACGCCGGCTTGACCGCGCTCGCCCGGGCCTCGGTGGGCGGGGCGTCGACGGTGCCGACCGGGCCGCTCATGGCACAACTCTGCGCCGCCGCGGGAATGGTGTCCAGCGCCTCGGCTTCCGCGACCGCCTTGGGTAGAGTCGGGCGAACACTGCGGATCGCCCGTGGGGGCTGGGATGATCGAACCGGCCGAGCAGACCGCCTGGGAGATCACCGACCCCGACGACCCGCTCCACCAGCGGCTCCGCCACCTACTGGCCGAGATCCTGGCCAGCGAGCGGTGGCTGGACGCCCTCGAACCGCTCGGCAAGCTGGACCCCGCCGCGCTGGCGGCCGTCGACCGGGAGCTCCACGGCTGACGGCGGTGAACCTCCGGACGCCCTGGTGCGTCTTGAAGGGGAAGGGAGGCCGGATGGACGACCCGGCGGGCGTTGTCGGCTTCTGTCAGCGGGTGCGACCCCGGCTGGTCGGGACCCTCGGGCTGCTGTGTGGGGACCGGGACGTGGGCGAGGAGCTGGCGCAGGAGACGCTGGCCAGGGTGTGGTTGCGCTGGGGGCGGGTGCGGGAGCTGGATGAGGCGCTGGCCACGGCGTGGGCCTATCGGGTGGGGATCAACCTGGCCAACTCGTGGCTGCGGCGGCGGGTGGCGGAGCGGCGAGCGCGGGACCGGCTGGCGGCTCGAGGGGGCGGGGCGCGGCTCGACCCCGACCCGGTGGATGCGGTCGCGGTGCGGCAGGCGGTGGCCGCGCTGCCGCGGCGGCAGCGGACGGCGCTGGTGCTGCGCTACTACGCCGACCTGCCGGTGGCCGAGGTGGCGGGGCTGATGGGGTGCGCCCCGGGGACGGTGAAGTCGCTCACCAGCAAGGCGCTGGGGGCGATGCGGCGGGTCGAGGGCATGCAGGTCGCCGAGGAGGTCACCGATGGGCCCTGACATCCGCGAGCGGCTCCGCCGGGCGGCGCCCGAGCCGCGGGGCGAGCTGGACACGGCGGCGCTGCGGCGGCGGGTGGGGCAGCTCCGGCGGCGGCGCGTCGGGGGTGCCGTGGCCGGGGTCGCGCTGCTGGTGCTGCTGGTGCCGCTGGGTCAGGCCGGGCTGGAGCGGCTGCGCGAGCCGGCCGGCGTGGTCGGCCGGCCTCCCGGGCCGGCGGCGACCACGCCGGGCCCGCCGGCCACCTCGACCACCACCGCCCCGACCGCGACCACGGCGACCCCTCGCGCGGCCAGGCCCGCTCCCCTGGGTACGCCGGAGCAGGCCCTCCGCGCCCTGGCGCGGCTGCCCAAGGGATGGACCGCGCTTCCCGAGCCGCCGGGGCCCCGCACCGAGGGGACCTCTCTGTGGATCGGCAACGGCCTGTTCTTCTGGGGCGGCCAGTCGTGGTCGGGCGGCAGCCACGCCACCGGCTGGCTGTTCGACCCGGTGGCGCGTAGGTGGCATGCGACCACCCCGGCACCGCTGGCCGGGCGGTCGCTGGCCGCCGCCGTCTGGACCGGCGACGAGGTGCTGGTCTGGGGCGGGTACGGCACGGGCGAACGCCGGTTCGACGACGGCGCCGCCTACGACCCGGCGACCGACACCTGGCGCACGCTGCCGGCCGCGCCGCTGTCGGCTCGGGCGCCGGTGGCGGCGGTGTGGACCGGGAACGAGATGGTCGTCTGGGGCGACGGCAGCCGGGAGCAGCCCGGCGTCCGTGACGGGGCCGCCTTCGACCCTCGGGCCAACCGGTGGCGGACGATCGCGGCCGCTCCGGTCGCCCTCAACGTGGCCGGGTGGCCGATACCGAGCACGGTCTGGGCGGGGCGGGAGATGGTGGTGATCGGGTCGCTCCTTGACGGCAACAACGTCTCGACGCGACCCGATGCCACCGGGCTGGCCTACGACCCCGCGGCCGACACCTGGCGCACCCTCCCTCCGGTGCGGCTCTCGCCCCAGGCCTCGGCCGCCGCCTGGACCGGCAGCGAGGTCCTGGCGACGGACTACGACCTGCGCGCGGTCCTCTACGACCCCGGGCGGAACACCTGGCGCCGGCTGCCTCGTGTCCCGATCCAGGAGTGCGAGGGCTACCCGGTCGTCGCCGCCAACGGCCGTGTGGCGCTGATCCGGGGCTGCGGCCACGCCCTGTGGGACCTCGAGGCCGGGCGCTGGGTCAAGGTCCGGGACGCGCCCCGGAACGGCCAGGGCCGGATGGTCGCCGCCGGCCCGGTGTTCCTGGTCGCCGGGGCGAGCCACGAGTCGAGCGCCAACGGCCTGGTCGCCTACCACCCCTGAGCGCAACGGGCGATGGGGCTGCCGGGTGGGTGCGGCAGCCCCATCGGGCCGGTGCGGTGGATCAGGTCAGGTGGTGACCGGGGACTTGCGGGTCTTGCGCCGCTCGGACAGGGCGTCCAGCGAGAGGGCCAGGACCGCGGCCGCGGCCAGGGCGGCGAGCAGGGCGACGGGCGTCCCGGGCTCGGCGGGCCGCGCGGGGACGGCGGCCGGCCGGACCCGGGTGGACTCGTAGTACCAGCGGCGCTGCTGGGCCAGCGACGACCCCTCGGACGCCGAGGCGGACTGGACCCGCGAGGCGCGCTCGCCCGCCCGGAACCGCTGCACGGCCTGGTCGGGAGCGGCGGCCTGGACCTGCGACGACCGCTCGCCGGCCCGGAACCGCTGGACCGCCTGGTCGTGGCTGACGGGCTGGCCCAGCGTGGTCCGCTCGCCGGCCCGGAACTGCTGGACGGCCTGGTCGGTGGCGGTGGGCTCCTGGGCGACGGCGGCCGTCGCCGAGCTCATGACGGCCAGCATGGCGCCGAGCACGAGCGTCCGCGTGAGCTTCGGCATGGTTCCTCCTTGATCGGGGGGTGGATCCCCTGTGCTGTTGGAACGGAGCTTGCGCGCGGCCGCTGACAGCTGGCTGACAGCTCCCGGCGGGGGGCGGTTGTCCCCTCGCCTTCCGGGGCGGGAGAATGCCGCGGGGGCGCACCAACTCGCCGCCCTGGAGGAGCGATGGAGGTTCGCCTCCTGGGTCCGCTCGAGCTGGCGGACGGCGGGCGGTCGATCGCGTACGGGGGAGCCCGCCAGCGGGCCGTGCTCGCCCTGCTGCTGCTGCACGCCAACCAGGTCGTGGCCAGCGAACGCGTGCTGATGGAGCTGTGGGGCGAGGACGCGCCCCCGGGGGCGGCCAACGCCCTCCAGGCGGCCGTGTCGCGGCTGCGCCGGGCCCTGCCCCAGGGGCGTCTGGTCACCAGGCCGCCCGGGTACCTGTTCCGGGCCGTCCCCGACGAGGTCGACCTGAGCCGGTTCGAGCGCCTGCTCGCCCAGGGTCGCCAGGCCCTGGCCGACGGGGCGGCCGCCGAGGCCGCCGACACCCTGGCCGAGGCGCTGGCCCTGTGGCGGGGGCCGGCCCTGGCCGACTTCCGCTACGAGCCGTTCGCCCAGGCCGAGATCGCCCGGCTGGAGGAGCTGCGGCTGGTCTGCGTCGAGGAGCGGGTCGAGGCCGACCTGGCCCTCGGCGGCGGGGCCGAGCTGGTCGGCGAGCTCCAGCGCCTGGTCGCCGAGCAGCCGCTGCGCGAGCGGCTCCGCGGCCAGCTGATGCTCGCCCTGTACCGCGCCGGCCGCCAGGCCGAGGCCCTGGAGGCCTACCGCGAGGTCCGGGAGCTGCTGCTGGAGGAGCTCGGCCTGGAGCCGGCCCCGGTCCTGGGCGAGCTGGAGGGGGCCATCCTCCGCCACGACCCGGCCTTGCGGACGGCCCCGGCGCCGCCGCCGGCCGCCGCCGCCGTGCCCGCCCGCAAGCCGGTGACGGTGCTCTGCGCCGAGCTGGAGGTCGCCTCGGGCGCGGGAACGGCCCTCGACCCGGAGGCGCTCCGGAACGTCCTGGAGCGGGCCAAGGCCATCCTCGGCGCCACCCTGGAGCGGCACGGCGGGCGGCTGTCGGCGGTGGTCGGCCGGCGCATCGTCGGGGTCTTCGGCGTCCCAACCCTGCACGAGGACGACGCCCTGCGGGCCGCCCAGGCGGCCCTGGCCGCCAAGGGGGCGCTGGAGGCCGAGGCCGCCGCCCTGGAGGAGCGCGGGCTGACCCTGGCCACGCGGGTCGGCCTGGCCACCGGGGAGGCGCTGGTCGGCGGCCCCGAGCCGTCGGGCTTCGCCGGCGACGCCGTCGGCCAGGCCGAGGAGCTGGCCCAGCGGGCGGCGCCGGGCGAGATCCTGGTCGGCGAACAGACCCGCCGCCTGGCCGCGGCCGCGCTGGAGGTCGAGCCGGCCGGCGACGGCCGGTTCCGGCTGCTGGCGGCCCCCATCGGCGTCCGGCCCCTGCCCGTCCGCCTGGACGCGCCGCTGGTCGGCCGGGTCGAGGAGCTGGGCCGGCTCCGCGACGGGCTGGCCCGGGCGGTCCGGGACGGCCGGCCGGTGCTGGCGACCGTCCTCGGCGAGGCCGGCATCGGCAAGTCCCGGCTGGCTCACGAGCTGGCCGCTCAGGTCGCGGCCGAGGCGACGGTGCTGACGGGCCGGTGCCTGCCGTACGGCGACGGCATCACCTTCTGGCCCCTGCGCGAGCTGGTCGCCCAGGCCGGGGCGCCGGAGGGGACCCGCCAGGAGCTGGAGGCGCTGCTGGACGGCGAGGCCGACGCGGCCCGGGTGGCCGTGTGGCTGGCCGGGGCGCTCGGCCGGGGGGGTCCGGGGGACCGCCAGGGTGGTCCCCCGGAGGATCGGGGTGGGACGCTGGCCGCCCCCGAGATCTTCTGGGCGACCCGCCGGCTGCTGGAGACGCTGGCCCGCCGGCGCCCGCTGGTGGTGGTCCTGGAAGACCTGCACTGGGCCGAGCCCACCTTCCTCGACCTGGCCGAGGCCGTGGCCACCCAGGCCAGGCAAGGGATGCTCCTGGTCTGCCTGGCCCGCCCCGAGCTGCTGGAGCGGCGGCCTGGCCTGGCCGCCGGGGCGATCCGGGTCGAGCTGGGCCCGCTGGCCGAGGGCGACGCCGGCGCGCTGCTGGGGGTGCTGGCCGGGGCGCCGCCCGAGGCCAGCCGGCGGCTGCTCGAGGTCGCCGCCGGCAACCCGCTGTTCCTGGAGCAGCTGGCCGCCTCCCTTGGCGAGCAGCACTGGGGCGAGGACGAGCCCCAGCTGCCGGCCACCATCCAGGCCCTGCTGGCCGCCCGGCTGGAGCTGCTCGGCCCGGGCGAGCGGGCGGTGCTGTGGCGGGCGGCCGTGATCGGCCGCGACTTCACCCGCGAGGCCGTGGCCGAGCTGCTGCCGGTCGAGGGCCGCGGCCCGCTCGGGCGCCACCTGCGGGCCCTGGCCGCCAAGGGGCTGGTCGAGGCGCCGCCGCCCGGCCCCGGCACCCCCGGGCGGTTCCACTTCCACCACCTGCTGGTGCAGCAGGCGGCCTACCGGGCCATCCCCAAGTCGCACCGGGCCGAGCTCCACCAGCGCTTCGCCGGCTGGTCCGATGGCCAGGGCGCCGAGGACGAGATCGTCGGCTACCACCTGGAGCAGGCGGTCCGCTACCGGCGGGAGCTGGGGCCGGTCGACGAGGAGGTCCGGGCCCTGGCCCGACGGGGCGCCGGCCACCTGGAGGCGGCCGGGACCAGAGCCCATGCCCGCGGCGACGTCCCGGCCGCGGTGCGCCTGCTCCAGCGGGCGGCCTCGCTGCTCCCGGCCGGCGACCCGGCCCGGGCCAGGGCCCAGACCGGCCTGGGCGCGGCCCTGATGGAGGCGGGCCGGCTCGACCAGGCCGGCCGGGCCCTGGCCGAGGCCGAGGCGATCGCCGGGGCCGCCGGCGACCAGCGGCTGGCCGCCCGGGCCCGGGTCCAGCGGCTGCTGCTGGGCCTGCAGGTCGACATGGGCGGCGCCGCCGCCGAGGTCGGCCAGGCCCTCCCCGGCCTCCTGGAGACGTTCGAGCGGGCCGGCGACGAGGTCGGCCGCTGCCAGGCCTGGCGGCTGCGGGCGGCCGTGCACTGGCTCCAGGCCGACTCGGCCGCCGCCGAGGACGCCTGGCGCCAGGCGGCCGTCCACGCCCGCCGGGCCGGGGACGAGCGGCAGCTCACCGAGGTGCTCGGCTGGCTGGCCTCGGCCGCCCTGTGGGGCCCGGCCCCGGCCCCCGAGGCCATCGGCCGCTGCGAGCGGTACCTGGAGGAGGTCGGCAGCCACCAGACCGGGGAGGCGGTGATCCTCAACCACCTGGCCGGCCTGTACGCCATGCAGGACCGGGTCGCCGAGGCGCGGGAGCTGCTGGCCAGGGGCATGGCCGCCTTCGAGGAGCTGGGCGTGACCATGACGTCGTCGGTCACCCACCCGGCCAGCTTCGTGGCCATGCTGGCCGGGGACGCGGCCACCGCCGAGGCGCACCTGCGCCGCGACTACGAGGGGCTGGAGGCGATGGGCGAGAAGGGCTACCTGGCCACCACCGCGGCCTTCCTGGCCCAGGCGATCGCCGCCCAGGGCCGCCTGGAGGAGGCCGAGCGCTTCATCGAGGTCAGCCGGGAGGCGGCCGGCGAGGACGACCTCTCGGCCCAGATGGTCTGGCAGGGCCTCCAGGCCAGGATCCTGGCCACCCGCGGGCAGCTCGGGGTGGCCGAGGAGCTGGCCCGCTCGGCGGTCGCCCTGGCGGCCCGGACCGACTTCCTCAACCAGCACGGCGACGCCCTGCTCGAGCTGGCCGTGGTGCTCGAGCGGGCCGGCCGGACCGCCGAGGCCCGGGCCGCGATCGAGCAGGCCCTCGACCGCTACGGGCGCAAGAGAAACCTGGTCGCCGCCGCCGGCGCCCGCCGGCGCCTGGAGCGGCTCACCCCCGGCTGAGCGGGGTCAGCGGCTGGCCGGGGCTGGCTCGTTGCGCCAGCGGTGCCAGAGGGCGGCGTACGGGCCGTCGGCCGCGACCAGCTCGTCGTGGGTGCCGAGCTCGGTGACGCGGCCGTCCTCGACCACCGCGACCCGGTCGGCGTCATGGGCGGTGTGGAGGCGGTGGGCGATGGCGACCACGGTCCGGCCGGCCAGGACCGCCGACAGGGACCGCTCCAGGTGGCGGGCGGCCCGCGGGTCGAGCAGCGAGGTCGCCTCGTCCAGGACCAGGGTGTGGGGGTCGGCCAAGACCAGGCGGGCCAGGGCGACCTGCTGGGCCTGGGCCGACGTCAGGCTGTGGGCGCCCGCCCCGACGGTCGTGTCCAGGCCGTCGGGCAGGGCCTCGGCCCAGCCGAGGGCGTCGACCGCCCCCAGGGCCGAGCGCAGGGCGGCGTCGCCGGCGTCGGGGCGGGCCAGGGCCAGGTTGTCGCGCAGGCTGCCGGCGAAGACGTGCTGCTCCTGGGTGACCAGGACGACGTGGCCGCGGAGCTGGTCGAGGGGCAGCTCGACCAGGCCGACCCCGCCGACGGTGACCGACCCGGCCCGGGGGGCGTTGACCCCGGCCAGCAGGCGGCCGAGGGTCGACTTGCCGGCGCCGCTAGGGCCGACCATGGCCAGCCGCTCCCCTTCCCGGAGGTCGAGGTCGACCCCGTGGAGGACGTCCCGGCCCGGGGTGTAGGCGAAGCGGACGTCGCGGGCGGCCAGCCGCTCCGAGGCCGGCCGGCGGCCGGTGGGCTGGCGGTCGGCCGGGACGTGGGCGACCCCGAGCAGGCGGGCGAAGGCGGTCGTGCCCACCTGGAGCTCGTCCAGCCAGGAGAGCAGGATGTCGATCGGCTCGACCAGCTGGCGCATGTAGAGGGCGACGGCGGTGACCTGGCCGACGGTGGCCAGCCCGCGGGCGTGGAGCAGGCCGCCGGCCAGGACCGCGGTCGCCACCGGGACCAGGTAGGCGCCCTCGATCACCGGGAACCAGACCGTCCGCAGGAACAGGGTGTAGCGCTCGGCCAGGTAGGAGCGGCTGATGTCGTCGTCGGTGCGCCGGATCCGGCGCTCCTGGAGCCGCAGCGCCTCCACGGTGCGGCCGCCCTCGACCGTCTCGGCGACACCGCCGGTCAGCCGCGACCAGGCGGCCATCTCGCGCCGGTAGCCGTCCGGGGCCCGGCGCAGGTACCAGCGGGTCGAGAGCCACAGCAGCGGCACCACGACCAGGACCGACGGCAGGGTGATCCAGGGCGACACGGCGACGGCGGCGGCGATCGTCAGGGTGGTGGTGACGGTGGCGATCAGGGTCTCGGGCACGCCGAAGCGGACCACCTCGGCGACGTGCTCGACGTCGCTGGTGGAGCGGGCGATCAGGTCGCCGGTGCCGGCCGCCTCGACCGTGCCCAGGGGCAGGCCGAGCACGCCGCCCAGGAACTCCTCGCGCAGCTCGGCCAGGACCAGCTCGCCCAGGGCGTAGGAGGCCAGCCGGGCCACCCGGACCAGCACCACCTGGGCGACCAGGGCGGCCAGCACGGCCAGGGCGATCTGGTCGACCCGCCCGGCGGTGGTGCCGCCGCTCACCTCGTCGACCAGCAGCCCGAGCAGGGCCGGGCCGGCCAGGCCGGCCAGCGCGGCCGCGGCGTGCAGCCACCCCGCCAGGGCCAGGCGGCCACGGTGGCGCCGGGCCAGCGCCCGGGCCCGGGCCCGGACCTGGGCGCTGGTCGCCACCGGCAGCCCGCCCGGCGGGGTGGCGGGTGCGGCGGTGCTCATGGCTCCTCCCCTCGGGTGACGACCGCGCGGTAGCGCGGCTCGGTGTCCAGCAGGTCGCGGTGGGTGCCCTCGGCCACCACCCGGCCGCCGGCCACCAGCGCGACCTTGTCGGCCCGGTCCAGCAGCAGCGGGCTGGTGGTGCAGATCACCGTGGCCCGGCCGGCGCGGGCCGCGGCCAGGCCGTCGGCGATGCGGGCCTCGGTGTGGGCGTCGACGGCGCTGGTCGGCTCGACCAGGATCAGCACCTCGGGGTCGGCGACCAGGGCCCTGGCCAGGACCAGGCGCTGGCGCTGGCCGCCCGAGAACGACCGCCCGCGCTCGTCCAGCTCGGTGGCCAGCCCATCGGGCAGCGCCTCGACCACGTCGCTGGCCGAGGCGGTGGCCACCGCGGCCAGCACCCGCTCGGGCGGGGCGGTGCCGGTCGGGTCGAGCTCGGTGCCAAGGGGCCCGGTGAACAGGCGCGGGTCGTGCTCGCTGACCAGCACCCGGCGGCGCACGACGTCCAGCGGCAGGTCGCGCAGGGCGACTTTTCCCAGGCGGACCTCGCCGCCGTCGGCGAACCGGCCCAGCTGGTCGGCGATGGCGACCGCCTCCTCGGGGACGCCGGCCACGATCGCGGTGAGCTGCCCGGGCTCCACCACCAGGCCGCTCCGGCCGTCGGCCAGGGGGACGCCGGCCGGCGGCTCCTCGGCCGAGGTCCCGGAGACGAGCTCCGGCTCAAGGGCCAGCACCTGCACGGCCCGGCGGGCCCCGACCAGGGCCCGGGTGAACTTGTCGGCGGCCTCGGTCACCGTGCGCACGGGCAGGACCAGGAAGGCCGCGTAGCCGTAGAAGGCGATCAGCTCGCCCACGCTGACCTGCCCGGCCACGGCCAGCCGGGCCCCCAGCCAGGTGACCGCGACCACGAAGACACCCGGCAGGGCGACCTCGGCCGCGTCCAGCAGCGACTGCACCCGGGCCGCGGCCAGCCCGGCCGCCCGCACCTCCTGGGAGGCGGCCGCGTAGCGCCGGGAGAACGCCTCCTCGCCGCCGATGCCGCGCAGCACCCGCAGGCCGCTGACGGTGTCGGCCCCGACGGTGGTCAGCTCGCCGACCAGCTCACGGTGGCGGGTCCGGCGCCGGTGCAGCGGGCGCAGCAGCGGCCCGACCCCGGCCGTGAGCAGCGGCACCCCGGCCACCACCAGCAGGCCGAGGGTGGTCGAGGCGCGCAGCAGCAGCACGGCCACGATCACGAAGGAGACCAGCGCGCCGGCCAGCCGGGCGACGATGTCCATGGCCCCCCCGATGCGCTCGGCGTCATGGGAGCCGACGGCCGCGACCTCGCCGGTCGGGACCCGGCGGGGCAGCGAGCCGCCGAGCCGCACGGCCTGGCGGACCAGCAGCTGCTGGACCCGGTAGGAGGCGGTCAGCCAGTTGACCACCGCGGTGCGGTGGCGCAGGATCCCGGCGGCCGCGCTGACCAGCCCGGCCGCCAGGACCAGGGCCGACCCGCGCAGCAGCCCGGCGCGGTCGCCCTCGGCCACGCCCTGGTCGATGGCCCGCCCGACCAGGGCCGGCACGACCGCCAGGGCGCCCATCCAGGCCACGCCGTAGACGATCCCGAGGGCGAGCGTGCCAAGCTGCCCGCGCGCCACCCACAGCAGAAGGCGGGCCGGCGAGCGCAGGTCGGGCGTGCCGGGATGACCCAGCGGGAGCTCGCGCATCCCCCGACCGTACCGGCGGCGCCCGCCGCTGAGAACCGAATTACCAGCCGCAACGGCGCGAGGCCGGGCGCACGGCCCGGCCTCGCTGGTGGGGGTCAGCAGGCGTTGACGGCCAGCCGCTCCTCGATCCGCTCGACGGTCCCGTCGGAGACGGACAGCGTGTAGTAGTAGGTGCCCTTGAGGGCGGCGTTGGCGGCCAGCCTGGTCAGCTGGGCCTCGCGGCTGTTGCCGGGCTCGCCGCAGGCGTCGCGCAGCTTGACCTCGAGGTCGCCGGCCAGGGGCAGGGTGCGCAGCCGCGGGTTCTCGTTGCGGACCCAGGTGGTCAGGTATTTGGCGTCGGACGGCGACTTGCCGTCGGCGACGGCGGCCTTGACGGCCTGGTCGTCGTGGAACACCTGGACGACGTCGACCACGATGCGGTCGCTGGCCACCTTGGTGATGTAGGCGGTGGTCTCGCCGTCGGGCAGGACCGGCGCGGCGGTCCCGGCCCCGGATCCCTCCGAGCCCGACCCGGTGCCGCCGGCGGTGCCGGTGGCGTCCTGACCCTGGGTCTCGGTCTCGGTCTTGATCTGTCCCTGGTCGGTGGTGGCGTTCTGGTCCTCGGCGGCCGCCGTGGGCGTGGCCGAGGCCGGGGCCTGGCGGGCCACCGGCCGGGTGGCGATGGCCAGGCTGGTCCCGACGGCCAGGGCGAGCACGATGAGGGCGCTGGCCACCAGCACCAGCGTGCGACGACGGCGGCGGCCCTCGGACGACCCGGCCTGGGAGCTACCGGGATGCCTGTCCAGCGTAGGTGCCGACATGACAGCTCCTTATCTCCTGCGCCGCTGCGTGCAGCGCTGCAGCCTCAGGATGTGCCCGGTGGGTCACGAACCGGCACCTTGCTTGGTACGCTCCGAGCTCGGTCTTGTCACCGTTCGGCCACATCGGCCGGCCCGTGCCGGCCCCCGGCTCAGCCGAGCGAGCGGGTGGCGACGTCGATCAGCCGCTGCAGCCGCAGCCCTCGGTTGACGTCCAGGGCCGGCGGGATCCCGCTGGTCACGGCGGCGGCGAACTCCCGCCGGAGGGTCGCCCCGGCCGCCTCGAGCTCGACCGCCGCCGACGCCCGGTCCGGCGGCCGCCGGTAGCCGAGCGACCCCGACGGCCCGTACAGCACGCACTCGAACACCGTCTCGGCCAGCGGCAGGGTGAGCGACATCGAGAGCTCGCTCACCTCCCCGCCGGCATGGCGGCAGGTCAGCGAGACCCACCGCAGCGGGTCGCCCCGCCCCGACAGCTCCTCGATCGGCCCGACCGCCCCCTCCAGCAGGTCGAACAGGTGCGGCCCGACGTCCAGCAGCGCC
>Ga0126306_10000736_pt1 | contig 16232 bp, 15 predicted proteins | sample Plot27_FD_92592 | JGI IMG/M metagenome (GOLD analysis project Ga0126306, IMG submission 92592) | Serpentine soil microbial communities from UC McLaughlin Reserve, CA, USA - Plot27 | ecosystem: Environmental > Terrestrial > Soil > Grasslands | place: USA: UC McLaughlin Reserve, Lake County...
TCGGGAGCCTCATTGGATCGAGATCGCGTCAGGGCCGAGTCCGAGCACGCCGGCGGCCGCACGCGCGGCGAGTGCCTCGTCGTGAGGCGCCAGCCCGGCGACCTGGATCACCGTGCCCTCGAGGGCGCCGAAGAAGGCGAGCGCGACGGTTCTCGCCGGCGGGCCGGGGGGGATCGTGCCGATCCTGCGCCCCGCCCCGATTAGGCGCGTACAACGCGTGATGAACCCCTCGGAGACCTCCTCGAGGCGGCGCCCGACGGGGTGGTCGCGGTCCTGGAAGTCGAATCGGAGCGCCGTCGCGACGCGGGCGACGTCGCGCCGGCAGTAGAGGGCGTGGCCGCGCGCGATCGCGATCAGCGCCGCGGCCGGGTCGTTCTCAAGGTCGGCGAGTGGTCCGACTTCCTCGCGCCAGGTCTCGTCGACCCAGTCGATCACCGCCAGCGCGAGGTCCTGCTTGTCCCTGAACTGGTGGTAGAGCGCTCCGCGGGTGTAGCCGGCCTCGCTCGCCACCCGCTCGAGGTTGAGGTTGCCATAGCCATAGCGCGACAGCCCTCGCGCCGCGGCCTCAAGCAGGGCGCCTCGCGAGCGGGCGCTTCGCTCAGCCTGAGTGGGCGTACTTACAGGCATGTATGTATGTTATCTATAGAACGCAAAGAAACCGAGTGGGAGGTCACCATGCCAATGATCGAACTCACGACCACGAAAGGGGCCCTCGACGACGACGCCAAGCAGCGGCTCGCCGGCGAGCTCGCCACCATCGCCCTCCAGCTCGTGGCCGGGCCGATGGTCGACTTCGGGGATGACGACCACATGCAGGCGGTCGCCTGGACCTTCGTCAACGAGCAGGAGGTGTTCGTCGGCGGCCGGACGCACGCGAAGCCGATCTACCGGGTGACGGTGACGATTCCCGACGGTGCGCCCGGCCTGTTCGGACCGCTGGCGGTACGGGGGCGCGAGAAGCTCGTGGAGCTGGTCACCCAGGCGGTACTGGACGCGGAGGGGACCGAGAACACGATGGTCGAGGCGCATCGCGTCTGGGTTCACCTGCGCGCGATGCCGGACGGTCACTGGTTCGGATTCGGGAAGCCCTTCACGATGGCCGACGTCGCGGCCTACAGCCTGAAGCGCGACGAGCCGGGCAGCAAGACCGCCCGCATGCGCGAGGCGGCGCTGGAATCCGTGGGCGCGGTCCGCACGGGATAAGCAAGGAAGCTCGAGTTGCATTCGCTGGTGGTGGAGGAGCCCCGCCGCGTCGCCTGGCAGGAGCTGCCCGAGCCACAGCGGCGATATGAGCGGGAAGCAATCGTGCGCCCGCTTGCGGTGGCGGCCTGTGATCTCGACCTGCCGATGATCCTCGGTGGGACGCCGTTCCCGCTTCCGATCCAGCTCGGCCACGAGTGCGCGGGTGAGGTCGTCGAGGGACCGGAGGGCTTTGCTCCCGGAGACCGAGTGATCATTCCATTCCAGATCTCGTGCGGGACCTGTGAACGCTGCCGGCGCGGGCTGACCGGCAATTGCGGAACGGTGCCGCCCCGTTCGATGTATGGCTTCGGCGCGTTTGGCGGCGACTGGGGCGGGATGCTCAGCGATCTGGCGCTAGTGCCCTACGCCGACGCGATGCTCGTTCCGATCCCCGAGGGCGTCGATCCGGCAACGGTCGCCAGCGCCGCCGACAATATGCCGGACGGTTGGCGGACAGTGGCCCCGGCCCTGGCCGAGGTCCCGGCGGCCGACGTGCTTATTGTGGGGGGCGCTGGACGCTCCATCGCGCTCTATGCGGTCGACGCGGCGCTGGCGCTCGGGGCGGCGTCGGTCACCTACGTCGACACCGACGCCGAACGTCTCGGGGTAGCGCAGACGCTCGGCGCCCAGGTCGTCGAGGGACAGCCCGAGCAATCGTTGGGAACGTTCCCCGTGACGGTCGATGCAACCGCCTCGCCCGAGGGTTTGGTCGCCACCCTGCGTCTGACTGAGTCGGGCGGGCGCTGCACATCGATCGGCCAGGTTGCGGCCGAGGCTCCGTTGCCGCTGTTCGAGCTCTACTCGCGTGACGTCCATCTGCATATCGGGCCCGGCATGGCGCGCCCGGCGATCCCGGCCATCCTCGACCTGGTCGCCGCTGGTCGCTTGCAACCGCAGCTCGTGACGAGCGCGACCGTCGCATGGGAAGACGCGCCCCAGGCGCTGCTTGAGCCAGCTATCAAGCTCGTCATTAGCCGTAGTTGAAATGAGCCTTCGGAGACAGCGCACGATCGGTCGCTCGCACGAGCGTCTCGACCTCCTCGGGCAAGCCTCGATACAGCGGACCAATAGGCCTCAGTCGACGCGAGTCATCGCGCGATCCCGAAGGCGGCGTCGAGCTGCCGGCTGTCGTCGGGACTGAGCTGGTCGACGTACGCCTGAATGCCCTCGCGGTGCGCCGCGTCCAGCCTGGCGACGAGCTCTTGCCCCTCCCGGCTCAGCGTGTACTGACGCCGTTCCTCACGGAGGTAGCCGCGGCGAGCGGCCTCCCCGATGGCCTGCGGCAGATCCCCGAGTGGAATCCGGTCAGCGCGGTCGTCGCGGCACTGCGCACGCTGTTCGGGAACCCGGTGGCCCGCCCCAGCGCACCCGCCGTGGCCGCTTGAGCATCCCGTCCTCGCTGCTGTGCTCTGGACGGGCCTGTTCCTGGCATTGTCGATCCCACTGACCGTCCGGCGCTTCAACAGGCGAACCGCCGAGTAGACGACATTTGCGAGCGGCGGCCGGTCAGCCGCGCCGCATGAGCCGGCCGACCGCCGCCATCAGCTCGTCGGTGAGCTCCTCGGGGCTTCCCTCGCCGTGACCGTCGATCACACAGTGGCGGGCGTGGTCGTCGAGCAATCCCAGCGCGACCTTGTCGAGGGCGGCCTGCACCGCGGAGATCTGCGTGAGCACGTCGATGCAGTAGCGGTCGTCCTCCACCATCCCCTCGACGCCGCGGACCTGCCCCTCGATGCGCTTGAGGCGGGTTAGGAGCTGATCCTTGGTGGCTGTGTAGCCGCGGGTCTGCGAGGTCGTCGTCGTAGCCATGAGCGCAGTATATACCCCCCAGGGGTGTTAGAGTACAGCTGGTGAGCGCTACGCGTGATCACATCGAGCTGCCCATCACGGGCATGACCTGCGCGTCCTGCGCCAACCGCGTCGAGCGCGGGCTCAACAGGCTCGACGGCGTTACCGCCAGCGTCAACTACGCGACGGAGAAGGCGAGCGTGGAGTTCGACGGTGCGGCGGTTGGGCCCGACGCGCTCATCGAGGCGGTCGAGGCCGCCGGCTACCAGGCCGAGCTGCCCTCGACGGACACGCCCAGCGAGTCACCGGACTCGGGCGAGCGCGACCCCACGGGCCCGCTGCGCAGCCGCCTCATCCTCTCGGCGGTCCTGTCAGCGCCGGTGCTGCTCATCTCGATGGTCCCGGCGTTCCAGTTCGACAACTGGCAGTGGCTCGCGCTCAACCTGGCAACCCCGGTCGTGCTGTGGGGCGGCTGGCCGTTCCACCGCGCGGCGTGGGCGAATCTCAGACACGGTACGGCGACCATGGACACGCTGGTCTCGGTTGGCGTTCTCGCCGCCTGGCTGTGGTCCGTCTACGCGCTCTTCATCGGCGACGCCGGCTCGGGCGCCGACGAGATCTACCTGGAGACGGCATCTGTCGTGACCACGTTCATCCTCGCGGGGCGCTACTTCGAGGCGCGCGCCAAGCGCCGTGCGGGGGCCGCGCTGAAGGCGTTGCTCGAACTCGGCGCAAAGGACGTCTCGGTCCTGGACGCAGACGGAGACGAGCGCCGCGTGCCTATCGAACAGCTCCAGGTCGGAGACCGCTTCTTCGTGCGTCCCGGCGAGAAGGTCGCCACCGACGGAATCGTCGACGAGGGTGTGTCGGCCGTGGACCTGAGCATGCTCACCGGAGAGTCGGTGCCGATCGAGGTGCGGGCGGGCTCCGAGGTCGTCGGCGGAACCGTCAACGCAGGCGGGCGCCTGATCGTCCGCGCAACCAAGGTGGGTGCCGACACCGCGCTCGCCCAGATAGCACGGCTTGTGACCGATGCACAGACCGGCAAGGCTCCGGTTCAGCGCCTCGCCGACCGCGTCTCCGGCGTCTTCGTCCCGGTCATCATCGGGTTGGCCGTCGCCACGCTCGGGTTCTGGCTCGGCACCGGCGAGAGCGCGGCCTTCGCGTTCACCGCCGCCGTGGCCGTGCTCATCATCGCCTGCCCGTGCGCGCTCGGGCTCGCCACGCCCACGGCGCTGATGGTCGGCACCGGACGCGGGGCGCAGCTCGGCCTGCTCATCAAGGGACCGGAGGTGCTCGAGTCCACGCGCAGGGTCGACACGGTCGTGCTCGACAAGACCGGCACGGTCACCACGGGCAAGATGGCGCTCGTCGAGGTGGCCGTCGCCGACGGCATCGACCGTGCCGAGGCGCTGCGTCTGGTCGGCGCGCTGGAGAACGCCTCCGAGCACCCGATCGCCCGGGCCATCGCCAGAGCCGCGCAGGCCGAGGAGGTTGCGCTCCCCGCCGTTGACGCGTTCGTCAACCGCGAGGGCCTGGGTGTCGAGGGCGTCGTCGACGGACAGACGCTCGTGGTGGGGCGTCCCGCTCTGCTTGCCGACCGGGGCATGCATCTCCCGGCCGGGCTCGACGCCACACGGCGCGCCGCGGAGAGCCGCGGCCAGACCGCCATCGCAGCCGGCTGGGATGGCCGGGCGGCGGTCGTGCTCGTGGTGGCCGACACAATCAAGCCGACGTCGGCCGAGGGCGTGGCGGCGCTCAGGCAGCTGGGGCTGCGGCCCGTGCTGCTGACGGGCGACAGCAGGACGACTGCGGAGGCGGTCGCGGGAGAGCTGGGCATCGCGGAGGTCATCGCGGAAGTGCTTCCATCCGACAAGACCGACGTCGTCACGCGACTCCAGGCCGACGGCCGCGTCGTCGCGATGGTCGGCGACGGCGTGAACGACGCCCCTGCCCTCGCCCAGGCCGACCTCGGGCTCGCGATCGGGACCGGCACCGACGTCGCCATCGAAGCGTCCGACCTCACGCTCGTCTCCGGCGATCTGCGAGCCGCCGGGGACGCGATCCGTCTGAGCCGCGCGACCCTTCGGACCATCAAGCAGAACCTGGCCTGGGCGTTCGGCTACAACGTCGCGGCCGTCCCGCTCGCCGCCGTCGGCCTGCTCAACCCGGTCATCGCGGCAGCGGCGATGGCCTTCTCCAGCGTGTCCGTGGTCGCCAACGCGCTGCGGCTGCGCCGCTTCAAGGCCGAGCGCAGCGCCACCCCCACGCCCCAGTGAACGATCGCGTCGCCCTGGTCAGGCGTCCCAGCGGCCGGATGGCCGAGGGCATCGTGACGTACGGTGATCGCAGGACGGTCGATGCCGGCCTTGCGGCAGAGCAGCACGCCGCCTACGTGGGGACGATGACGGACGCGGGCTGGACGATCCGCGAGGTATCCCATGCCGACTCGCTCCCTGACTCCGCGTTCGTCGAGGACACCGTGGTGATCTGCGACGGGCTGGCCGTGCTCACGCGACCCGGGGCAGCCGAGCGGTGCGCTGAGCTTGCGGGCACCCAGGAGGCGGTTCGCGCGCTCGGACTGGAGCTCGCGCGGATAGAGGAGCCCGGCACGCTCGACGGCGGGGACATCCTGCAGGTGGGTACGACCCTGTACGCCGGACATGGAGGGCGGACCAACGCCGAGGGCATCCGTCAGCTGCGCAGGCTGGTAGCACCACACGGCTTCAGCGTGGTCGCCGTCCCGCTGCACGGGGTACTGCACCTGAAATCCGCGGTCACCGCTCTGCCGGACGGCACCATCATCGCCGCGGACCCGTCGCTGGTCGATGCATCCGCGCTCCCGACGATGCGAATCGTCCCGGAGGAGGCGGGATCACACGTCGTCCTGCTCGGCGGGGACTCCGTCCTGATCGCAGCGTCCGCACCCAGGTCGGCCGAGTTGTTCGACAAATTGGGCTTCGACGTGACCCTCGTCGACATCGGCGAGTTCGAGAAGATGGAGGGCTGCGTGACCTGCCTCTCGGTGCTCATTCACCGCTAGGGATGCGGCCCGATCGCTGCCATGTGGGCGCTCCCGAAGCGCCCGTTTGGCTTGACCAGGCGGTGCGAGCGTCAGCGCACGTCAAGCGCGCGCCAGGATTCCCCGCTGCGCGTGAGGCCCAGCCACGTCTCGCTCGCGCCCGCTGCCTCCATTGCCACGCGGAGCAGTTGCCCCTCGTAGCCGGTGCGCGGGGCCGCGAACACGGCCGACTGGGCCGCACAGGCGCGTCCTGCGTTCGATCGTGGCTCGGCGCGCGGCGTCACCCGCCAGGAGCCGTCGGGCGCGCGGCATGCCGCGCGGTGGTGTCCGCGGCAGGCGTTGGCCTCCCAGCGCGCGTCCGCGCGCTGCACGACGCAATCGCCGCTGCCCGGCTCGCCGGGCGCCCAGCTCCAGACCAGGGCGTCGAGCCGCGCGTCGCCGACGGTGAGCTGGTCCAGGCCGACCAGGTCCACGCCGCAGCGGGCCCATCGCTGCCGCCGTGGCCGGCGTGATGCCGTCGTCGCCGGTCGTCGCGCCGACCCCCGAGCCGCCGGCCGTGACCTTCGTGCTGTCCTCGAAGTAGCGCACCATCTCGTCGTCATAGGTCGCACCGCCGAAGTCGGGGCCACAGTCCGGGAAGTCCCTGTAGATCGTGAGGGACTGCGGCGAGGGCACCGCCTGGCCTGCGCAGGTCTGGAGTTTCTCCGACCACGTGGAGACCCGCCCTCGTTTCGCCTCAGATCGAGTGGAGTGGGTGCGCAGCCGTCGCCCGCGGGTGGCCGCTGAATCGCCGGGCCGAGCTCCTCCTCGAGGACGGCCGCGGCGGCATAGTGGCCCTCCTGCGCTTCGAGGTGGTCCTCGAGGTAGAGGAGCAGAACCTGATCGGGGTTCTCGCGCAGCCAGCCATGGATCTCGCTCAGAAATTCGGGGAGCGTCTTCTCGACGTTGCAGCACGTCACGTTCAGCGCAAACAGCCACGTGGCTCTGCGGGGTCGCCCACGAGCGGCGGTAGGGGCGGCATCCTGGTGAAGTTTGCCGGCGGATCAATCGAGCACGCCACCTTCTTCGGCAACCACAGCGATCGGGGCGGCGGTGCCCTTGCCGGAGCGCTGACGCCCTTGGGAAACTCCCTCTTCCACGCGAACACGGCGCAGACGAATCCCAACTGCGACACCGGGTCTGCCGACTCCCAGCAGGGCAACACCGAGAGCGCGGGCGCGCCGACGTGTGACCCGGGCGCGGGCGACCAGTCCCGAGTCGATCCGCAGCTCGGCCCGCTTGCCGTCAACGGCAGCAACAACGGAACCCTGACCCACGCCATCCTCACGCGCGACAGCCCGGCGGTGAACTTCGGCAAGAACTGCGGGACCTCGCCTCTCGCGGACCAGCGGGGCGTGCCCCGCTACCAGACCTGTGACAGCGGCGCGTACGAGTTCGACGGCAACACGACGGCCGACGTTCCCGACTGCTCGCCGACCGGGGTCATCCCGCTTGCGCTCGACTCCGCGCCGGGAGGGACGGTCGTCGGACTCTCCTACAAGGTGAGTGGCGGTCCCGAGCTCCAGAGCAACACCGGTGACAGCGGGCAGCCGCTCACGCCCGCAGCCGTCACGCTCGAGGAGGGCCGGGCCACCCTCGAGTTCTGGGGCCGGTGGACGAACGGGGTGCAGCAGGGGCACGGTCTCCAGAACGTTCTGGTCGACAAGACGAAGCCCACCGTCGCGGTCGAGCAAGAGGATGGCGAGTCGATCTTCGTCATCACCAGGCGCGAGACCGTGGATGTGAGCGCGGCGGATGCGCTCAGCGGTCTCGTCCAGAATCCGGCCGCAACCGACGTCCGGGTGAACACGCGGAGGCGGGGTACGGCGACGTTCACCGGCACCGCGGTCGACCTGTGCCAGAACCAGGCGACCGACGCCTTCAACTACCGGGTACTTGCCCCCAGCCTCGGCGTCCGCACCGTGCTGGAGCGCGTTCGCGGCACCGTTCGGGTGCGGGGCCGGGCCGGTGGCGCACACGCGAGCCAGAAGGGCCAGAGCTTCTCGCCGCTGACTCAGCCGCGCGAGCTGCCGATCCGGTCGTTCGTCGACGCGCGGCGCGGCACCACGCGGCTGACCACGTCGAGGACCCGCAGGGAAGCCCAGATTCAGGATGGCCTCTTCTCGGCGAGCATCTTCCAGGTGCGCCAATCGCGCAGGGTGCGATCGAAGGGACTAACCGAGGTGCGCCTGAAGGGCGGCAACTTCAGGCGCTGCGCAAGGTATGGCAAGCCTGGCGGGGCGACCGCGGCGCTCAGACGACGTGTGATCAGGCGCCTTCGCGGGAACTCGCGCGGCCGTTACCGCACGAGGGGGCGGAACAGCTCCGCAACCGTTCGCGGCACGGTGTGGGAGGTCCAGGATCGCTGCGACGGCACGCTGACGAGGGTCAGGCGGGGCAGGGTCGTGGTACGCGACTTCCGCCGGCAGCGGACGGTGGTCGTGCGCGCCGGCAAGAGCTACCTGGCCCGGCCGCCGCGCTAGGGAGACGCGGCGCTCCCGAGTGAGTCGGCGACCAGAAACTTGGGGGCGCCGTCCTCGTAGAACACGTCGACGTCGGCGATCGTGAACCCGGCGGTCGCCAGCAGGCTGACGATCGGCCTGGTGAGGTGGCAACCGCCGAACACTCGCTTCTGCACCGGTTCGAGCCGGTACTGCCAGCGGCGCACCGGCTCGTCCGGCGCCAGGCCGTGCTCGACAAAGTGAAGTGTGCCTCCGGGCTTGAGCACCCGCCTCAGCTCGACGAGCGCGGCGGCGAGATCCGGGATCGTGCACATCGTCCAGGTGGACAGTGCGGAGTCGAAGCTGTCGTCCTCGAACGGCAGCGACTGGCCGTCCAGTCCGGAACGCTCCACTGGGACGCTCGTGGCCCTCAGGCGCTTCTCTGCCAGCCTCCAGCCCACGTCGGCGGGCTCGACGGCGGCAATCCGCGTGACGGCTTCCGGATAGAACGGCACGTTGAGGCCCGAGCCGAAGCCGATCTCGACAACCTCCCCCTCGAGCCGCTCGCAGACGCGCTGTCGCAGCGGATCGGCGCTCTTCCGCCCACAGGCGACGTTGACGATCCGCGGAAGGACGTGCTCGACGTAAATTCCCAAGGGACGATTGTAGGTTGTGCCCGTGGTCGAGGGATCGGTTTCGCCCGGGTTCGAGGACGTCAGGCGGGAGTTCGAGCGCAACTTCGCCGAGCGCGGTGAGCTGGGCGCGGCCTGCGCGGCGTACGTGGGCGGGAGCAAGGTGGTGGACCTCTGGGGCGGCGTGCGTGACGCGCGCAGCGGCGAGCGGTGGCGCGATGACACGCTCGTGCTGGTCTACTCGACCTCGAAGGGGCTCGCTGCGATGACACTCGCGCTCGCCCATTCGCACGGCTGGCTCGACTACGACGAGCGTGTGGCCAGCTATTGGCCGGAGTTCGCGCAGGCTGGCAAGGGCGAGGTCACCGTGCGGCAACTGCTCGGGCACGAGGCCGGTCTGCCGGTGGTGGACGAGCCGCTCGACGCGGCCGTGCTCCAGGACTTCGATCGCTTGGCGGGAGCGGTCGCGGGGCAGCGGCCGCTCTGGAAGCCGGGTACGCGCCATGGCTACCACGGCGTCAGCCTCGGCTGGTACGAGGGCGAGTTGATCCGGCGCGTGGATCCGGAGGGGCGGACGCTGGGACGGGTCTTCGCCGAGGAGATCGCAGCGCCGCTCGGGCTCGAGGTCTACTTCGGCACGCCCCCCGACCTCCCGCGCGAGCGCCTGGCGCGAATAGAGCGTGTCCCCGCCTGGAAGGCACTCCCGCAGGCGCGAGATCTGCCGCGCCCAATGGCGCTCGCCATGCTCAATCCGCGCTCGGTCACGTTCCGCGCCTTCGCCAATCCGCGCCTGCGCCGGCCGGCTGACCTCGATCGGGCGGAGTATCGGCAGGCTGAGTTCCCGGCGGGCGGCGCGATTGGCGGCGCCCGCGACATCGCGCGGGCCTACGCGGCGTTCGTCGCGAGGCCTCCGGAGCTTGGCCTCACATCGGCAACCCTCGAGGAGCTCACCCGTTTCCCGGACCCACCGGCGCGCGGCTGGCGCGATCGGGTGCTGAAGGTGGACACCGCGTTCTCGCTCGGCTTTGCCCGGCCGCTCGGCGAGTTTCGCTTCGGCTCCAGCGAGCGCTCCTTTGGCCACCCGGGTGCCGGCGGCTCGTTCGCCTTCGGCGACCCGGACCGGGGCGTAGCCTTCGCGTACGTGATGAACCGGCTCGGCTTCCGCATCAACGACGACCCGCGCGAGAAGGCGCTCCGCGACGCGCTCTACCGCTGCCTTCGATGACCTCGTTCAGCGTCAACCCGCAGCGCTTCGACCCCTACAAGCAGTTCAAGTTCAAGAGTCAGCTGGGATGGCCGCTACGTCGCGGGTGTATCGCGGGTGACCCCGCTCCGGCGCCGCACCCAGATGGCAACCTATCGTTGGGGCGGCGATCCGAACGTGCAGCGCAAGTCACCAGCGGTAACGAGCTTCGCGAGCAGTGGGCCAACGAGGTCTGGAACCTCGGCGCAGGTCTCGGCACCGAGGTCTCGCTGCGGGACTTCCGCAAGGACATCACGATCGAGCTCTTCAACGAGCTCGAGGCGAACGAGGGCGCCGTGGCCTTCGAGTCACTGACCCTCGAGCACGAGGGCTGGGAGCGGGACTACGAGGTCACCGAGCCGGAGGAGCCCAGCTTTTAGATCAGTTCGGCGATCAGCGCCGCCGCGCGCGCGGCGCCGTCCGTCTCGACCGGCCGATAGTCCACGTCGCGGCCGATCTCCTCGGCTATTGCGGCAGCGATCTCGGATGGACCGTCGATCTCGAAGTCCATGCAGCGTCCGGCGCCGTAGCGCTCGAGCCGGTGGCGCACGTGGAAGTTCTGCTCGAAGTGATGGCGGAGCGGGAAATAGAGGAACGGACGCCTGCCCGCCGTCAGCTCCATCGAGGTCGTGAGGCCACCCTGCACGATCGCGAGGTCGCACGCGGCCAGGTGGCGATACAGGTCGTGGACGTAGGCCCGTACCTCCAGCCCGTCGTGCTGCGGCAGGCTCTCAGGATCGATGCGCGGGCCGGCAACCACGACCATGCGCAGGTCGGGCACGCGCTCCTTGGCCTCCGGAAAAGCAGCGATCACGCGCCTTAGGAGGTGGGCTCCGACGCCCGACCCGCCGACGGTCACGATGCAGACGCGCTCGTCGTCGCGGTATCCGAGCTCCCCGCGGTCACCAAGTGCGGACGGGTCGAACCCGGTCACGTAGCCCGCGAAGTCGTAGTGCTCCTCTGTCCACTCGCGGATCGGCGGCAGGCCGGGACCGAAGGCCTCCGGGACGATGTCGTCGGGATTGCCGACGAATACCGCGCGGTCCCGCAGCCGCGGAAAGCGCGCGATGTGCTCGATCATCTCCGCGTTGTAGTCGGCGGTAAGGAACGACTCGTGGTCGCCGCCGTCCTGCATTGGCAGCCAGCCGACGAAGTCCGTCAGCCACACATAAGCAGCGTGCTTTCGCTCGGGGTTCTCGTGCAGGTAGTAGTCGAGCTCCCACGCCTCGTCGCCGATCCAGAGGTCGTAGTCCTCCTGACGGACGAGGTCGTCGAAGACCATGTAGTTGGCGAGCAGGATCTCGTCCATCCGCCGGATCGCCTGGAAGCAATGCAGGTCGTGCTCGGCCGACTCGCTCTCGATGTGGCCGGACTCGTTCGCCAGGTACGCGCTTGCCGGGTGGACGCGCTCGCCGCGCGCCTCCAGCACCTTCGTGACCGGATGCTGGGCGAGCCAATCGATCTCGAGATCTGGGTGGAGCTGGCGCAGCTCGTCCGCGATCGCGGCGTCTCGCTGCGCGTGTCCCAGGCCGATCGGGGAGGAGACGTAGAGCGCGCGCCTGCGGCGCGACTTTCCGCGCACCCAGCCCCCTGTCGGGCGCACTGGGGCGGCGAACTCCCGCAGCAGCAGGTTCACCTTGACCGGATCGCGCACGTGCGGGCCGTGGCCCGAGCCCTCGAGCATGACGAGGTCGCCGCCGGTGGCCTCGGCGAGCGCGATCCCCCGGCCGGGTCCGGTGATCGCGTCCTCCGACCCCTGGATCACCAGCACCGGACACCGGAGGCGACCGGCGAGTTCGGTCACGGCATCGCGATCGAGATCCTCGGTGAGTTGCGTTGCGATGAGCGTCTCCGCGCTCGTCTCGAGCCCCCAGCCGATGCAGTCCTCGATCGGCTTCGTGGAGTGTGGCTCGGTGAACATCTGCGAGAAGAAGAACTCGAGGAAGCCGCGGTAGTCCTTGAGCCAGTAGTAGCGGTTGTACTTCGCCCAGCCCTCGTCGGTGTCGAGCTCCTCGTTCCACGGGTGCTTGCGGTCCACGGGCCCCTTGCCGAGGGGCACCGCGGGGCAGATGAAGACGGCGCCGTCGACCCGCTCCGGCTGCTCGGCTGCCAGGAGCAGCGCGCGCTGTGCGCCCATCGACAGCGAGACGAGCACGGCCCGCTCCGTCTCCGTCACGTCCATCACGGCGAGCGCGTCGGCGGCGAACTCGCGCTCGTCGTAGCCACTTTCGGGGCGGTCGGAGCGCCCGTTGCCGCGCCCGTCGAAGGTCAGCACGCGGCAGTGCCGGGCGAGGTAGGGGATCTGCATCTTCCAGTGGCGCGAGTGGATGATCGACCACGTCGGCAGGAGGAAGACGGTGGGCTCGCCCGTTCCGTAGACCTCGTAGTGGAGCCTCACGCCGTCGCGCTCGACGTAGCCGGACTCGTCGGGGTGGCGCGCACGCGTCTGCTCGCGTGCGGGCGTGCTCAGCTCGACAGCCATCCGTCGATCCAGTCCAGGAGCTTGCGGTGCCCCGTCTCGATGCCGCCCAGGCGCTCCACGACGATGCCCGTGTTGAAGGTCATCACGAGCGACACCAGCGCGTCCAGCGGCAGCTCGATTCCCAGCTCGCGGTGCGGCTCCTTGAATGCCTCCGTGAGCACCGCCCTCCACTCCTTGTTCACGCGCGCGAGGCGCGTCTGCAGGTCCGCGTCGTTCCAGGCGAGCGCCTGGAGCTCGAGCCAGACCTTCTCGTAGGCCACGTCCTCGCTGAGAAGGTAATGCATCGCGGCCCGCCATTTCTCGACGAAGGGCCCGTCGGCGGCGTAGAGCGCGCGCTGGCGGTCGATGAGGCGCTCGGTGAACCGCTCGAGCGCGCGCACCAGGAGGTTCTCGTTCGACCCGAAGTAGTAATGGACGAGCCCGTGATTGACGCCCGCCTCCTCCGCGAGGCGGCGCGTGGTGATGCCCGCGTGGCCGACGTCGACCAGCAGCCGCTCCGCTGCATCGAGCAGTGCCTCCTCCGCGGCTGAGCGCGCCACCGTCTTCTGCGTCAGCTCGGTTTGGGCGATGGCTTGCTTAGTCATACGACTAAGTCAGTTGACCAGACGCGACCGGCGCTGTCAACCGCGCGATTCGGAACCTCCGCCGAACTTGAACCCTTATTGATCCGCCGTCCCCGGTTTGAGAGGCTCGCTCCCATCCGCCGGATGATCGCGACCGCATTTGCGCTGGGGGCGTGCGTTGTGCCGCCGTCGGCGCTGGCCTACGACACGGCCCCGCACGCCGACATGACACGGGACGCGCTCATCGCCGAGGGGTTCTCTCCGGCGGCCGCGGACGTCGGCATGGTCAATAACTGGTTCGTGGACTACTACACGAACCCCGACGACAACCCGTACTCGGGGCACGCCAACGCCCTCATCGGTCTCCTCCGGTTCGGCTTCAACCGCGAGGACTGGCTCCACCAATGGGTCGAGGGGGCCCAGCGGATGCATTTCGACGCCGGAATCCGCCAGGTCGGCATGCCGGACCTGTCGAACACGGCGGGCATCGAGCAGGAATGGCAACGCCTCATGTTTCTGACGCAGAAGTGGGTCCAGTACGCGGGCCGGCAGAACCGCCCCGACCCACTCGAGGTCATGGCCGTGCTCGGAATCTCGCTGCATTCGATCCAGGACTTCTACACGCACAGCAACTGGGTGGAGAACCCTCACCCCGAGAACGGGCGCGGCGGTCCGGGCATAGCCTCGCTTGGCTACGGCGAGACACCGACGTGGTTCGACGTGCCGCCGGAAGTCCGTCAGGGGCTCGTGGACAATCGCGCGGTCTACACGGGGGTCAAGGGCATTCCGCGAGGGCACGGCAACTGGCAGTCGAACAAGAACAGGAACCTCAGGGGCGGCCTCAACAAGGACTGGCCGGGCCGTCCGAGGTACCAGAAGTCGTACGTGAGCGCGTACTTCGCCACGCGACAGTGGATCCGCGCTGTCCGGACCTGGCTGGGCAACGAGCCGCTGTGGCAACGTGCGATGTCGCTGCGCAATACGGCGGCGCTGAGGCACGACGTGACGGGCGCCGAGGAGATCTCGATCTTCAGCGGGCACTGGCAGGGCGGAGGCGAGCCGTGCCTCCCGTTCAAGTGCGGGGAGCGCACCGGCAAGGCGGGCAGCGTCACGAGCCTGCGCCTCGCGCTCGGCGACTTCCATGACCGCGGGCCCACTCAATACCGGAGGGCCTTCAACGAGTACATCGGGGCCTTCATGGATTACCCGACCCCGCCTCCGGCGGGCATGCCGGACCTGCCCTCGAGCCGGACGGATCAGGTGTTCACGCGCTTCGTGAAGCTCGAGGTCGTCAACTACAAGGGCATCGACCTCGGCGACCCGGTCGGCTCGGCCGACATCTACGTCAACGCCCGCATGGACGGGCAGCGGTACACGTCGACGGTCATCAACGGGGAGCAGTCGTTCAGCTTCCCGGGTTCCTATGCCCCGTTCACCTGGATCCGGTCCGTGCCGACCTTCCAACGCAGGAACATGCCGGTCGAGTCGATGACCGTCCGCATCGAGACCGGCAACCGCAGGTCGGCCGGCACCGACGATGACGTCTACCTGAACATCGGGAGCCACCGCTTCTCGCTCGAAAAGCGCCTCTACGACGACTTCGAGCGCGGTGACGACGACACCTACAGCGTGCCGATCGGCAACGCCACTCGCGACGGGCTGAAGATCGGGGACATCAGTCGCGTGTCGATCGAGAAGAGCAGGGACGGCATCGCCGGCGGCTGGTTCCTGCACGGCGTGACGCTGAGGGTCAACGGCCGGACGTTCGTGCGCGACCGCAACATCGACCGCTGGCTCGAGAACTCGAAACGCGTATGGACGGCCTCGGACTTCACCAGGGACAACCGCACTGAGGACGTGATCCCTGTCTGGCTCCAGCTGCGCGAGGACGACTTCGGACCCCAGGACACGGGGGACATCAACATCTTCGACCGCCACACCTCACTGCCGATCGCCTATCGGCTCGCCACGGCCGTGAGGCAGACCGTGACCGGCGCAGCCCAGCTGAAGGGCCGGCTCTCGATGGACAACGGCGACAAGGCGAGGATCACCTACCGGATCGGCACGTTCGCGGTGGACCCGCCGCCGCCGCCCGTGCCGCCCCCGAACAACAACCCGCCCCCGCCTCCGCCGCCGCCCCCACCAGGCCCGACGGGCGACGCGGAGCTCATCATCACCCATCTGACGATTGGGGATGTCACGGTCAAGAACCAGGGCACCACGGCCGCAGGGCCGTTCAACGTGACCGTGTACAACGGGGCCGCGGTCCGGGATACGGTGCGCTTCACCGCAGGCTTGGCGGCAGGCGCGTCCGCCACCATGCCCTACACCAGCGGCAACTGTGAGGGCAACTGGGCCGCCGTGGCGGACTCCCTCAACGAGGTCCCAGAGTCCAACGAAGACAACAACACGAGAATCAATCTCGACGAAGCGCCCATCTGCTGAGTCAGAACTTCGCGCAGCGCTTGTAGGCGATCTTGCCCTGCAGCTTGCCGCCGACGTGGTTCTCCGGGGGCGCGCTTCGTCTACGGCGTCCGCCGCGGGCGCGTCCGCTTCGTGGCGGTGGCCACGCGGGCGGCCTCGAAGAACGGCACCGTGCTGCGCCGTCACCTGAAGCTCGGCGGGCGGCGCTGACCTAGCGCCGAAGTCATCGTGGTGGTTAGCTGTACCTGCCGTGGGAGCAAGGACGTTCCTCGTCGTCGTCGCAACCGCGCTCTTGACCGCGCTGAGTTTCACTCCAGACGCGGGCGCGGTGCGGATCGGCGAGCTGCCACTCGAGA
>Ga0126306_10000737_pt1 | contig 16224 bp, 14 predicted proteins | sample Plot27_FD_92592 | JGI IMG/M metagenome (GOLD analysis project Ga0126306, IMG submission 92592) | Serpentine soil microbial communities from UC McLaughlin Reserve, CA, USA - Plot27 | ecosystem: Environmental > Terrestrial > Soil > Grasslands | place: USA: UC McLaughlin Reserve, Lake County...
GCGCCCCGTCTGGGCGGTGTCCTTCCCCATAGTCCTCGCTGGGACGTTGGCGACGCTTTCGCGTGGAGCCATTGTTGCCGTGGGGGCGCTCTTGGTCTGGGCGCTCCTAACCCGACGCATCAAGCTGGGAGGGCTGATCTTGTCCACAGCGGCGCTGGCCGCGGTGCTGATCGCTGGGCTGCTGCTCTTCTCGCCGCTGATCAACGAGCGGCTCGAATCGAAGAGCAACATCGCCGCGGAGAACGTCGATTCGCGCGAGGCCCTGTGGCGAGGCGCGATCGCGATGTCGATGGACCATCCAGTCACCGGAGTCGGGCCAGGCCGGTTTGGGGTGGAGAGCACGGATTACGTGCGGGACAACCCGATCGTCCTCAGTGACCCCGTGGCGCATAACACGTACCTCCAGATCCTGGCTGAGAGCGGACCATTCACCCTGGCAGCGTTCTTGGCCTTCCTGGGTGGTTCGTGGATCTCACTCTCTCGCTACCGGAAGAGATGTGCGGCTGTCCCTGATGTGGCGGGCGTGAGACTCGCGACTGCGGTGCAGGCTGGCCTGCTGGTTGCGATCGTCGGGGGAGTGTTCCTGAGCGAGAACCTCGCCAATCCGTTATGGCTACTGGGTGCTCTGGCCGCGATCATCACCGGGCCGGTCGCTTCGCGCCAACTGCCGGTTCCACAAACCACGGCATCCCGGCGGCCCGCGGGGCGTCCGGAATTCGCGCAATCCCACTAGTGCAAGTTCGTTTCGTGACCTCACTGACACGGGGAGGTCCCGTCGAGCACACCCTGTGCCTCGCGCGAGCGATGGCGCGTCAAGGCATCGACGTGGGCTCCGTCTGCGCGACGACGTCAGTGGCCGAGAGGTTCGCCTCGGCCGGCGTCGAGGCTCGTCGGATTCCCCTGGAAAATCCGCTCGACGCATCGCACGCCCGGCGGATATGGCGCTACATCCGCGGAGCGGACGTCGTTCACGCCCAGGATCGCCGCAGCGGGCTCTGGGTCCGCCTTGGCCCGCGGCCGCGCAAGAACGGGCTTCGCGTCTACACGGTGCACGGTCTGCCCGACCAATATCTGCCTGTGCCTGTCGGCCCGAGGCGTCCAGGGATTCGCGCTCGCATTGCCTACTGGGGGGTCGATGCGGCTCTCTGCCGTCGCGCGGATGCCGTGATCGTCCCGTCCCACTCGGTCGCGAGGCTGCTTGTCGGGCGGCTCCGGTTTCCGGAGTCGAAGCTCGAGATCATCCCCGGTGGAGTCGATCCGCCGTCGACCGTCGGTCAGCACAGGGGGGCCGAGGTGGTCGGCACCGTCACGACGATCGAGCCGGTGAAGGGCCTCGACGTTTTCCTACGCGCCGCAAAGAGGCTCGCGCGCGAGCATCACCGCCTGCGCTTCGCTGCCTTCGGTGCAGGATCTGCCGCTGCGGAGCTCCACGAGCTCGCACGAAGGCTGGGAATCGCTGATCGGGTCGAGTTTCCGGGCGAGTTGCCCAAGGACCGAGCCCTGGGGCATCTCGATGTGTTCGTGCTCAGTTCGTACATGGAGAACTGCCCGATGGCCCTACTCGAGGCGATGGCGTCCGGGGTGCCCGCCGTATCGACGCTCGTAGGGGGTGTGCCCGAGATAGCCACCGATGGCACCGTCCAGCTGGTTGAACCCGGCAACGATGCGGCGCTCGCCGCCGCGATCGAACGCCTTCTCAAAGATCCCGAGCTGCGCGAGCGTCAGGCCAAGAGCGCGCGCGAGCGCGTGTTTGAACGTTTCACGGCAGCCAGGAGCGCTCGGGCAACGATCGAACTGTACGAAAGGCTTCTAGGGGAGCGCTAGATGCGGGTGCTGCTCAGCATCGCCGAGATGTCGGCCGGCGGGGCGGAGCGGATGGTCGCGGAGCTGGCCGCGGGGCTGTTAGAGACCGGCGACGCGGTCGCGGTCGCCGGCGAGGGGGGCGAGTTCGACCGACTGTTGGATGGATCCGGCGCCGAGCGTTACGTGTTACCTGGCCGCGGACGGTCGCCGCTGACCATTGCCCGCGCCTTGTGGGGTCTCCGTTCGGTCATGCGGCGGTTCCGACCGCAGGTCGTGCACGCCCACAACGTGAAGGCCACCGGCGTCGCAGCGATCGCGGAGCTGCCGCGAAGACGCCGCAGGCCCCCGCTCATTGCGACCTTCCATGGCGTGCGGCCGGAAGAGTACCGGCGAGCGGCTGGCATCCTCCGGCTCGCCGACGCGGTCGTCTGCGTGTCGAAGGACCTGCTCGAGGGCCTCGAGTGTGCGGGAGTTGCCCGGGAGCGGCTGGGGGTAATCCGGAACGCGGTGCCGCTCGCCCCGCCGCTTTCCGATGCGGGGCGCGAGGCGATCGATCGCGAGCTCGCCCTGGGGGAGGGGCCCGTCGTCTCTCTGATCGGGCGCCTGGTCGACCAGAAGGCGCCTCGACGCTTTCTGGAGGCCGCGGCCTACGTCGCGGCCGAACGGCCCGACTGCCGCTTCCTGATCGTTGGCCAGGGCCCGCTCCGTCCGGCACTCGAGGCCCTGTCGCGGCGCCTTGGCATCGCTGACATGGTCCGGCTCACTGGAGTACGTGCCGACGCTAAAGAGCTGATCGCGCGCTCGGACCTGGTCGTCTTCTCGTCGGAGTGGGAGGGGATGCCCGTGGTCGCCCTGGAGGCGCTCGCGGCGGCTGTCCCGGTTGTGTCCACTGACGTCGAGGGGATGAGCGAGCTCCTCGGTACGGGGGCCGGGACGGTGGTCGACCGGGACGCGCGGTCGCTGGCGACCGAGATTGTTGCGCTGCTCGGCTTGCCGGAGCGGCGTGCGGAGATGGGAAGGACCGGGCGCGAGATGATTGCCGCCGAATTCTCCGTTAGAGAGATGGTGGCCGCATACCAGCACCTCTATAGGGAGCTGGTTTCCAGCCGCATGGCCGGCCTGGGTAGCCTCCTCGACGGGAGTATCTGAGTGTCCTGCGTATCGAACCCGCCCTCCGGAGGGGACCAGAAGAGGGGCCCTCGGACATCCTCACGCAACTGATGAGGCCAGCGCTCCAGATGGCCGTCCGCGCGTTCGCGCGCTGGTGGCATCCCCATGAGCCGGTTGTCACCGTGCTCGGCTATCACCGTGTCGCCGACGCCGACGATGACCTGGCCTTGAGCCCGCGCACCTTCGCCGAGCAGATGGCTGCGCTCGACGAGCTGCGCGACCAGCTGCCCACCGTCCCACTCGACGAGGCGCTCGCCCAGTTGGCTGACGGCTCGGCGCCGATGCGGTCGGTCGTCGTGACGTTCGACGACGCATGGTGGGACACGCACGGGCATGCGATGGATGTGCTCGTCGAGCACAAGATCCCAGCGACGCTCTACGTACCCACGGCCTTCCTCGATCAGCCCGACCACGTGAGTCGCGCGCAGCTGCTCGAGTTGGTGCAGGCCGGCATCCACATCGGTGCGCACACGCGCACCCATCCCGACCTTCGCACCTGCTCTGATGCGCAGCTGGACTACGAGATCGCGGGCAGCCGGGCCGACCTCGAGGACCTGCTGAACGCGAGGGTAGACAGCTTCGCCTACCCGTCAGGCTTACATGATGACCGCGTCGTGAGGTCGGTCGCCCGCGCGGGCTTTCGCTCCGCGATCACCACCCGGCGGGGCTGGTTGCGCCGGGGATCGAATCCGCTGCGCATCCGCCGCAGCTTCGTCGAGGACTTCGCGCTGGACACCTTCGTGGCCGGGGCACGCGGCGGCATGAATATCCTCGCCGGCGCCGATGCCGTCAAGGCGGCGCTGCAGCGCCTGTCTGAGCGCGCCTCGGAGCGGCTGCCGGTCTGACGGCAACCGCCGCGGCCTCCACGGCGGCGAGCGCGGTCTCTGCAAGCAGCGGATCCACCGGCAGCACGTGGCGGGCCCACCAGCGGGCGGCGTCCGGGGTCGGGGAAGGATCCACGAAGTCGCTGCCCGCATAGTCGTCGAGGGGCGGATCGTAGACGTAGTGGAGAGGGTGTCCTGCCGCCTCGAGCGCCGCGCCCGCGGCATCCCGATCTTCCACCAGCAGCGGCACGCGGAAGAGCGCCTGCGCCTCACCCGCCCGTGCCCCGGGCGCGGTCGCCGCAAGCTCCCGCAGTCGGCTCACGCCTTCGACCCGCGCCTCCCGGTCCTGTGCCGCTGAGCGCAGCCCCTCCACTGTCCGCGCCAGTGCCTTCTGGCGCTGGGCGACCCGGTAGTCGTGCTTGTCCACCCGCAGCCATGCGTCGAATAGGTCGACCGCGGGCGCGGCGGCGACAGCCGAGCGCAGTCGCTCGGGCCGCAGCGGCATCCGGTGCATGCGCCGCTCCTCGGCGCCGAGCGCCCGCCGGGCCCACCGCAGCTGCGCGCGCAGGCCCAGGCGCTCGAGTAGTGCGAGTGTGCGCGGGCGCAGCACGTCGGATGTCCGCAGCCCCACCGGGCGCTCCGAGACGAGCGTGTCACGGAGCCGCACAACCTCGTCGCGGCGGCCCCTGTCAGCGAGCGCGACGACCCCGCCGGTGGCGGCGGCGTGCTTCGAGAGGCTGAACACGGATACCTCGCCGAAGGAGCCAACCGGTCCCCCGGCCACGTCGGTGTGGAGGGCGTGCGCGGCGTCCTCTACGAGCACGGTGCCGAGCTGATCACAGCGCCGGCGCAGCTCGGACAGACGATCGGGTAGCCCATACAGGTTCGTCGTAAGGACTGCGCGCACCGACGCCCACGTACTCTCCGGAACTGCGTCGGGGTCGATATTCCCGTCCTGCGGCGACAGCGGTGCCATGACGGGGCGCATGCCCGCCGCGAGGACAGTGAACAGGACGACGTCGTCGTCTACGGGAGACATGAGGATGCGATCGCCCGGCGAGAGCCACTCGACGAGGGCGATGTAGATTCCCAGTCGGCCGGACGGTACGTACACGCACTGGCGGCCGGTGCGCTCGCGGAGGACCGCCTCGATCTCAAGCTCGTAACGGTCGCTCGCGGTCATTCTCGCCAGCCCCGGCGGCGGTGATAGCCGGCGCGGACGGTTCTCAGAGCGTCGAGCACAGGCTCGGGCACGGTGGACTTGACCGACTCGCGAGCCGAGCCCGCGCCGACCTCCGCGAGCCAGGCGACGCGTCCCGCGGCGCCCCGTCGAGCGAGACGGACACGCCGCACGGTGTGCACCGAGGCGCCCCACCTGAGCTTGTGGTCCTCGACGCCGCCCAGGAAGTCGTAGTTGCGGAGCCCCTCCTCGATGGCGGCACGCAGCACCTGTCCGCGGAGCGTCACGCCGAGGCCCCCAACGCCCGGCACCGAGAACTCGGCGTCATATGCCTCTTGCAGGGAGTGAAGGACGCCGTCGTAGGCGAAGGCGAACTGCGAGGCGCGTATCCCGCCATTGGCCTCGAGCTGCCAGAAGCGCAGGCGGCCTGAGCGCAGCAGTCGCCGCGAGACGTCGAGGTAAAAGCTCCGCATCAGCGGGTCGGCGAATACGCCGGGGCGGCCGGTCTGGGTCCAGCGGGCCTGGTGGAGACGGAACAGCGCGTCGAGGTGCGCTGGTAGCTCGGCCTCGGACCCTGTTCGCAGGAACCGGACGTCGCAGGAGCGGAGGAGCTTGTTGGTGCGCTGACGGTAGCGCTGCCGGAACTTCGAGCTGAGCCGGGCTAGGTAGTCCTCGAAGTCATCGGGGAGCTCGATCGCGCTGCAGGGGTGCTGCTGCTCGTCGACTCGCGCAGCCCCCGCTCGTAGCACGCGCTCGAACTCCTGCGCGGCCGGGTCACTCTCGCGCAGTCCGCTCAGGTCGGCGAGGTGCCAGCTCGGTCGCTCCATTGCGAGCCAGCCGGCAGTAGCGCGCGCCACCTCGGCCTCGCTGCCGCGCCGGGCCGCCAACCCGAGGTACTCGGAACCGACCACGCGGTCGCCGAGCACTCCGAGCCGGCGGGCTGGCACGCGCAGGCGCTCCAGGTACAGGGGGGCGATGCCGAGCGTTCGTCCGTCGCCCCTCGTGATGCGCAGCAGGCAGGGATCGATGCCGATGCCGAAGTTGGCCCACCACGCGGTGATCCAGTCGCGGGTCAGGAAGATGCTGGGGGCAGCGGATTCGGCGATCAACTCCTCCCAGTCATCGATTTCCTCCCACGCCTCGGGTGCAACCCGCTCGACCCCCAACGCCCCGTCTCCGCCCTGCCCCGCGGGGATCACCCGAACCATCACCTCCCCGGACGCGCTACTCGCAAGGGGGGAGTGTCAGCCTCAGGCATTCGGCTGCAGGTCCTCGCGGAGCGGTGCCTTGCGGCCGCTCTCGTACGCGGCGTTCAGCTCGACCCACACCCGCTCGCACGCTAGCTCGACCTCCGGAGATAGTTCAAGCTCCTGTCCGAGGCCGACGGAGCGCGGGTGTATGTCCTCGATGATGCCTCGCCCCGGAAAAGCGACCCCTGCGAGGTCGTAGACCCTTCGCATCGAACGCAGCGGCTCGGAGGCCAGGTCCTCGTACTTGAGCGCCAGGACACGCTCCTCACGAGCTAGGTGGAGATCGAAGAAGAGTCTGTTTCGGGCGTACCAGAAAAGGGCTCCGCCGTCGAACGGGTTCATGTCTGGCGAGTAGTGGCGGGCGACCAGCTCCCGCACATCCTCTGGGACAAACTCACTACGCCAGTTGTCGGGCGGCCGCCGGATCAGAGGCTCCAGGTTAATGCGATTGACGTCGGGCGAGAAGAACCTGAAGTTCGAATGAGCGACGTCCCGGTAGTGGCGGAAGACCCACAGGCATATGGCACGATCGATGGTGCGAAGGATCGCGGTCGCCTTCTGCGACTCGACGAGCGGCTTCAGGACAACGAGCGGATAGCGACTTCGTTCGAGCTTCGCTGCCACCTGATCGAGTGGCTTCATGCGGATGCTGTAGCGGCTGGTTGCCCGAACGCTCCACGGCCGCTTGCGGTCGGCGGGCAGGTTGACCGCTGAATGCTCGGGAAACGTCTTGACCCTCCAATCCTTGTCGAGCGCCTCGACGATCATCGTCGTTCCCGACCGCTGGCAGCCCAGGATGAAGAGAGACCTCGGGGGCGAATCGCCTCGCGGCGTCACGCGCCTTCCGACATCCTTGGCGAGCCCCCGCGCCCGGCGCCGAAGCCGCTCATCCATGAAGCATTCCCTGCCGACGAAGAAGGTGGCTTCTCGGTCTCACGAACGTCTCGATGCTCGCAGGGTACGCGCAACCTCGAGTTCGAAACGGCCGATCGAATGGTAGGACGGGTAGAGCCGGCCCATCAGAAGGGCGTCGCCTTCATCGGCGATGCGCTCGGGACTCGTGGTGAAGCCGAAGCGATAACCGGCTGCGCGAGCCGCCGCGGCGACTCTCGAGTCGGCCTTGCCATGCGGGTACGCGATCAGGGACAGCTTGTCACCTGCGATCTCCTCGAGCTCCGCCCGCCCCTCGCTCATTGCCCGTTCCAGCTCCTCGTCGGAAAGCTGCGGCAGCGCGTCGTGCCCGCGAGTGTGAAATCCGATCTCGAATCCCGCAGCGACCAGCGCCCGGACGTCCTCGGTACGAAGACCCGCATCGTCCGGATCCGAGCCGATCCGCTGAAGCAGCCATCGGGCCACCTCCTCTCTCTCTTCGCGAGGCATCACCTCCATTTTGGAGGCAATCCCGCGGATGCCGCCCCTGCCGGCGGGCGTCGCAGCGAGTGAGACCTTTGCGCGCAGCTCCTGCTCGCTCACGCGATGATCATCGAGCGCACTCTGAAGCCGTTCCCACCAGAAGGCGAAGGGGTTGTGGAGAGAGGCGCCGGAGAGGAAGAAGGTCGCCGGTATCCCGAGGCTGGCGAGCCTGGGCATCGCTGCTCGGACGTGGGATGGCAGGTCGTCGTCGAAGGTGATCGCCACTGGCATCCGCTGGCCGCGGCGCCGGGCCCGCACGGCACCGTGCAGCTCGGATGCCGGCACCAACCGGTACCGGGATCGCAGACGGCGAAGCTGAGCCTCGAACCGCCCGCTACCGATCGCGGCGACGAGATGGCTTTCGGTGTCCTGCTGCCGATGGTCAATCCGGTGGTACACGAGGGCCAGACCAGCCCGCCCGGCCGACCATCGCGTTACGAGATCGAGGAAGATTGCATACGGGGTTCTCAGGCGCTCCTTGAGCAGTCGCCGCATCGCCATATCATCCTCTCCTCTGAGAAGGCCATCCAAGACGGAGCCCAGCATGCGTCTGCCGCAGCAGGCGCTAGAGGAGATCCGCCGCGCACGCCGTCATCCGCGGATCACTCAGTTCGACTACTTACACCTTCGACACCTGCTCGACGACCTCACCGAGGCGCTGGAGCGGACCCCGCGGCCGGTCGAGGACGTTCTCGACGTCTTCTGCGGGACGCGGCCCTACGAGGATCTGCTGCCGGCGGAAGCTCGCTGCGTCGGACTCGACATCGACGACCGGTATGGCGGCGCCGACGTGGTCACCGACAAATTTCTTCCCTTCGACGACGAGTCGTTCGATCTCGTTATCTGCATCTCGGGCTTCTACTACCTCGAGGATCCGGAATACGGGGCCACGGAAATTCGCCGGGTGTTGCGACCGGGGGGCACGGTGCTCATCTCCGTGCCATTCGTGTGGGAATACGACCGAACGATCCTCGAGCACCGCTATACGGGCCCCGCCCTCGCGTCCTACTTTGCCGGCTGGGACGGCGTCGAGGTGATCGAGAACGGGGGACGCGGCGTTTGCTGGGGATTGCTCACCGGCAACCTCATCTACCGTCGCGAGAAGTCCCTGCCCTGGCGTGTCCGGCGCGTCCTGAGGCCTCTCTTCGGCGCGGTCTACGCGCTAGTCAACGGGCTCGGGTCGCTGATCGAATCGAGCGAGCGCCACAGGGACAGCGATCGCTACACCCTGCCAATGAACCTACTGCTCAGCGCGAGGAAGCCGGCGCTGTGAGGCCACACCTCACGCCTCCCCTCGCGGAGTCGATCGAGCCCGGGCACCCGCCTAGTTTTTCGGTGATCGTCGCGGCCTACAACGCCGCCGCGTTCATCGGGGGTGCCGTTGCCTCGGCTTTGACCCAGACGCTCCCGCCGTTAGAGGTGATCGTGTGCGACGACGGCTCCGGCGACGATATCGAGGGGGCGCTCGGGGCGTATGGCGATCAAACCACGATCCTGAGGCGTGAGCACGGCGGCGAGGGCGCCGCCAAGAACACCGCCGCCCGCGCCGCCTCCGGTGAATTCGTTGTCATCCTCGATGCCGACGACGTATTCCTGCCCGATCGACTCGAGGCGCTGGGGGAACTCGCCTCGGCTCGCCCCGATCTCGACATCCTGACTACGGACGCGTGGGTTGAGGCGGGAGGTCGCGCGGTGGGACGGGCCTATAACGTGGGCTGGCGGTTCGAGGTCGCTGACCAGCGCCGCGGCATCCTCGAACGCAACTTCGTATTCGGTCACGCCGCGGTCCGGCGCGAGGCGCTCCTCCGCGCTGGCGGATTCGATGAGTCGATTCTCTGGACTACCGACTGGGACTGCTGGATACGAATGATATTTGCCGGCTCCAGGGTGGGACTGGTCGACCAGCCGCTGGCGCGGTACCGCCTCCACCCGGAGGCGCTCTCGAGCCGGCGCGCGGCGATGCTCGGTGGGCGCCTCATGACCCTGGAGAAGGCGCGCAGCCTCGACCTTACCTCCGAGGAGGGCCGGGTGCTGGAGCGCACGATCGAGGCGCGACGGCGCGAAGCGGAGCTGGAGGAAGCTCGGCAGGCGCTCCGAGATGGCGCCGCGGACGCGCGCCGGCGCTCCTGGGCGATCGCTGCCAACCCCCGGCATGGGGCCGGCACGCGTGCGAAGGCCGCGGCCACGATGCTCGTACCGGGCCTGGCACGCCGGCTGATCTGTAGGCGGGAGCGCGGAAAGTGGGTCGGAGCCGGAGGTCTGAGCATCGACGGCACGGAGGAGGGGGACGCCCCGCGCGGTGGGCTATCCGCGCGAGCGTGATCGTCACCGCCAGCGGTCCCAGCCTGGGCCAAGGGCCGGGTCGTCGAGCCACCGCCGCGCCAGGCTTGGCCACAGCATGTCAAGCGCTCGAGCCTGCGAGCCGTGGCGCCTCGCGGCATCCTCGCGGTTGCTCTGCGAGAGCCCGTGGTCCAGGAAGCAGAGAGTGGCCAGTGTGCCCACGGCACGGTCGGGAATCCCGCACGCGACAACGCCACGCCGTGTCCACTCGAAGAGGATTTTCGAGTTCTGAAGCTCGCCGCGGAACAGTCGCACCGCGTGGGCCTCACGGCGCGCGAGATCGTTCTCGCTCAAACCCGAGACCCCGTCAAGGCACGCGAGCGCGTCCTGCAGGAAGTACCAGAGGTCCCACAGCGGCATCCCCACTGGTCGGGCGCTCTCCCAGTCGAGGGCCGTGAACGAGGGCCGTGACGCGTCACACGCATCTACAACTACATTCCAGCTCCCGAGATCGTTGTGCTGGAGCACGCCGGGAACAGGCGGCACCTGATCCAAGATGGCCGACGAGGCCCCGTACTCGGTCCACCGGGGCAGTACCTCCGTTCGGATTCGGACGCGCTCGGTGGCGAGGCGGTCGGGTTCGCTGGCGGTCGACCGCGCGATCGCGACCGCCCATCCAGCGATCCGATCGATCGCAGCAAGCTTGTCTCGGGCGGAAGCCGCCGAGCCGAGGTAGCCCACGAGGGACTGCCCGAGCGCCGCGCTCTCGACTGAGGCGTGCAGCCCCTCGAACGTGAATCTGCCGATCAGGCGGGGCGCGTGCCTGGTCACCTCGCCTCCCGCCGCTGCCGCGAGCGACAGGCCTCGCTCCTCCCGATCGAAGGACTCGGAATAACCCGGGACGCGGGCAAATTTCAGCACCCATTCGGGGTCCTCCTGGCCAGGTGGAAACAGATGGAAGGTGCCGCGAGAGAGCGCGTCACCGCTCGCCGGGACCAGAAGCCACTCCGGACTCAACGGCAGCTCAAACCGCCGGCTTGCCTCGGCGACCAGAAATGGCGGTCCCCGCTCGCGCGAGCCGATAGCTACGAGCTGCCTACCCGGAGGGGGAAACCCGGCGGCAAGCAGCGGAATTGCGAGCCGGTTCCGTAGCCGCTTCCACGCCACCGACGGGGGGGATCGGTCGACGGCGTAGCGGAGCTGTTGGCGCTTCGCGAGCGGGAGTAGAACCTTTGGGCTCACGGGGTCCGGGAGGGGGAGGAATCGGCGCACCGCGTAGCCGCGCCTTCTGAGCCCACGTCCTGCCCGACGACCCTCGACGATCAGGCACGGCGGGGCCTGCCGCAGCGCCGCGCCGATCCTTTCGGCGGGAGCCACGACGAGATCCGGCGGGCCGCTTTCCGCGGCGGCATCTTCGACTGGCCGGATGCCCATTGTGGCTAGCGCCTCTGACCAGCCTTCCGCGTCCCGTGTTACCAGCGCCGTGCGCGGCTTGAGGGGGAGGGCGAAGACGGTGTCGGTGAAGCTACGCATGATCTTCGAGGATGCGGCAATAGAGCGCCTCGAAGGAGCGCGCCATCGACGACGCGGTGAAGCTCTCGAGTGCCCTGGAGCGGGCGCGTTTGCCCATTGCCTCGCGTTTGGCTCGGTCATCGAGCAGAGTCGATATCGCCTCCGCCAGGGCATCGGGTGCATCCGGCGGGACCAGCAGCCCGGTCGAGCCGTGCTCGACCGCTTCGGGGATGCTGTCTACCGCCGAGGCGACCACCGGACGGCGGGCCAGCATCGCCTCGATCACCGCAAGCGGGAATCCCTCGAACCGGGAGGGCGCAGCAACCAGATCGAACGATGGGAGGTAGTCGCGGGCGTTCTCTACCCAGCCAGTGATCACGATCCGATCGCGAACGCCGAGGTCCCTCGCCAACCGCTCGAGGTTACCTCGCTCGGGCCCATCGCCGACTAGGACGCCGGTCACGTCCGGAAGCAAAGCGAGGGCGCGGATCAGGACGTCCAGTCCTTTCTGTTCGTGTAAGCGGCCAATGCTGCCGACGGTCGGGCCGGGCCGCGGCCGCTCCACCGGCTCCAGCGGGATGTCCGGGACGCCGTTGTGGATGGTCTCCACACAGCCTTCAGTCAAGCCGATCAGCTCCTCGATGCCGCGGGCGGCCCGCTCGCCCACGGCGACGTGAGCGGTGAGGCCAGAGCAGAGCAGACGCCGCAGCCTGCGCTGCAAGCTCGTCGGAGAGCCGAAGACGACCTGTTCGACTGCCACAACCGGACGCCGCGTTACCAGGCCGGCGAGGATTCCGTACTGACCTGTCCAGGGGGTGAAGAGGTTGACGTGCACGATCCAGGGTTCCAGCGCCCTCACCGCACGCACGTGGGCAGCGATGTTCGGCACGTCCGCCTTGTTGCGCACCGGAGCCAGGACTCGGATGTTGGTGTCAGCGCGACGGGAGGCGACGGCCTCTGCGACGAACGTGTCGACCCCGACGACGTCGACCTCGATGGAGCTGTCGAGCTCAGCCAGAAGATGGCCAAGTGCAATCTCGGCACCCCCCAACGAGCGGGCGTCCGTATAGGCGAGCAGGCGCATGGGCTTCTAGTCTGAACGTCGGGACGGGCGCCCGACTTTCGCCACCTTTGGACAGGCGCTAACCTGGCCGCGCGGTGAAGCAGCTGCGCGCAGGGACGCCAGGGGTCGACCGGTCTAGCGCCGTGGGGTGTTCGGCGGGTTTCTGTGATCAGGCAGGGACGCTCGTCGTACCGTGAAGATCCTCGTCGAGCCCAGCGCGCACGGTATGGTCAACGTCGGGGACGCCGGCATGCTGCAAGTCGCCAGCCGCCGCCTGCGCAAGCTGTGGCCGCATGCCTCGATTGGCGTGATCACGGAAGTTCCGGAGCGCCTCGCCGGGCTCTGCCCGGATACGACGCCTGTTCCGGCTGGCGGGCGTCGGCTCTGGCTGGAGACGCCCAACCTCAGCGCGACCCTGTATCAGCGGCTCCCGAGCGCTGCCGCCCGCGGACTGCGAACCGCGGAGCAAGCGGTCCGGGTGCGATGGCCTTCCGTAACGAGCGCGACAATCCGTTTGCGCAGGCGCTCCAAGGCCCTCGGGAGCGCCGAGCTCGACGAGTTCCTCGATTGGTTGTACTCGGCCGATCTCGTCGTGGTCAGCGGCGCCGGGCTGCTGGCCGACCCATTCGCGCCGCGGGCCTGCACGGTGCTCGAGCTCCTGGAGACTGCAGTTCGCCGCGGCGCTGCGACGGCGATGTTCGGACAGGGAGTCGGGCCCCTGGGCGATGCGAGGCTTAAGGCCGCTGCGCGGCGGGTCCTCCCGAGGGTGGACTTGATCGGCTTGCGCGAGGAGCGGGCCGGCCGGCCAATTTTGCGGTCACTCGGCGTCGCCGACCGGCAGCTGGTCACTACGGGAGATGATGCGATCGAACTCGCGTTTGAGGCGGGCGGGAGTTCGCTCGGAAGCGGGATCGGGGTCGGCGTTCGCGTTGCGCGGTACTCAGGGGCGACGAATCGCGCCGTGGCGGCCATCGCTAGGGCGGTCCGGCGAGCGGCTACGCATCACCGTGCTGAGCTCGTTCCAGTTCCTATCTCCTCCTACATCAAGGAGCGGGACGCCACTGTGATCGCGCAGGTGATCGGAGTGGATGAGGGGATGGTTCCTGAGCTCGACAGCCCAGCCGCGGTCATCGATCAGGTCCAGCGGTGTCGGGTGGTCGTCTCGGGTAGCTATCACGGCGCGGTGTTCGCGCTCGCCCAGGGGATACCGGCCGTCGGTTTGGCGGGAACCGGATATTACGTCCACAAGTTCGATGGACTGGCGGAACTGTTCGGGGGCGGCTGTACCAGCGTCGCGCTGGATCAGCCGGCGCTCGAGGACCGGCTTGAAGCTGCCATCGAGCACGCGTGGGGCTCGGCGCCCGCAATGGCGCCCAAGCTACTGGCAGCCGCCGAGCGCCAACTCGAGGCTGGCATGGAGGCGTATCGCCGCCTGCGCTGCATCTTGTCGCGGCGCGACGTCGAGTTCGTGCGCGGCGGGCGTGGCAAGTGACCGCCCGTACGGATCTGGCGGAAGGCGCGAGAGCCCGCCGTTCGCCCGGCAGGCTCGGAGTGCCTGAGGAGGCTCTTTCGAGCCCTCACTCGTACGCGGAGAGGAAGCGGCGCAGCTCGGGGTCGGCGCGCCACAGCTCTTTGCCCTCGCGCGCCCGCATTCGCCGAGTGCGCCAGCGCTCGAGCGCCGACCTCAGGATGCGTAGGCGCTCAGGCTGCCTCATAACCAGATCCCATGCGGTACGCGCTGCATCGGTTGGCCGCTGCCCGCGGAGCGCAATCGTGACCATGTCGAGGACCTGAACTCCAAGCCGTTCCGGGAGGCATGCGAGCAGACGGGGATCTTCGTCGGCCAGTCTCGTTATCTCCTCCGTCGCGGCATCGGCCAGCGGGTCGTGTCGGTTCCCGGCATGCCGCCGGGTCACGGTGAGGACCTCGGGAACGTGAACTGGCGAGGCGCGGCGAGCGAGCTGGATCCAGGCATAGTGATCCTCGTTGAACGGGAGCCACGCCGGGTACCCGCCTGCGTCCAGGATGTCTCGGGTCCGCACGACGACAGCGGATGCAGGCACGAAGTTCCGCGCGTACAGCCGGCACGGCAGGTCCTCCATATCCCCCTCGAGCGGAGCGACGATCCCCCTGGGTTGCCATCCGTCTGCTTCCTTGGCCGCGGCCAGCGCTCGACCGAACGCGAACGGAGCATTCGGGGTCTTTTCAATGGCATGGGTGAGCTTCTCGATCGCGTGCGGCAGAAGCAGGTCGTCGGAGTCGACCGGACATGCGAGCTCAGTTCGGACCCGATTGAGCCCGTGATTGCGAGCCGCCGCGGGCCCGCAGGCGCCGGACTCGTTCGGGACCACCGTCGCGCCGGCATGGCGGGCGACGGCCGCGGAGTCGTCGAGGGAGCCATCATCGACGACCACAATCTCATCGACGGGCCTGGTCTGTTCGCGAACGCTTCTCAGCGTCTGTGCGATCAGGTGCGCGCGATCCTTAACGGGGATGACGACGGAAATACCTCGCTGCAGTGCCGGTGTCATGGCCATGGGGAACTCTATGCCGTGACCTCTACACCGTAGAAGCCGGGCGACTATCGTCGTCTCCTCGTAGGCCACATCCGCGGTGATCGCCATCCGTTTCTTGGTAAACGACAGCAAATCCCGTTACCTTCTGGATGCAGACACGGTCTCACCGGCCTCAATTCACCGTTTGCGGGTTCCAGGTGTGGGAAAGGAAGCCTCAAGTGCGCGGGACACTTGATTGCGCGGACCTCCCTGGCAGGGGACGCGTTCGGCGTCCGGGACTCCGCGTGCGCGAAGCCTGGGCTGGAACGGCCCGACGTGCGTGATTCGCTGGCACGGCTGCTGCGGATTGCCAGGGAGCGGGCCTCTCGCCTGAGCCCGACGCATCGCCGTCTCCGGCGATTCAACCTCCAACGGCAAGATTCCTCATCCTGGCAGCTGAGGGCAGAGAGAGCAGTCGAGCTATGGGTCCGGAATGCGCACATGCTCTCGCAGGTAGCAGATGACTCGATCACTGTCGGCGATCTGGGCTGCGGCAACGAGCGATTGCGTGTCGTGCTCGCAAGACATCTCGGTGACCGCTTTAGCTATCTAGGCTACGACCTGCTTCCGCAGGCATCCACGACGATCAAGCTCGACCTGCAACGCGAGCTGCCCGACCGAAGCTTCGACTTGGTGTTCTGCCTGGGCTTGCTCGAGTACATGACCGACCTCGAGAAAGTCTTGTTGCGGTTGCGCCGGATCTCTAACTTCGCGATCGTCAGCTACGCCATCTCGGATTCACCGACCGAACTGAGCGAAGCCGAGCGGGAGGCTCGCGGATGGCTCTCGCATCATTCGCGAGCAGATTTCTCCGAGCTCGGGACGCGAGCGGGGTGGTTGACCAGGGACTTCTTGCTGATCGACGAGGGGCGCACCGGTCTGTGGCTCTGGGCATCCGGGGTCGAGGCCAGGTCGTGAACGAGCGCACGTATACGCCGACCACTGGGGCCACGGTACTGCGGGGCGGAATGTGGAACCTCGCGAATAGGGCCTTACCGCAGCTCTACCTCGCTATCACCTCGGTAGCCGCGGCTCGCTTCCTGGGTCCTGACGCGTTCGGCCGCCAGAGCTTCATCGCCTTCGCGGAGATCTCGCTGATCCTGGTGCTCACCGCGGGTGTGCCTCAGGCGGTTATGCGCTACGTCGCCGACGCCGTCGGGCGTGGGGACCCCCC
>Ga0126306_10000739_pt1 | contig 16211 bp, 18 predicted proteins | sample Plot27_FD_92592 | JGI IMG/M metagenome (GOLD analysis project Ga0126306, IMG submission 92592) | Serpentine soil microbial communities from UC McLaughlin Reserve, CA, USA - Plot27 | ecosystem: Environmental > Terrestrial > Soil > Grasslands | place: USA: UC McLaughlin Reserve, Lake County...
GAGCGCTTCCTGCGCCACTTCTCCGACGATGAGCTGAGGACGATGGCGCGCTACTGGGAGAGGGTCAGGCCAGGCGCCGCAGACTTGATAGACGCGGACTGAGATCTTATACTTGCACGTAGGTCACATCCGTAGATCGAATCAAAAAGGAGGTGGAGTCGTGACCATCGTGCGCTGGGAGCCGTTCCGTGAGCTGAGCTCCCTCCAGACCGAGATGAACCGGCTGTTCAACGCCGCTTTCGACACGCCCGGAGGCAACGGCGGCCGTCGCCGCTGGATGCCCGCCATGGACCTCGTCGAGACCGACGAGCACTTCGTGCTCCGCGCCGACCTGCCAGGCATGACCGAGTCCGACGTCAACATCGAGCTCGAGGACAACGTGCTCACCCTCTCCGGCGAGCGCAAGGCCGAGCACGAGGAGAAGGGCGAGGGCTTCTACCGCGTCGAGCGCGCGTTCGGCTCGTTCTCGCGCGCGCTGACGCTGCCGAAGGGCATCGACGCCGAGGCCGTCAACGCCAGCTTCTCCAACGGCGTGCTCGAGGTGCGGATCCCGAAGCCGGAGGAGCGCAAGCCGCGCAAGATCACGATCGGCGCCGTCGGCGACGAGCCGAACACGATCGAGGGCGCCGCGTCGTAGCGGCGCCCGCCAAGCTCGCGAGCCCCGCCGCCCCGCGCGCGCTCGCGACGCAGCGAGCCCGCCCGGCCCGCCTCGGGCAGGGCTCGCTGCCTTTCTGTGCCATAACCTGGCCCCGAGAGAGGGCGGGGACGAGCTGATCAGGCGTGCCGACCGTATCTCCGCTGCCGTCGATCTGCTGCCCTACACGGCGGCCGTCCGTGCGCGTGCCGGTGAAGCGTTCGCCCCCCCAGCGTGCTCTCGATGCGCTGCACCTCGCCACCGCGCTCGACCTCCGGCTGCAAGGGCTCGTGCTCGTGACCTACGACAAGCGCCAGGCGGAGGGCGGCCGTGCCGCCGGAGCGGACGTCGTAGTTCCGAGCTGAGGCCCTCTGCTTTGCTACGGCGCCGTTGGCGCCCTCCTTCACGATCCACGCACGCGACCCCGGCTCGCGCGCCCGCTGCGGCACCATGCAGCTCGCGCACGGCGACGTCCGCACGCCGGCGTTCGTCCCGCTCGCGACCAAGGCCGTCGTCAAGACGCTCGAGGTCTCCGAGGCGGGCGAGCTCGGCTACGACATGGTGCTGGCAAACACGTTCCACCTGTTCCTCGCGCCCGGCGCCGAGCTGATCGAGCGCCTCGGCGGCGTGCACCGCTTCATGCGCTGGGACAAGCCGGTGATCACCGACTCCGGCGGCTTTCAGGTGTTCAGCATGGGCCACGGCACCGTCGCCGACGAGATCAAGGGCCGGGCCGCCCAGGGGGAGCGCGCCGGCGCGATCCTGCGGATCGACGAGGAGGGCGTGCGCTTCCGCTCCTACGTCGATGGCTCGGAGAAGTTCATGGGACCGGAGACGTCGATGGAGGTGCAGGCCGCGCTGGGCTCCGACATCGCGCTGGTGTTCGACGAGTGCCTCCCGTTCCACGTCACGCGCGACTACACCGCGCGCTCGACCGAGCGCACGCACCGCTGGCTCGACCGCTGCATCTCCTGGCACGAGCGCAACGGGCCGCGGTCGCAGGGCGTGTACGGGATCGTCCAGGGCGGGGTGGAGGAGGACCTGCGTCGCTGGAGCTCACAGGAGGTGGCCTCGCGCGGCACGTTCGGGCTCGCGATCGGCGGGACGCTCGGGCAGGACAAGGCCCAGATGCACGAGGTCGTCGGCTGGACGACGGAGGAGCTGCCCGACGAGCGCCCGCGCCACCTGCTCGGGATCGGCGACGTCGACGACCTCCTCCGCGGCGTCGAGCTGGGCATCGACACGTTCGACTGCGCGATGCCGACGCGGATCGCCCGTCACGGGATGGCGGTCGTGCCCGACCCGGAGCGACGCTGGCGCGTCGACCTCGCCAAGGGCCGCTACCGCGACGCCGATGAGCCGCTCTGCGACGGCTGTCCGTGCACGGCCTGCGCGGCGGGCTACTCGCGCGCCTACCTGCACTACCTCTTCCGGATACGGGAGAGCACCGGAGCGCGGATCGTCACGCTGCACAACCTCGCCTACCTGGGGATGCTGATGTCCGCGCTGCGCGGCGCGATCGAGGCGGGGCGGCTGGCCGAGGCGACCGCAGCTTCGCGTGCCGGCGCGCCGCCGTGGCGGTTGTCTGAGAGGGTGGAGCGATGACGGAGGAGCCGTCGTTCGGGCCCGAGTTGTTCGGCTTCCTCGCCGAGCTGAAGGACCACAACGACCGCGACTGGTTCGCGGCCAACAAGGGCCGCTACGAGGCGGACCTGCTCGAGCCGGCGCTCGCGTTCATCGAGGACTTCGAGCCCCACCTGCAGGCCATCAGCCCGCACCTCCGGGCCGATGCCCGCCGCGTCGGCGGCTCGATGTTCCGCATCTACCGCGACACGCGCTTCTCCAAGGACAAGTCGCCGTACAAGACCATGGCCGGCATCTACTTCCGGCACGAGCGGTCCAAGGAGGTCCGCGCGCCCGGCTTCTACCTGCACCTGGCGCCGCGCGAGGTGTTCGCCGGCGGCGGGATCTGGCATCCGGACACGAAGACGGCGAACGCGATCCGCGAGGCGATCGCGGCCGACCCGGAGGGCTGGCGGGCCGCCACATCCGGCATCGAGCTCGGGCAGGGCGACGCGCTCAAGCGCGTGCCGCAGGGCTTCGACAAGGAGCATCCGCTCGCCGACGACCTCAAGCGCAGGGACTTCGCCGCGATCGAGCGGCTGAGCGAGGACGAGGCGACCGCACCGAGGTTCCTGGAGCGGTACGCCGACGCGTGCCGGTCGATGGCGCCGCTGATGCGCTTCCTGTGCGGCGCCGTCGGCGTGCGGTTCTAGCCGACGCGGTACGGGAGGCGGCTGATCGCCCCGAGCGAGGACGTTCCTCCCGGATCGCGTCGGCTAACGCGTGTTGTCCTCGATCAGGCCCTGGAGCTCCTCCACGGCCTGATCGACGTTGCCCTCGACGCGTTCGCGCAGCTCCACTCCGCGCTGCCCGGTCTGGTCGATGAGCGCGTAGGCACCGGCGCCGATCGCGAACAGGAGCGCCAGGATGAGCAGCGTCTGGAGCGCGCGCAGCGCCCCGCCCGGGCGCCGCTTGCGCGCTCGCTCCGGCGCACGCGCGGGGGCGGCGGCCGGGCGGCGCGCGGGCGCGGCGGGCCGCGGCGGCTCTGCGATCGGCTCCATGCGGCGCCGCGGCTGGGCCGGCTGCGTACGGCCGAGCGGCGTCGTGACGGCGGTGCGCTCGAGCTTCCGGGTCGCCTCGGTCTCGTCGAGCGCGCGCGTCGCGGCAGTCGGCTCGGGGGCGACGCCGCGCATCGCGTCGTCCAGTGCCCGCTCCATCGCGGCCGCGTCGGCGAAGCGGTCATCGGGGTTGCGCTCGAGCGCGCGTGCGACGACGAGCGACAGCGGCCGCGGGATCTCCGGGTCGACGACGTGCAGCGGCGGCGGCGCGCTCGTGTCCTGCTGGCGTGCGAGATCGGTCAGCGAGGCCGCCTCGAACGGCAGCCGGCCCGCGAGCAGCTGGTAGGAGACGACGCCGAGCGCATACAGGTCGGACGCCGGGCCCGCCGGCTCACCGCGCGCCTGCTCGGGCGACAGGTAGGCGGCCGTGCCGAGCACCGAGCCCACCTTGGTCATGTCGGAGTGCTCGGCCGCCTTCGCGATCCCGAAGTCGGCCAGCTTGACCTGTCCGCCGTCGCGGCTGCGCAGCAGGTTGCCGGGCTTGACGTCGCGGTGCACCACGCCGTTGCGGTGCGCGTAGTCGAGTCCGCGGCAGGCCTGCGTCAGGATCGAGACCGCGTCGTCGGGCTCCAGCCGCCCGAGCTCGCGCAGGATCTCGGCGCAGCTCGGGCCGTCGACGAACTCCATCACGATGTACTGCCGGCCGGTCTCCTCGTCGGAGCCGAAATCGAAGACCTGGACGATGTTGGGGTGCACGAGCCGCGCGGCCGCCAGCGCCTCGCGGCGGAAGCGCGAGACGAAGTTGGAGTCCGTCGCCAGGTGCTCGGCCAGCAGCTTGACCGCCACGCGGCGCTCCAGCCGCGTGTCGAGCGCGAGCTGGACCGTGGCCATGCCGCCGACGCCGAGCCGGCGTTCGAGGCGGTAGCGGTCTGCGAAGAGCGTGCCTGCCGTCATCCGTTGTCCCCCGGAGGAACACCGCCGGTGGCCGGTGGTTCCTCTGACTGGCCCTCACCGCCCGTGCCGGGGTCGACCGTGGCGGTCGGCTCCGGCGTGGCGCTGGGCGTCGGCGTCTCGGTCGGCGTCGGCGAGGGCGTCGGCGTCTCCGTCGGCGTCTCGGTCGGCTCTGGCGTCGCGGTCTCCTCCGGCTCCGGCGCCTCGCACTCCCGGGCGATCCGCCGGTCGAGGTGGTCCAGCCACTCCCGCAGGTTCGCCTTGAGTTCCTTGTCGGTCTTGCGCGGCAGGCCGGACAGCTGGAGCTCCGCCTCGTCCACCGCCTCGCGTGCGCGATCGCACTCTCCCGCCGCGGACGCGTCGCCGGCCTCGCCGACGAGCGCACTCAGCCGGTCGGCGTCGTCCTGCGGGATCAGCGCGGTGTTCTCGGAGCCGCAGCCGGCGAGCGCGAGCGCGCCCAGCGCGGCCGCGAGTAGCGGGGAGCGGAACCACATCGGCCCTATGAGGCTAGTGGCTCCCGCCGCGGCGGCGGGTCACTGCCCGTACTGCAGCCGCTCGGCGAGCGAGTCCGGCAGCCGCGCCGCGCGGATCGCGGCCTGGGCGCCCGCGAGGTCGTAGTCGGAGCGGCGCCACTCCGCCGTCCACGCCTGCGTGTCGAGCACCATCCAGGCCGCGCGCGGGTCGCCGTCGCGCGGTTGGCCGCTCGAGCCGGGATTGAGCAGCCATTCGCCGGTCCCTAGGTCGAGCAGGTCGTCGGCGTGCCGCGTCGAGCCGGACGCGGGCTCGCCCTCGGGCCGGTGAAACGAGAGCGCGACGTGCGAGTGCCCGATCAGCGAGACGCGATGGCCGTTGCCGTGAGCGGCGTCCAGGCACAGCTCGGCGGTCAGGCCGGAGAGGACGTACTCCCAGATCGGGTCGCGGGGAGAGGCGTGGTAGAGCCCCACCGTCTCGGCCTCGCCCGACGGCGACAGGCCGAGCAGGAACTCGCGCGTCTCGTGCCTGATGACCTCCCTGGTCCATTCGGCGGCGAGCGCCGCGCCGCGCGAGAAGTCCTCCAGCGAGAGCACCTCGACCACCGCGAGGTCGTGGTTGCCGGCCAGGCAGACCGCGCAGTTGGCCTCGGCCAGCGCGACGCAGGCGTCGGGCTCGGCGCCGTAGCCGACGAGATCGCCGAGGCACCACAGCTCCTCCACCTGCGCGTCCTGCGCGGCGGCGATGACGGCCTCGAACGCCTGCCGGTTGCCGTGGATGTCCGACGCGACCGCGACGCGCATGCCTAGAGTCTGTTCGGTGCGGAGGTCATGGCGACTGCCGGTCGCGCTCGTCACCGCGGTGGTCGTCGCAGAGGCCGCGGTGCTTGTGATGCGCCCTCGCGACCGCGGGCCGGAGCCGCTCCCGGTCGAGCCGCGAGCCTACTTCAGCCAGGCACAGATCGAGAAAGCGGAGGAATTCCGCACGGGCCAGCTGTGGATCTACGTCGCGCAGACCGCGATCGGCCTCGGCGTGCTGGTGTTGTTCGTGCGGCGCCCGCCGGAGCGGCTCGCGGGGCTGAGACGCCCCGTCGCGGCCGGCGCGGCGGTCGCCGCGGCGATCTCGGTCGCCGCCGGCATCGCCGCGCTGCCGCTGGCGGCCGTCGCGCGAGAGCGCGCCAAGGACGTGGGTCTGGTCACGCAGGACTGGGTCGGTTACGCCGGCGACGTCGCCAAGTCGCAGGCGATCGCCGCCGGCTTCGCTGCGCTCGGCGGCGCGGTGCTCGTGTTCGGCATGCGCCGCTTCGGCCGCCGCTGGTGGCTGCCGGGCGCCGCCGTGGTGGTCGCGTTCGGCGTGATCACGACGTACGCGGGCCCGGTCGTGCTCGACCCGCTGTTCAACGACTTCGAGCGACTGCCGCGCGGCGAGCTGCGGGCCGACGTGCTCGAGCTGGCGCGCAGGGCGGACGTGGACGTCGGCGAGGTCTACGAGATCGACGCCTCGCGCCGCACGACCGCGGCCAACGCCTACGTCACCGGCTTCGGCCGGACGAAGCGGGTCGTGCTCTACGACAACCTGATCAAGGACTTCGAACCGGACGAGACGCGCCTGGTGGTCGCGCACGAGCTCGGGCACGTGCACCACCGCGACGTCCGCAACGGGTTGATCTGGCTGGTGCTCGTGGCGCCGTTCGGCACGTGGGCCGCAGCCGTGCTGGCCGAGCGGCTGGCGCCGCGCGACGCCGCGCTCGGGCCGCGGGCGGTGCCCGCCGTCGCGCTCTCGCTCGCGCTCGTGGCGCCGGTGATCTCGATCGTCTCGAACCAGCTCTCGCGCGACGTCGAGCGGCGCGCCGACGCGTTCTCGCTCGAGCTCACGCGCGATCCGCGCACGTTCATGGCGTTCCAGGAGCGGATCGCGGTCAAGAACGTCTCCGACCCCGACCCGCCCGCCGTCGTGCGCTTCCTGCTGGGCACGCACCCGAGCACGATCCAGCGCATCGGGATGGCCGAGGCGTTCGCGCGGTGAAGTACACCGTCGTCGCGGTCGGCCGGATCCGGCCGCCGTTCTCGGACGACCTGCAGCACTACGCGAAGATGCTGTCCGGCAGGGCGCGCGTCGAGCTGGTCGAGCTGCGCGAGGGCCACGAGATCGAGCGCCGGATCCCGCCGCACAGCTATCGCGTGCTGCTCGACGTGCGCGGCAGGACCTACGACTCGCCGGCGTTCGCGCGCTGGCTCGAGGACCGCCGGCGGGGTGGGCGCGACGTCTGCTTCGTCGTCGGCGGGCCGTACGGGACCGAGCTCGAGCGCTGCGACGAGCGGCTGTCGTTCGGCCCGATGACGTTCCCGCACCAGCTCGCGCGCGTGATGCTGATCGAGCAGCTCTACCGGGCGCACAAGATCCTCGCCGGCGAGCCGTACCATCATTGAGCGCGTGACGCCACTGGATGACCTCAAGGCCGCCGTTCAGGACGCGGCCGGCACGCTGCACAACGGCGCCGCCGCCGGCGATCGCCTGAGCCTCGAGCGGCCAAAGCGCGCCGGCTTCGGGGATTACTCCACCAACGCGGCGATGCTGCTCGCGCCAGCCCTGCGGGAGCCGCCGAGGGCGGTCGCCGAGCGCCTCGGCGCCGCGCTGCGGGAGCGGCTCGGCGGGCGCATCGAGCGGGTCGAGGTCGCCGGGCCGGGTTTCCTGAACCTGTTCCTGACCGACGCCTGGTACCTGGCGGCGGTCGACGACGTGCTCGCCGCCGGGGACGCGTTCGGCGCCCGCGCGCAGGGCGAGCGCATCCACGTCGAGTTCGTGTCGGCCAACCCGACCGGCCCGCTGACCGCCGCGTCCGGGCGCCACGCCGCGTTCGGCGACGCGCTCGCGCGGATCCTCGAGCAGACCGGCAACGTGGTCGAACGCGAGTACTACTTCAACGACAGCGGCGGGCAGGTCGAGCGGCTGGGACAGTCGATCCTCGCGCGCGCACGCGGCGAGGAGCCCCCCGAGGACGCCTACCAGGGCGAGTACGTCGCCGAGCTGGCCGCGAAGATCTCCGATGCCGCCGCCAAGACGCCCGAGCAGCTCGCGGCCGCCGGCGTCGAGATCCTGATGGCCGGGATCAGGGCGACGCTCGAGCGCTACCGCGTCCACTTCGACCGCTGGTTCTCCGAGGCGACGCTGTACGAGGGCGAGCCGAGCGCGTGGCAGCGCGCGCGCGAGCGGCTCCTCGCGGACGGCCACGCCTACACCAGCGAGGGCGCGTTGTGGCTGCGCACGACGACGCTCGCCGGCGACGAGAAGGACCGTCCGCTGGTGCGCTCCAACGGCGAGCCGACCTACCTCGCGGCCGACGTCGCCTACCACTGGGACAAGCTCGAGCGCGGCTACGACCGGCTCGTCAACGTGCTCGGCTCCGACCACCACAGCTACGTCGTGCGCCTGAAGGCGATCCTCGCCGCCGCCGGCGCCGACCCCGGCCGGCTCGAGGTGCCGCTGCTCCAGTTCGTCCACGTTGTGGAGGGCGGCGAGCGCGCCTCGATGTCCAAGCGGCGCGGCGACTTCGTGACGCTCGAGGAGCTGATCGAGGAGATCGGCGTCGACGCCACACGCTGGTTCATGCTCTCGCGCTCGGCCGACTCGACCGTCGACCTCGATCTGACGCTCGCGCGCGAGCAGTCGGCCGAGAACCCGGTCTACTACGTGCAGTACGCGCACGCGCGGATCGCGTCGGTGCTCGCGAAGGCGGGCGCGGATCGCGTGGCGGCCTCGCTCAGCGCGCCGCGCGACGCGCTCGCGCTCGAGCCCGCCGAGCGCGAGCTGGTCAAGAAGCTGCTGGCTTTCCCGGCCGAGGTGGCCGAGGCGGCCGACCGGCGTGCGCCGCACCGGATCGCGTCCTACGCGCTCGAGACCGCGCAGGTGTTCACGGCGTTCTACCGCGACTGCCGCGTCGTCGGCGCCGAGCCGGCGGGGCTGGAGTCGTTCCGGCTCGCGCTCTGCGTCGCGACGCAGCGGGTGATCGCGCGCGCGCTCGGACTGCTCGGCGTTACGGCTCCTGACAGCATGTAATGGGGCGCAGCCCGGTTAAGACCGGACATGGATGTCCGGCTTCGATGTCAGAACGCCGTCCGGATGACCGGCGGAGCACTACAGCTCGCCGAACAGGTTCAGCCCGAGCGAGTCGAGCGCCTGCTGGGCCTCGGTGTTGAGCCGTGTCAACTCGCCGGTCAGCAGCAGCACGCCCATCGTGATCAGCACGAGCCCCGAGACCGCGGTGATGATCACGTAGCGGTCGCGCAGCCAGCGGAACGCGCCCCAGGCGCGCGTGAACGCGAGCGCCGTGAGCAGGAACGGGACGCTGAGGCCGAGCGAGTAGAACAGCAGCAGCACGGCGCCGTCGCCGAGCGCGTCCTGGGTCGACGCGGCGGTCAGGATCGCGCCGAGCGTCGGGCCGATGCACGGCGTCCAGGCGAACGCGAACGCCGCGCCGGCGATCAGGGGACCGCCCGAGCCGGCGCGCGAGATCAGCGCGTCGGGGCGCCATTCGCGGTTCAGCCTGGGCACGAACGGCGTCAGCACGAACAGCACGCCGAGCGCGATGATCACGCCGCCGGCGACCTTGTCGAGCGTCCCGCGCGAGTCCTGCAGCGCCGAGCCCAGGCCGGTCGCGGTCATACCGAGCGCGACGAACACGACGGTGAACGAGAGGCAGAAGACGATCGCGGGCAGCAGCACGCGCAGCAGCGAGCGCTCGCCCTTCCGCAACTCCGCCACGCTGACGCCGGAGACGGCCGACAGGTAGCCCGGAACGAGCGGCAGCACGCAGGGGGAGATGAACGACACGAAGCCGACCGCGAACGCGGCGATCACGGTCGTGTCGACGCCGTCGTTCACCGGTCGAACGCGGCGAGCTCGGCATCGAGCCGGCGCGCGTCTTCGGCGTCGAGCGCGGGCTCGCCGTCGACCGGCCGCGCGCCCCGCCAGCGCCGCGCCGTGAACGTCACGAGCGCCAGCGCCCCGAGCGCCCCGAGCAACGGGACCAGCCAGGCCGTCAGCTCGAAGCCGTCGTCGGACGGCTCGGCAAGCACGCGCGGGCCGTACTCCGCCACGAGCGCGTCCTTGACCTGTCGCTTCGTCATGCCCTGCGCGATCAGCACGGCGATGAACTCGCGCTCCTGGTCGGCGACCTCGGAGTTCGAGACGTTCAGCGCCGTGCCGCACTCCAGGCACATCACCTCGTCCTCGATGTCGGTCAGCGACGCGCGCGGTGCCGCCGCCGCGGCGGCGGCGGGCGCCAGCAGCAAGAGGGCGAGCAGCGCGGTCAGCAGCGCGCGCGTCATGCCGACTCCTCGAGCAGCGGCGGCAGCGTCTCGTCGAGCCACTTCTGCGTGACCGGGAAGCGCCGCACCGCCGCGACCCTGCCCTCGCGGTCGATCACGTAGTTCTCCGGATAGCCGGTCTGGCCCCATTCGCGCACGAAGCTGCCGTCGCGATCGCGCAGGTTGGGGAACGTGAGCCCGAACTCGTCGACGGCCTCCAGCGCCGCGCCCGAGTTCTCCTTGACGTCGATCCCGACAACCGTGCCGCCGCGCGCGGACAGCATCTTGTGCGCCTTCTGGATCAGCGGCAGCTCGTCGCGGCAGGGAGCGCACCACGACGCCCAGACGTTGACGAGCACGACCTTGCCCCTGTAGTCGGCGAGCGACCCGGAGCCGCTGCCGCCGAGCACCGGCAGACTGGCCGCCGTCGGCGGATCGACCCGCTCGCCCTTCGCCGTCGCCGAGTCCAGCGTGGTGTCCGCGCCGGTCGTCGTGAGGCCATACGCCAGCAGCCCCACGAGCAGTGCCGCGGCGACGGTGACGGGCCAGTAGGCGCGTGCGCGCATTCCGCTCAAGGGTACTTCGCGGGATCGGTATCCTCGTCGGGCTCCGCGGGCGTTGTCCAACGGCCAAGACGCTGGCTTCCCAAGCCAGAAATGGGGGTTCGATTCCCCTCGCCCGCTCTCAGGCGAACCGGTGCCCGGGCTGCGGCGGGAGTCGCTACCAGGCCTGCTCGGTGCCGCAGTGCGGGCAGCCGACGGACGTGGTGACGGCGGCCTTGAAGGCGAAGCCGCACATGCAGGAGTAGAGCGCCTTGTCCTCGGGGGCGCCGCCGCGCCGGGCGGCGCGCGTCTCCGCGGGCTCTGGCGGCTCCGGGCGGGGCGTTCGCTGGGCGGAGCGTGTGGGCCGCGAGGCGCGGCGCTTGGGGAGGCGAGTGGTCAGTTGCATTAGTCGTCCTGTAGAGATAACGCTCGACATCGCGATTGGTTTCGCCTTGGTCCGTCCAAACACCTTTGGTTCTTGTTAAGCGTTCCACCGGCGCCGGACGGTGGGCGCGCCCGCGCTTCCGATCGCCATACTGGGAGCCGATGGATCCGGCCCGCAAGCGCAAGACGCGGCTCGTCGTCGCGCTCACGTGCGCGCTGCTGCTCGCAGCGGCGCTCGTCTACACGAGCTTCTCGGCCGCCAGCGAGGCGCGCCAGCCGAGCCAGCTGGCGGGCGCCGAGCCGGGCAAGACCTACCAGCTGACCGGCAGGGTGGCCAAGGGCAGTTGGGAGCACGCGGGCACGACCCACACGTTCCGCGTCGAGGACCGCAAGGGCGGCGGCGCCAGCGTCCCGGTCCGCTACGTCGGTCAGGTGCCGGACCCGTTCCGCGAGGGGCGCGAGATCGTGATCGACGTGCGGAAGCAGGGCGCGCTGTTCGAGGGTCAGCCGGACTCGCTCGTGACGAAGTGCCCGTCGAAGTTCTCGGCCGAGCCGAAGACCTGATCTGAGCAGTGGCGCTCGCCGGTCCCATATGCCTCGCCGCCGCGCTGGCGATCTGCCTGTACGGGATCGGCGCCTCGCTGTACGGGGCGCGCGCCGGGCGGCGCGAGTACGTCGCGTCGGGCCGCCGATCGGTCTATGCGCTCGCCGGAGTGCTGGCCGTGGCGATGGCGATCCTGCAGGCGGCGTTCGTGCGCTCGGACTTCTCCTTCGAGCTGGTCGCGACCCACTCGTCCTCGACGACGCCGCTGTTCTACCGCCTGACCGCCGTGTGGTCGTCGCAGGAGGGCTCGCTGCTGCTGTGGGTGCTGCTGCTGGCGCTGTGGAGCAGCGGGATCCTCTTCCTGACGCGCCGCAGGCTGCGCGAGGTCGCGCCCTACGCGACGGCCGTGCTGCTCGGCTTCGGCGCGTTCTTCTGCGGGCTGCTGGTGTTCCTGGAGTCGCCGTTCACGACGCTCGCCGCCGCGCCGGCCGAGGGCAGCGGGCTCAACCCGCTGCTGCGCCACCCGAGCATGATGATCCACCCCCCGATGCTCTACTCGGGCTACACGCTGTTCGCGGTGCCGTTCGCGTTCGCGATCGGCGCGCTCGTGACGCGGCGGCTCGGGCCGGAGTGGATCCGCGCCACGCGCCCGTTCACGCTCGCGGCCTGGTTCATGCTCGGCATCGGGATCGTGCTCGGCGCGCGCTGGTCCTACATGGAGCTGGGCTGGGGCGGCTACTGGGCCTGGGACCCGGTCGAGAACGCGTCGCTGATGCCGTGGCTGACCGGCACGGCGTTCCTGCACTCGGTGATGATCCAGGAGAAGCGCGGGATGCTGAAGGTCTGGAACGTCTCGCTCGTGCTGGCGACGGGGGTGCTCGCGATCCTCGGCACGTTCCTGGTGCGCTCGGGCATCCTCGAGTCGATCCACGCGTTCGGCGCGTCGACGCTGGGGATCCCGTTCCTGGTCCTGATCGGGCTGATGATCGGCGGCTCGATCGCGCTGGTGGCGAGCCGCTCCGCATCGCTGCGCTCGGAGCACCGGCTCGACTCGCTGCTGTCGCGCGAGGCTGCCTTCCTGCTCAACAACCTGGTGCTGGTCGCGCTCTGCTTCGTCGTCTTCTGGGGAACGTTCTTCCCGCTCATCACCGAGGCGCTGGGCAACGAGCAGTCGTTCGGCCCGCCGACCTTCAACAGGATCGTCACGCCGCTCGCGCTGATCCTCGTGCTGCTGTCGGGAATCGGCCCGCTGATCGCCTGGCGCCGGGCCACGGTCGCCAACCTGCGGCGCAACTTCGCGCTGCCCGCCGGCGCCGCGGCGCTCGTGCTGGCGGCACTGGTCGCCGCCGGGGTGACCGGCTCGGTGCGAGCGCTGCTGATGTTCACGTTCGCCGGCTTCGTGCTCGCGGCGATCGGGCAGGAGCTGTGGCGCGGGGTACGCGCGCGGCGCGCGATGTCGCGCGACTCCGTGCCGGCCGCGCTCGTCGCGCTCGTGCGCCGCAACCGCCGCCGCTACGGCGGCTACACGGTGCACGTGGGGATCGCGGTGCTGTTCGTCGGCGTGGCGGCCTCCTCGGCGTTCCAGGACCAGCGGCTGGTCGAGCTGCGGCCCGGCCAGACCGAGCGCATCGACGGCTACGCGGTCACCTACGAGCGGCCGACGTCGCGGCTGGTCGCGGCGAGCAACGGGCGGCTGGAGCGGATCGACCTCGGGGCGCGGCTGCGCGTGCGGCGCGGCGACGGCGCGGTGCAGACGCTCGACACGTACAAGTCGTACTTCCCGAGCACGAGCCCGGGGCTCGGCCCGGTCTCGCGCTTCTTCGAGGGCGAGGCGACCACGGAGGTCGGGCTGCGCGCCGGCGTGCGGCGCGACCTGTGGACGGCCGTGGCGCCGAGCATCGACCGCCTGCTGCCGCGGATCGAGCAGGGCGACAAGGTGTTCGCCGACGCGACCGAGCTCTCCGAGGCCGATCGCGGCGCGTTCCTGGCCGAGGCGCTGCGCGGCCTCAGCCGCTCCTACGCCGATTCCCCGCCGCCGGCGACGTTCCGGCTGATCGTCTCGCCGCTCGTCACGTGGATCTGGCTCGGCGCGCTGATCGTGTTCGCGGGCGCGGCGATCGCGCTCTCGCCGGCGGGCGCCCGCGCGCGGCGGCCGGCGACCGCGGCCGGCCTCGCCCGCGTCGCGCGCGAGCTCGAGCGCGCGTAGCCGCCGCGTGGAGGTGCTGCTGGTGCTCGTCGTGGTCGCGGTCGCCGTGCTGGTGATCAGCGCGCCGCTGCGGCGGCGCGGGGGGCGCGAGGCGGCCGGGGCCGCCGAGCGCGCGGACCTCGAAGCGGCGCGCGACGCCAAGTACGCCGAGATCCGCGACGCCGAGATGGACTACCGCACGGGCAAGCTGTCGGAGGCGGACTGGCGCGCGCTGGATCGCCAGCTGCGCCGCGAGGCCGTCGAGCTGCTGCACAGGCTCGACGAGCTGGCGTAGTACCCTGATCGGCCGATGTACACGGTCCTCTCCGTCCTCCAGGTGTTCATCTGCGTCGTGATGATCCTCCTGGTGCTGCTGCACTCGGGCAAGGACGCGGGGATGTCGGGCGCGTTCGGCGTCGGCGTCGCGGGCGGCAGCACGGGCGGCTCCCTGATGGAGCGCAACCTGGACCGCTGGACGATCCTCTTCGCGGTGCTGTTCGCCGCGAACACGATCGCGCTGCTGAAGCTCTAACCGACGAGGCGCCCTCGGCGTCGAGGCTGCGCGGCAGCGTGCCCGTGTGTGGGCGCTACAGCGCGGCGGCGTAGATCTCGCGCAGCTCCTCGCGCGACGCCCGCGGCGGCGTCGCGTCCAGCTGCGGACGGGCCGCCGCCTCCTCGACGCACGCATCGATCTGGTCGTCGGTGGCCTCGAGCGTCGCCCCCGACAGCGCGCGCAGCCGCGTTGCGGCGGCCCCCGGGTCCTCGTCGAACGCCGAGAGCCCGGCGGGGAAACGGCGCCGAAGCGCCGGAACCGTGTGCGGGAGCAGCACCGCGTTCGCCTGCCCGTGCCCCGCGAGCCCGTGGCGCACCAGCGTCTGAGCCATAACGTGGTGCAGCCCGTAGCCGCTGCTGTCGAGCGCGTAGCCGGCCAGGAGAGCACCCAGGGCGAGCGCGTCGCGGTCGAGCTCGGCGCCACCGAACGCGCCGATCAGCAGCCGCGCCGCCTCGCGCGCGGCCAGCGTCGCGACAGGGTTGGCAGCGACGGTGCAGGGCGCCTCGACGGCGTGGCCGAGCGCGTTCAGCGCGCTGGCGGCGAGCTCGGCGCGCGGCTGAGATGCCGCCAGCGCCGGGTCGCAGACCACGATCGCGCAGCGAACGCGCGGCCTCGCCTCGTCCACGCCGGCGGCGTGGCGATGCACGCGCGTCATCTCGGCACCCGACAGCGTCGTCGGGACCGCCATCGCCCGCGCCCTGGCGCCGAGCGCCGCCGCCACGGCCTTGGCGACGTCGATGACGCGCCCGCCGCCGAGCGCGACGATGCGCGTGTCGTGCGCCCTCGTCGCCCACGAGTGCGCCGCCGTCGCGAGCGCCGGCACCTCGGGCCCGCGGGCGCCGCGCGCCCACTCGAGCGCACCGGCGGCGAGCTCCGGCACGCTCCCCGGCGGCACGTGGTGCACGCCGGCGGCCGCCTCGGCGGCCGCCGGCAGCGCTGCCCCTGCCCGTGACGTCGTGAGCAGCAGGAAGCCCGGCCCGCCGAGCGCCTCGACCGCTTCGGCCGCGACGCCGCGGCCGAAGCGGATCAGGCGCTCGCCGTCGCGCCAGGCGAAGGCTCGTACCACGAGAGCGCGTAGCTCGGGTCGTCGAGCTCGCGCGAGAGCGTCGTCAGCTTGAGCGGGCGGAACGTGTCGCACATGACGGCCAGCTCGTTCGTCTGCTTCAGGCCGATCGCCTTCTCGACCAGCCCGGGCTGCGGCCCGTGCGGCAGGCCCGACGGGTGCAGCGTGATGCAGCCGATCTCGACGCCCTTGCGCGCGCCGTACTCCCCGTCCACGTAGTACATGACCTCCTCGGATTGCACGTTGGAGTGGTGGTACGGGAGCACGATCGCCTCGTCGTCCCAGTCGAGCATGCGCGGGCAGAACGAGCAGATCACGAAGTTCGGCCCCTGGAACGTCTGGTGCGCCGGGGGCGGCTGGTGCAGCCGTCCCGCCTTGGGCTCGAAGTCGAGGATGTTGAACGTGTACGGGTAGACGTAGCCGTCCCAGCCGACGACGTCGAACGGGTGGTAGTCGAGCAGGTAGTCCTGGTAGCCGCCGCGCACGCGCACCTTGAGGTCGAAGTCGCCGCGCTCGCGGTGCGTCCTGAGCTCCGCCGGCGGCATGAAGTCGCGCTGCGAGAACGGCGCGTGCTCGAGCAGCTGCCCGTAGCGGTTGCGGTAGCGGTTCGGGGTCTCGATCTCGCCCGGCGTGTAGAACGTGAGCCAGCGCTGCGGCGTGTCGAAGCGGAAGCGGTATGTCGTGCCGCGCGGGATCACGATGTAGTCCCACTTGCGGTACGGCAGCTCGCCGAAGATCGTCTCGACGACGCCCTCGCCCTCGTGGACGAAGATCACCTCGTCGCCCTCGCCGTCACGGTAGAAGTAGTCGGCCTCGCGCTCGGGCAGGCAGATCCCGATCTCGATGTCGCCGTTGAACTCGAGCACGCGGCGGCCGAGCACGCTGTCGCCCTGCGGCGCGGCACCGTTCGTGTTGGTGAGCCGGTGCACGTGGGCCTCGGGCACCCACTCCTCCAGC
>Ga0126306_10000740_pt1 | contig 16209 bp, 13 predicted proteins | sample Plot27_FD_92592 | JGI IMG/M metagenome (GOLD analysis project Ga0126306, IMG submission 92592) | Serpentine soil microbial communities from UC McLaughlin Reserve, CA, USA - Plot27 | ecosystem: Environmental > Terrestrial > Soil > Grasslands | place: USA: UC McLaughlin Reserve, Lake County...
GACGACCGCTTCGCCGCTCGTACCCAAGGCAGGAGCCCAGTGCGTTAGCAGCGCACGCTGGGATCTGCGCGGGGGGCCGCCCGAACCCGAAAGGCCCAAGGGCGGTCCCTACCGCGATCGCGGGTTCTCCAGTTCCGTTTTGCGAGTGAAGGAGGGGGCGGGGTGGGATCGGTCGGAAGGATCGGGCTGGACGTGCACCGCGATTTCTGCGAGGTCGTGATCGTCGAGAGCGGCGCGCTGCGCTCCGCTGGTCGGATCGCGACGACGGCGGAGGCGCTGGCGTTGTTCGCGCAGAGCCTGGCGCCGGCGGACCGGGTCGCGTTGGAGGTGACCGGCAGCGCGTGGGAGATCGCGCGCATCATCGAGCCGCACGTCGCCCGGGTCGTCGTGGTCAGTCCCGCCGATAACGGGAAGCGGCTGCGGAGGCATGAGGCCGGCCGGGTCGCGTCGATCGGCGCGAAGGGCTCGTAGGCGTGGTCGTGGCCGATCAGTGCTGCGTTGACGCCGAGATCGACCAGCGCCCACCAATGCGGTGCGAGGGCCCGCGTTGAGGCGGGTGGCCACCGGAGTGGCCACCCTCGCGGCACATCAGGGCCGAGCGTCAGCCGTGGAGTGAGAACTCCTGCGTTTGGGGGTTGAGGTGGCCGAGCCGGATGGCGCCGGCGGTCACCCGGTCGCTGAGCCTGAAGACGTTCAGACCCTGGGTGATGTTGCTTTCGTAGACGAAGTTGTTGTACCAGTACGACGACCAGGAGCCGCCGAGGTCGGTCGGGACGAGGGGGGGCGGGTCGGACCAGCCGACCGTTACCGCGTTGGCAGGGTCGGTGAAGTCAGTGACCCACGTGCCAGCCTGATAGTTTCCGCTCACCAGCACGTACCGGCCGCTGCGCAGCGGCACGGCGTTGTAGTAGTGGATCGTGCAGTTCTCCGTCGCCCCTTGCGGCCGAGGCAGGACCCACGTTCCGAACTTCGCGCCGGTCTTGGTGTCGTAGAAGAACACGCTCTTGTCGATGGCGGGATCGGTTGCCTCACACTCCGGTTCGGCACCGCCACCGGGCTCCCAGGCCATGATGAGTACCTCGCCGTCCCAGGTGAATCCGGCCGTGTGCCACCGGCCGTTCGTGCCCGCTTCGCCGACCCCAGGCTCGAAGATCGTGTACAGCAGCTCGGGGTCGGTGATGCTCCCGCCGGGGGTGTCGTTCGCTCCTATGTCCCAGACGTTGATCGTGTCGGCGCTGGCGCACGCTGCGAGGTTGACGTCCCCGAGAATCACGCCGGCGTCGTGGCATCCCGTGCGAACGTCCGTCGTCGGGCCGGCAACGGGCTCCCTGCGGAGCAGGTGAGCGCCGGCCGGGTTGGACAGCGGCACGGCGATGATGTCCATGAAGTCGCCGACGGGGTCGTCGTTTGCCCGGGTCCCGTCGACGCAGCCGGAGCTGCTGGAGTTGTTGCTGTAGACGATGAGGTTGCCGGCGGAGATCCCGGCGAGGGTCAGGGTGTGTGAGCCGCAGGGGAGCTCGACGGCGGCCTTTAGCACGGGATTCGCGGGGTTGCTGTTGTCAAAGACATGCACGCCCTCCCAGCCGGCGGGTACCGTCTCCCCGCCGCACGTCCGCGGCGTGGTCTTCTTCGAGTTCCACGCTCGAACCAGAATGTCGTTCCACAGGACGACATCGCCCTGATCCCCGTTGCACTCGGGATGGGCGATCTCGGTCGGGTTGTCCGGGTCGGAGATGTCGATCACCCGCCACCCGTTGTAGTTCCCTTGGAAGGCCAACTTGCCCCAAAACCCCATGTCGGAGCTGATGTGTCGCACGCCGTCGGGTTCACCGAAGAACGTGGCGGGGTGCGGGCTGTGCCCCTTGGCGTGCATGTTCGGCGTGTGCGGGCGCGTTGCGTGATCGGCCGCCGCCGCGAGCGGGAGGGCCAGTATTCCGATCGCGATCGCGATCGCGCCCAGCAGCAAGATGCGGAAGGGCGGTTTCATATTTACCTCCAGGTTGTCCCGTCAGAGAGAAATGGGATTCCTGTCAGTCGCCGGTGTAACGGAAGATGTAGAGCCCGAAGTCGCGGTCGCTCGACGGGACGAGCGGAGCGCCTCGGCTCGTGCCGAGCCGAATCGGCTCGATCCCCCAGAAGTCGTTGCCACCTTGGTCGATGAAGTGGCCGACCTCGTGCATGCCGTTCTTGCCGAACTTGACGACTCGGAAGCCGGCGTCGTAGTACGAGATGTAGGCCAGGTTGACGTTCGCCCTCGGGTCCGTCTGCACCTCGTGCACGGTGAGGTTGCCGAATCCGGTCTGGAAGGCCGGGTCCAGTCCCTCCGGGACCGCGTACGCGTCGATCTCCTCGAGCGTGTTCGCGTTCAGCAGGCGCACGTAGCCCCAGCCGTCGAAGACGCCGCCCTTGGCGAAGATCCTTTCGCCGAGGGTGCCCTTGGCCGGCATGTCCAGCGTGTCGCCGCCCGTGTAGGCAGGCGTGTCGCTGAACAGCTGATGCATGGCCAGATGCCCGATGCAGGCGCCCGAGGCCTGCCCGAGGACGGGACTGCCCTGCCCACCGCAGATGAAGCTGTTGGGCAGCAGCCCGTCGCGGCTGCCCACGTGGCTCTGGCCGATGAAGACCATCTTGTAGCCGGCGAGCTCACCGGTCTCGATCTTCTGCGAGAAGAAGCAGACGCCGCGGCTGAAGACGATCGCGTCCGCGCCGGTCTGCGCCTTCGTGTGGCTGGCGAGCACCTCGGCGCGGTCGCCGGTGCCGTTGCCGTCGACGTCCTCCGGGCAACCCGAGCCGCCCCAGACCGTCGTGCCCGAGAAGCCGTCCGGGAACTGCGTGGCCAGCGGGACAGAGAAGCCGAACTCGCCGCACGGCGTCGCGCCCGCGCTCGGGCCGGTCTCGATACGGCAGTTCGTGCGGGTCGGCGAGAAGTCCTCGTCCGTGCCGAGGAAGAACTGGTTGTTGGAGCTCCACCACGCCTGGTGCCCGTTGCCCTCCGGGATGTCGAAGCCCGTCAGCGAGTCGGGCGTCGGGTAGTCCGAGTCGTCGATGAACACGGGGCTCGTCGCATCGGTGACATCGAGGATCACCCAGCCGGCGTCCCAGTACGAGTTGAGCGAGAGCCACCTCGTCCCGATCTTCTTGACCTGGAAGTCGTGGTTGAAGACCGTGTCACCGTTGGCCAGGGGTGACTGCGCGGCCGGCCAGTCGTTGAAGCCGGTCTCCGAGGCCATGACCGGGGCGGCCGGATTGGTGATGTCCAGGATGTCGACGTCCGCGATTTCCTGGTTGTCGGCCATCATCACGTACGCCTTGCCCGTGGCCGGCGGGTTCGCGCCGGGCACATACCAGGCAAAGGAGCTGTGCACCGAGTGGACGCCGTTGATGTTCGGCGAGATCGCCGGCGTCGAGTCGCCCACGCCACCCGCGAGCTTGACCGGCGCCGACGGGGTCGTGACGTTCCACAGCGACACCCCGCCCTCGAACGGCTGGCTGGAGTCACACGGCTCGTTGTTGTGGACGAGCAGGTCACCGCTGAAGAACGGCGTCGCCATGTGGATCACGTGGACGCCCTCGCCGACGAAGCTGTTTGCATGCGCCGGGATGAAGCCGGCCTTGGTCGGCGCCGACGGATCGCTGATATTGACGACGTGGACGCCGGTCCCCTGCGCGCCCGGCCGGCCGGCGCACTCGGGGTTGAAGGCGCCCAGGTAGGCGTAGTTCCCGAACGCGCCGACGTCGCTGATCCCGCCGGCGACGTTCGTCAGCCTCAGCTTGCCGACGAGTTCGACGTTCGCACTGGAGGCCGGCAGGTGGCCGCCGGTGCCACCGTGCTGCTCGCCGGCCGCGGGCGGAGGTCCGTCGGCCGGATCCCAGCCGAGCGCGTGCTGCGGAATCGCCGCCGCTGCCGTCCCACCCATGCCGAAGGCAACCGCAAGCACCGCGAAGAACACAAGCTTCCTCATGCCTGACCACCTCTCCCCACTGGCTCGCCGCAGAGGAATCCGACCGGGATCCTACGCCCAAATGGGCGCCTTGGCCAGAGGCTCGAGCCCCTACGGGTCGTGGGCATTGGTCCTATTTTTCAGCGACGCATGTGAGGCGGCGCGGTGGCTGTCGCCGGCACCGGACCAGGGGACACGGCCGCTTGCTTCGCAGTTGGCGGTCACGGCCGGCGTGCTGCACGGACGCCCCGGACCGTCGGCGAAGGCTCCGACAACTGGTCAGAAATCGTCCCTCGCGAACTCTTGCTGCCGGCCAGCGGCGGGACAGAGCGATCCAGGAGAGGCGGCGATAGCCGCCCTCTCCGACGACCGGTCGGTCATGGCGCGAGGGGGCGGCCACGGGGACGAGTCGCCCGAGCGAGGGCAGCGCCGCAACGGCGGTGCCACTGACGACGAGTACGGCGAGGCACATCGCGGCCGCCTCGCCCATGTGGAGATCCGCGGCGGTCGCGTGCGCGATCACCACGGTCGTACCGAGGAAGAGGACGGCGCAGATGACCGCTGCGCGTCGCCTGTGCCGCCTCAGCAATGCTCGAATGGCCGGCAGCACTTCGAAGCCTGCAAGCCGTCGGAACATGGGGGCTCGTGATCGTGCGCCCCGCGTGATCGCGGGGCGCACATCACGAGCGGATGGTCTACCGGCCGGTGTACCGGAAGACGTACAGGCCGGCGTCGCGGTCGCTCGCGAGGACGTACTTCTTGCCGCCGAGCTTGTGGACCTCGACGCCCCAGAAGTTGTTGCCGCCCTCGTCGATGGAGCGGCCGACCTCGGTGAGCTCGCCGCCGCCGTACCTCAGGACCCGGAAGCCACCCGCGTAATGCGAGAGGTACGCCAGGTTCGTGTCGGGATCGGTCGCCACCTCGTGGATCGACAGATCGCCGAAGCCCTCGGCGAACGCGGGATCCTGGCCCTCCGGCAGCGCGTACTGGTCCAGGTCCTGCATCGTCGTGGCGTCGAAGAGATGGACGTAACCCCATCCGTCGAAGATCGCGCGGATGTCGACCGTCTGGCCATCGGTTCCGACGGCCGGCGCCGCGGTGCCACTGCCGTCTTCCGAGCAGGTGTAGCCCGCTGGGACGCCGCCGGTGAGGATCCGGAAGCCGTCGGTGCGGGACACGAACACGGCCGGGATGTCGGCCTCGACCAGCATGCTGATCAGGGTCTCGCAGCCGTCGACGCCGGTCCGGTTGAACACGATCGCGCCCTCGTAGCCGGCCGCCTGCACGTTCTGGACCTTCTCGGTGAACGTGCACACCCCGCGCTCGATGACCGCGACCGTGTTGCCGGCCGGCGCCGGGATCGACGCCGCGGAGCACGCCAGGCCAACCGCGCGGGTATCGCCCGTCAGCGTGTGGTTCTGGTCGATCCGGGGAACGTCGGAGCCCTGGATGGCGGTGAACTGCGTGCCGTTCTCGGTCGTCGCCACGACGCGGTAGGGATCGAAATCCTCATTCGGTGGCGATCATGAACTTGTTGTCTCGCGTGAACTCGGCCTGGTGTCCGTTGCCCTCCGGGCTGATCTGCTGGCCGAACGCCTGGCGGACCGGATCGAACGTCGCGAAGTCGGTGTCGGCGATGAACACCGGGTTGGCCGATCCTCGACGTTGAGACTCGAGCCAAGCGAGGTGCAAGTTGGTGCCGAGTTGCTCTACGTGCTGCTGCTGCCGGAGGCCGACACAGGCGGCGCGAAGAAGCGCGAGCACATCTCTTCGATCCTGGGCATGCTCGCCGCCCCGGTGGCGGTGCCGCCCGAGCTCGATGCCGCTCTGGACGCCGGCGGCGTGGCTAACTTCGCCGCTGGGAAGGCGCATCGAGACGCCGGTCTTCGCTTCCTCGCCGGGCTGTTCAAGCGGCTGAAGGCCTTGCCCGGGCGGGACCGTGGCTCGCTGCTCGCCTCGCCGTGGGACTTCCGGGCGGTGGTCGACGAGGTCCGGACCTCGACGGACGCGATGCAGGCGAATGCGTTCCTGCATCTGATGTTCCCCGAGCAGTTCGAGTGCATGGTCTCGGAGGCGCACCGCGCGAAGCTCATCCAGACCTTCCAGGCGGCTCCCGGAGTTGCCGAGGCAGATAACGTGGATCGCAAGATCGCGCGCATCCGCGAGCTCGCGTCCGCTGGCGGCGGTCCCGACCTCGACCTCTACGAGGATCCGTTCCAGCGGATCTGGAAGGAGGAAGCTCCTGCGCGGTGGATCGAAGCCATCCACTGGGCCGGCCGCTTGTACGGCCGCGACGACTTCGACGCGAACGAGCGCGACTACAAGCTGGAGGTCGCCGCCAAGGTGGCCGCCGCCAAGGATGGTCTCCTGTCGGACGATCCGGGATGGCTCGATCGGCTGCGCGCCGCGTTCAACCGAGAGCCCAAACAACCTCACTTCCTGGAGGGCGCACGACACGTTTCTCAAGTGGTGCGCGGCAAGTTCCGCGGAGGCCGCGCAGCTGCTCGAGGGTCTGTGGGAAGCCGACGACACGGCGACGGGCCTCCACGCCTTCCTCGAGCAGCTTCCGCACGACGCCGCCGGCGGCCCCGGCACGCGCGTATCGCTGGCGTCGTTTCTGCTGCTCGGCATCGACGCGACGAGATGGCCGTTCTTCAAGTCGATGGTCCACGGCGGCCTCAAGAAGCTGCTCGGGCTGCCCGGGCACCAGACGGTCGAGATCGACCCGGAGGGCGTGTATCGGCCCGAAGAGCTTGCAGCGCGCCTTGGCCTCGACGGCCGTCGTGTCCGCGGGTTTCTCCGCGAGACGTTTCCCCGCGCCGACGCCGAGCATGGGACCGCCTGGTACCTAACGCCTGAGCAGGCTCAGCGTGTCCTGGATGAGTTCGCCGACGAGATCGATCCGAGCGCGGGGGACGCGACGTACGCCGACTGGACCGCCCTCCTCGAGGAGCTCAGGCTGCGGACGCTGGCCGCGGGCACGCCGCTGCGGGATCTCCTCGATGCGCAGGGGATCGCTTGGTGGTTGGTGCGAAACCCGGCGCCAGACGATTGGGACGAGGGTGATCGCGCCGCCTTCGAGGCGTTTCGGAGGGGAGGCGGTGACGGCGCCGCCGGCGCCGTCACCGACGATTCGTCCATGCAGCCGCTCTCCGCGGATGTCGCGCTGCCGGCGGTCACGCCTGATCTGGCGGCCCGGCTTCATCTGCCCATGGTGTGGCTTCAGCGGATGCTAGGGCTGCTGGCCGAGAAGAAGCAGCTGATCCTCTACGGGCCGCCGGGCACGGGAAAGACGTTCGTCGCCCAGCACATAGGCGTCACATCGCCGAGCATGGCGGCTCGTCGCGCCTCGTGCAGTTCCACCCGTCCTACACGTATGAGGACTTCTTCGAGGGCTATCGACCGCGGCATCACGAGGGCGGCGCCTTGAGCTTCGATCTCGTGCCGGGTGCCCTCCGGGAGATCGCGACCGACGCCGACAAGAAGCCCACCGTCCCGCACCTGCTGATCATCGACGAGATCAATCGCGGCAACATCGCGAAGATCTTCGGCGAGCTCTACTTCCTGCTCGAGTACCGCGAGGAGTCGATCCGCCTGCAGTACTCGCGCGACGAGGACTTCCGGCTGCCGAAGAATCTCTTCGTGATCGGCACGATGAACACGGCGGATCGCTCGATCGCCCTTGTCGACAGCGCCCTCCGTCGGCGCTTCTACTTCATGGGCCTGATCCCGACGCGCGCTTGCTCGACAATGGGCGGGGCTTGAGCAGGAGGGCGAGATGCTCCGCAAAGAGATCTCGCGGTTGCGTTCTCTGGTGTCCCAAGCCGCGTACGACCTCAAGGCCGCTGGGCAGGAACGCAAGGCAAACCGGCTCCTGCGGGCGCTCGAGGGCCGATAGCTACGTCGAAAGCGGCGAACCGTGGGCGGCTAGCCCCCAATGCCGTTGACTTAAGAGCGGCGCTTCTTGAGGCCGTGGTTGCTGATGGTCCGGGCGGTGATAATCGACAGGTTCGTCGTCGGCCCTTGCGTCGCCTCGCGCATGCGGCGCGTCCACGGGCTCATCTCCGCGAGCGCGCTTGCGGCGGCGGCCTGTGCGCTCGCGCCTGCTGGACTCTCGCCGACCGTCAGGCCACCGACCCGAAGCCCTGCGCGATCGCGCGGTCGATCAGCCGCTGGGACGTGGCGTGGTCGGTGCGGCGCAGTACGGTCCCAGCGCTGATGCAAGAGCGCATGTTGACGTGGACCACGGTGGCCGCAGATGTCACCTCGGGACTGGAGGCAGTCGACTTCGTTGAGCTCAAGCGTGGGCACGTCGGGGCGGCCCGTGGCGTTGGGCTCGCGCGAACTACTCTCGACAATCCAGCCGCGGTACTCCTGGCGCGTTTCGCGACGCGGCGGCCGCTGGCGGTCGTCGATGTGCGCCTCGAGAGCCCGGACGACGTTGAGATCTTGCTGGGTTACGTGGTCGAGCCGGCGTGGCGCGCCGGTTGCCGACTGGTGGTCCACGCGGACCGGCCGTTGCGCGCACACCGGCTCGACGACTTCGTGCAGCCCGAGTTCGGCTACGCCTATGCGCTTGAGCGGCTGCGTCATCGTGCGCTCGAGGCGTGGGGGGCGACGGGCCCGGCGCCCGATCCCGGACCGCCGCGGCCCGGACGGTCGCTCGACGCCCGCCAGCTCGAGGCGGTGGGTTCCGGCGACGGGGTAGTGCAGGTGATCGCGCCGGCGGGGTCGGGCAAGACCACGGTGCTGATCGAGCGCGTCAGAGAGCTCCTGCGTCGCGGGTGCGCCCCGGGCGAGATTCTGTGCCTGACGTTCAACGCGGCCGCGGCTGCGGAGCTAAGGGACCGGCTGCGAGCGGCGGGCGTGGCGGGCGTGGAGGCGCGGACGTTTCACAGCCTTGGGCACGAGATCCTTCGCGATGCCGGTCTGCTGCGCGAGCGCGTCGGGAGCCTTACGCTCAACGAGTGGCGCCGGCTTGTGTTTCAGGCACGCCGGCAGGCGGGCGAGGACGCGGAGTGGATCGATACCGCCGATGCGCCCAAGCTGATCTCCGATTGCAAGCTCGGGCTGCTGCTCACCGACGCAGAGGTGAACAAGCGCTGGAAGGCGGGGTCTGATCAGCAGCGTACGCTGGCCGCGCTCTACCCGCTCTATGAGGCTCGTCTCGCCGAGCGGCGATGGCGGGACTTCGATGATCTCGTGTTTCTCGCCGTGCGCGTGCTGCGCGAGGACGAGGGCCGACGTGCGCGCTGGCAGGAGCGCTTCACGCGCGTGCTGGTCGACGAGTTTCAGGACATCGAGCCGGCTCAGGAACTGATGGTGCGCATCGTGGCCGCGCCGCAGGACTCGCTGTTGACGGTCGGGGACGAGGACCAGACGCTGTACGCGTGGCGGCGCGCGTCGGTCGAGCGCATCGTCGCGCTCGATCAGGCGTTCCCCGCGCTGCAGCGCGTCGCGCTGGAGACCAACTATCGCTGCCCGCCCGAGGTCGTGGCCCGGTCGGCCCAGCTGATCGCCGTCAACGCGCGCCGCTTCCCGAAGGCGATCCGCGCTGCGCCGGATCACACCGGCACCGAGGCCGACGTTGGGATCAGCGAGCACGCGGGGGCCGACGCCGGCGCTCGGTGGAGCGCGGAGCGATTGCGCGGGAACGCACGCGGGACGATCGTCGTCCTGGCGCGCACGACGAGATTGTTGCGGGCCGTCGCCGAGCACTGCGCCGACATCGGTGTCCGGATCAGCGCGCCGGAGGCGGTGTTCCGAGAGAACCGCGCGCGTCGGGTGGTGGGCGCGTGGATGCGGCTGCTCGCCGAGCCGCGAGAGGCCGATGCGGCCGACGTCGAGGAGGTGGTGCGTCACCCGCCGCGCGGCCTGGTGCTCGAGGCGCCGGAGCGCATCGCGCAACGCCTGCGCGACGGTGCGGGCTGGAGCGCCGCGGTCGAGGGTCTCGCCGCGACCGAGCGCGATCGCGATCGCGTGCGCGAGCTGATCGGCGTGGTCGCCAGGATCGAGGGACAGCGCCACGACGCCGTTGCGGTGGTGCGACAGCTACGGGCCGGCGGGCTGGACCGTCACCTCGGCCAGCAGGAGCGCGCCTTCGGTGGCACCGAGCAGGTCGAGATCGAGACCCTCGACGACCTCGAGCGAGAGGCCAGGGGACGCACGGTCCGGCAGTTCGCGACGGAGCTGACGCGCCGCCGCGCGGCGCTCGCCGACATCCGCGACGACACTCACGGCATCGAGCTTGCGACCGTCCACGGCGCCAAGGGACGCGAATGGCCCGTCGTGCTGCTGTTCGGCTGTGACGCGGAGCAGCTCCCGCACCGGCGCTCGCTGGACGTCGAAGAGGAGGCCATCCGCCGCGGCGAGGGGATGGAGGCCGAGCGACGCATCGCGTACGTCGCGCTCACGCGCGCCAAAGAGCGGCTGCAGATCGTCACCACGGCCGGCAAGGAGAGCCCGTTCCTGCTCGAGGCGGGCCTGCGCGAGCCACCTCCGCCTCCACCAAGGCCACGACCCCGCGCCCCATGGGCTCCACGCCAGCCAGCATCGGCGGTGCGGCAGCGTTCACCCGGCATCGCGACGTCGACAGCAGGTCCGGAATGGCTCGAGCGCTACCGAAACGAGCCGAGCCTCGTCCGCCTGCAGTTGCAGCGCCTGCACCGTGTCGGCGCGCGATACGCAGTCGACGACGCTCCGACTCGACCCGTCGCGCTGCGCCTCGCCGCGCTGATCGTCAGGGACGGTCTCATGGTGCACAGCTCGACAGGCGCACGGCTCACCGTACTCGAACTCATGAACTCGATCGACAACATGGCCGACACGGACGCGCTGGCGACGCTCAAGCACGTTGGCGTCGAGCCCGACCAGCTCGTCAGGGAGCTTTCGGACGATGCAGGTCGTCGACTCGCCGATGCCCTTCTCCGCCTGGCGGCAGCCGCACGCGGCGGTAGTCAATCACGCGAGCGCCGCGGGTCTTGAGCTGCGAGTGCTCCGCGCTGTTACTGACTGTGCGGGTCGTCGTAGCGGTCACCAAGCCTGCCGTCCTCGCCCGCGTACGCCCAATCCGCGCCACGCCGATGGGTCCGGAAGGCGGGCCAAGGCGATACAGAGGGCGCTGAACGTCGCGGCGCGCAGGAACACCACAGGAACACGCGCCTGCCAAACGACCGCAAAATGCGTAGCTTCGCGCCAAGACTCCTCGGCAAAACTAGCCTGCAAATGCGCCGATTTAGAGCATCACTCTGCTTCCATGGTAAGGAAGGGGTCGCCGGTTCGAGTCCGGCAGAGGGCTCTGAAAACCGCGCTACAGCGCGGTTTTCTTGTTTCAGGAGCGGCTCGGATGACCACTTCCGAGCGGTTCCTAACAAGAAGGGGTCAAGCATGGCGGCTGATGGGCGCTGCGCGGCCGTTCCGCGACCGCGGTGCGCGTCCCGCTCCCGGCTCAAGGTACCGACGCGGTACACGCCGGACGCGAAGATCTGCTGGCACCGTCCGTCGAATGGTCGACGAGGCTTCGACGCGGTCATCGCGACCACGCTCGCGAGCCGGCGGATGGGGGGCTCAGTGCTGTCGCCAGCGGCGAGGTTGGCGGCCAGGTCGGAGGTGGGCGCGTCGAGTGCTTCGAGCGCCGGGAAGTGGCCGCCGCGCTTCATCTCGGTCCAGCGCTGGATGTTGGCGGCGCGTTGGCGTCGGACCTTCCGCGAGCGCGCACCATCGTGAGCGCGCGGCAGGGGCACTTCTCGTGAGGAGACGACGGGGCAGCGCACCGGCACGCGCTCGACCCGGGGCGTTCCGCTGCTCGGGGACCATCTGGCGTATCTGCCTCGGCGGTGCTCGATCGAGGCTCCGGCGCCCGGGCGGATGTGCTGATCTCCGCGCGCCGGGTCCTGGCCCGCCATCGGCTGCTGGACGGCCTCATTGAGCTCGAGGACGCCGACGTAGGTGATGTAGATCGCTGCGCCGTCATCCGTACGCAGCTGGAGGCGAACATCTACGCGGGCGAGTCCGTCGGGGCCGATGAGCGGCCAGTCGCCGCCGCCACCGATGAGGTCTCCGGCCAACCGCTCACCCTTTACCCGGCCGCCCTGGCCCCGAAGAACGTCCATGCGCCAAGAGGTGCGGCTCCCGTCTCGATCGGCGAGTTGACCGATGCCGGAGGGTTATTTCTCGACGAGTTCGATCGCGTCACCAGCCGAGCGTCTCGTCGAGCAGCGCCATTGGGTGCATGTCGGCAAGCGTCGCGCCGCCGCCCCTCATTGCGGCAGCCGGAGGTCGAACGGTCCCTTCGGCGGGTAGTCGCCCCGGTACGCGCGCTCGTGCACCTCCTGGCTGCTCAGGCCGGAGCGTCGCGCCCGAACCAGATCCTCTGGATCGACGGGCTTGCCGATCGGATCAGCTGCGAATCGCTCGTCGCTGCGCATGAATTCCGTGGACTGCGCCCAGTCGCCGTAGCTATCGGCCTGCAACTCGACGGAGTTGCCGTCGGGATCGACGTAGTAGAAGGACACAGTCAGTCCGTGATCGAGACAGCCGGTCGGCTCGATGCCCTGAGCGCGCAGCCGCAGATAGCTGCCGAGCAGTTCGTCGAGCGAGCCGTATTCGAACGCCGTGTGATGCATTCCGGTGCGGGCGACCTTCTCGTCGTCATCCTTGAGGCCAGGCATCGTGACGAAAGCGAGCCGGTGATTCGCCGCGTCGTTGCTGGTCCATGCACCACCCTCGAACTGGAAGTTCGGCTCCACGCCGACCACCTGGCGATACCAGTCGATCATCTCCTGGAGCCGGGTCGTCTTGAAGGTGACGTGATGCAAGACCGGCCGGATCAGGTGGCTGTCGTCGATCTCGACGGGCGCGACGGTGGGCGCAGGCACGTCAGTGTTGTGGTGCACGGTTTCTCCTCCGCTTGTCATGCGGCTTTCTTGAACGGGGCTACGCCCGGACCGCGGCCGGCTGACCGAGCACCGCTGCCAAGGCGCCGCGGAGTGCCTCGCGCGGATCTGCCGAGACGGACACAGACCTCCACGCGACATGCTGGTCGGGACGGACGAGCACCGCGCCACCGGCCTCGAGCTCGCAGACCTCAGACCATTGGCCGTCGGCGTCGCGCAGCGCACCGCCGCCACCGACGGTCTTGGCGTTGATGGTGATCCCGGTCTCGGCGGCCAACTCCTCCGCCGCGGTGACCCATTCGCGACCGTCGGGGCCGGCGATGAGCGCGAAGCCGCCGGGACGTACGAGGTCGTGCGTCGACAGCCGCTGGCCGTCGGCCTCCAGCCAGGCGTGAGGCAACCGGTGCCCGGGGCGCGTGGTCGGGCGGTAGTCAGCGCCGAAGGGGTCGCGCTCCGGCGCAGCCGTGCCGTCGCTGACCAGCGCGCCCGTCTCGTAAGCGAAGCCGATCTCGACCTCATGCGCGTGGAACTCGACGCGCTGCGTGTTGATGACCTCCTTGAACCGGCCTCGGATTGACGCGCCCAACCGCGTCTCGGCGAAGAACTGCTCGAAGGCGGCCATGTTCGCCTCGACCGGGGCACCCGGCATGAGGCCCATCGAGATGTCGATGCACGCGAAGTTCTTGAACGCCTGCAGAGCCCAGTCGGCGTTGTCCTCGGCCACCGGCTTGCGCTCGCTCTCGTAGGAGTCCAAGAGCGTGTCGGACGCGCGCCCGGTCACGACCTCGGCGAGCTTCCAACAGAGGTTGTGCGCGTCGTGCACAGCGCTGTTGAGCCCCAGGCCGGTCGTCGGGGGCTGGCGGTGGGCGGCGTCGCCCGCCAGGAAGACGCGTCCGGTACGCCAGCGTTCGGCGACGACGCGGTCGAGGATCCAGTGGCTCACCTTGAACACCTTCATCTCAAGGTCCGGGATCTTGAGCAGCGCGCGGATGCGCGGGACGATCGCCTCCTCGTCGAAGCGCTCAGGGTCGTCGGGCCGGAAGGCGAAGTGCACGACCCACTCCTCCGAATGGCGGTCCCAGGTGGGACCCATCTTGACCAGGGCGCCGCTGCTCCACGATCCCGAGCCCTCTGGGTTGATCTGCCAGGTGATCAGCGACCTGTCGTCGACGTACTCGGAGAGGTCGGCGGCGAAGTGCGTCGAGACCATGTCGACCATGTTGGTCGGCCCGACCATCGGGATGCCGAGCCTCGGGCCGATCGTCTTCCCTCCGTCGGCGGCGATGACGTACTGCGCGCAAACCTCGAAGATGTCGCCGTCGGCACAGTTCCTGATCTGAGCCACTACGCCGTCCTCGTCCTCGACCCAATCGACGAGCTCGTGCCCGAACAGGACCTTGCCCGGCGCGCGCTCCTCGGCGATCCCGCGCAGCAACGGCTCGAGCCGGAGCTGCGGCAGGTTCGACGGCAGGCAGGGGCTGTCCCGTAGAAAGGTCTCCGTCAGCGAGCCGCCGCCGAACGCGTCGAACTCATGGAAGTCGCGCCTGTCAAACGGCCCGTCACCGCCGAGCGATGTCACCCAGCGGATGTGGCCGAAGTTCTCGACCGGCGCCCCGACCTCGTAGATGGGCTGGTCGACCCCATGCGTACGCCACGCCTCCATCGTGCGCTGGTTGAGGTAGTGGGCCTTCGGAAGGATGGACGTCGCCTCGTGACGTTCGATCAGCAGGTGGTCGACTCCCATGTCCGACAGAAAGATGGAGCTCGACAGACCGCAGCCGCCGCCTCCAACGATGAGCACCGGCACTTCAACGCTGCGCATTGGACATTCTCTCCTGTTGATCTCGCTCAAAGCTGAAACATCGCCTGCGCCAGGTGCTGCCTGCCACCGCGCCCCGGCTGCTGGCGTCGACGCAAGATCGCATCGGCGATGTTCCTCCGCGACTGGCGTAACAGCCAGTCTCTCCGCCGTCCAGGGGCGCCCTTGCCAATCGCGGGCGCTGGCAGTCCAGCGAGATGCTTCGCGGCTCGGTATGTCGGCGACCACGGGGCCGCCCAAGGGCGCGGCGCCGATATCGCGACTGGCTGGGCGTGGGGCGTGAGGACACCGTGCTCGGCATCGCACCGCTCTACCACGTGACGGGCCTGAGCGGCCACATCGGCCTGGCGCCGCCGGCGCGTCGCTCGTCCTCGCGCACCGCTTCGGACCCGGTGGTGGCGACCAGGCTGACGGAGCAGCTCGGCGCCACTGTCACGATCACCGCGTACATCGCGACCGGCAGCGACGATGCCGCCGCGGCGCACGACCTCTCGTCGCTGCGGCGAACGTACAGCGGCGGCGCCCCGATCCCGCCGCCCGTCGTCGAGGACGTCGCGGTGCGCACCGGGATGGTGATCCGGCCCGTCTACGGGTTGACCGAGACCATGGGGCCGACGCATCTCGCGCTGCATGAACGTGAAACCCCCGGTCCATGCCGCGACGGGAGCGCTATCGGTCGGGCTGACTGCCCCGGGCACCCAGACCCGGATCCTCGGCGACGACGGTCAGGCACGGCCCCGGCGAGGTCGGCGAGGTGGTCCTGCGCGGACCGCAGGTCGTGCCCGGATACTGGGAGCGCCCCCGACGAGACGGGCGCCGCGATCGTCGACGGCGAGCTTCGAACCGGCGATGTGGGGGTCGTCGACGAGGAGGGGTGGCTGTACCTGGTCGACCGGCGCATGACATGATCGTCGCATCCGGGTTCAAGGTCTGGCCGCGTGAGTCGAGGACGTGCTCTACGAGCACCAGGCGGTTCGCGAGGCCGCGGTCGTCGCGCCCCGGACGCCTACCGCGGCGAGACCGTCTGGGCGTACGCGACGCTGCAGGCGGGGCGGCACGCCGAGCCGGACGAGCTCGTCGCGCACTGCCGATCGCGACTTGCGGCGTACACGTACCGCGCGTGGAAAAGGTCGACGAGCTGCCCAAGACGTCCACCGGGAAGATCCCTGCGCCGCAAGTTGCGCAAGCGCGCCGGCTGACGAATCGGAAGGAAGAGGCATGCGCACGATCGACGGGTTGACGAGCTGGAGCGGTCCGTCGGCGCGGAGCTCGGCGTGTCGTCGTGGAGCGATGTCACGCCGGAGCGCCTCGATACGTTCGCCGAGGGGCGCTCTCACCGATGTCGCTGTGCTGGCGGTTCAGGTTGGTTTGAGGGTTGCCGCTCGATCGGCGAGCAGCTCGTCGAGAGATGCATTCCGCTCGCCGGGAAGGCGGGGATGCGCTTACGAACGCGTGGCGACGAGGTCCAAGTCGAGATGCACCATGCGCGACACGCCGGCAACGCGTGGCAGCATCCCCAGGCCGCGTCGGTCGAACGAGCCCGAGATCTTTAGCC
>Ga0126306_10000741_pt1 | contig 16199 bp, 12 predicted proteins | sample Plot27_FD_92592 | JGI IMG/M metagenome (GOLD analysis project Ga0126306, IMG submission 92592) | Serpentine soil microbial communities from UC McLaughlin Reserve, CA, USA - Plot27 | ecosystem: Environmental > Terrestrial > Soil > Grasslands | place: USA: UC McLaughlin Reserve, Lake County...
GAGCGCCTGGATCGCACCCAGGAGGTCGGGGGTTCGAGTCCCCCTAGCTCCATCGCCGGAATCCCGCATCACTACCGGGTTTGCGTCTTTGAGGGGCGCTGCGACGGCGAGTGAGTTTCATCACGTGGCGGGAATATCCAGGCGGCGCATGACTTGAGTGCCGGACCCGCTGCGATCGCCGATCTCCTGCAGGGGTGGCGTTTGCGAGAGTTTCGGACCGGACGTGGCCGACGGTGGCAGATTCACTGGATTTCGACGCACGTCATGAAAGCCAGCGCGCCCTGCGGCGGCGCGCCCGACTGGTGAGCACTGCTATCGAGCCTGCGGCGCGTCTACCCGCAGGCAAGATTCGTGCATTGCGCCGGGTTGCCGTTGCCGTGCGCTCTGTTCCCGCCGGCATCGGTGACGCCGAAGACGGCGTCGATGCCCAGGTCGCCGTTGTGCAGCGCGTGGTTGCCGGTCAGAGTGGTCAGAGGGCTGTCGACGTCGATGCCGTCATCTGCCGAGGCTAGAGCGAGGTTGTCCTCGATCAGGGTGTTCTCGGCGGTCTCCAGCACGAGCACCCCGTCCCGGTTGCTGCGCAGGAGGTTGTGCCGGACCACGGTGTTCACCGCGGGCGGGCCGCCCTCCAGCTCGTCCGGAAGCAGCGAGACCTGGATCCCCACTTTGGCGGCGCGGACGACGACGTTGCGCGCCACGAGGTTGTCGTGTCCGGCCGCGGCGAAGATGCCCAGTCCGCCGCCCTCCTCCGACAGGGGGACGTCGGAAACGTGGTTTCGCGTGATCACGTTTTCGTCGCCGCCTACGGTGATGCCCTCGGCGTTTCGAATTGCGCGGTTTCGAGTGAACACGTTGCGGCTGCCCTCGATCAGGAAGGCGGCTTCCGGATGGCCGGACAGCACATTGCGCTCAAAGACGATGTCGTCCGCCTCGAGGCCGAAGACGCCGATGTCGCCGTTGTCCGAGATCTCGTTTCGCGCGAACCGGCTGTCCGGGGAGCTGAACACGCCCACACCGGCCTGGTCGGTGTCGAGGCCGTTTGCAACCACCGTGTTCCGCTCGAACAGAGCTCGCGGCGACTCAGCGACGACCACTCCGGAGAGGGTGCTCCTGGTTGCCGAGAGGTCGAGCAGCCGGTTGTCGGCCGCGCCCACGACTAGGAGGGCCAGCCCAAACTCGCGCACCGATCCACCCTCGATCGTCACGTCCGGATGCTCGAAGTTGGCCACGCCAAGGTCACAGATCTCGTCGCAGGTCCCGGGTTCGTCGCCATCGATCGTGTGGCCGTTGAGATCGAGCGTGATGTCGTCGGCTCCGATCACGATGCCGTTGCCCGGGCAGTTCACGAGGTCGCTGTCGAGCGTCGTGTCGGCGGTGATGGTGTCGCCGCAGCTCACGTGGCTCGCGGACGCCTGACCTGCGGTGAGGGCGAGGCAGACAGCGGCGAGTGCGAGGATCACCGAGAATTCACGGACTCGCATTGCTATCGCTATCACGCTCAGGTCCTGCAGCCGGCGGGAATCGTCAGGCCGGACCCGAGGTTGCCCTGCTGCTTCAGCGCGCGGATGTCGGCGATGACGGACGCGTTGACCGGATCGGTCGCGAGCGCGTCGTAGACCGGCTGCTCGGCGGCGAGGAGTGCGTCGAGCTCGGCCTGCGTAGCGGCCGCGAAGCGGATGCCTTGCTTGCACAGCGCGGCCGCGTCCACAGCCTCATGGGTCCGGAGCCGCTCCGTGGAGCGCGGGCCGGTCGCGGCCGCCGCCTTGGCAAGCGCGTCGCGCTCCGCCGCAGGCAGGGCGGTCAGCATGGCCGCGTTCGCGTCGATCGACGCGAACTTCGGGAACAGCACCACGTTGGTCGACATGTACCTCGCGACGCGTGCGTAGCCGTTTCGGAACACCACGTCGATCGCGGTCTCAGCAGCGTCGACCTTGCCGCTTCTGAGCGCGTTGCCGAGCACGTCGCCACCGCCGACGTCCACCGGCGCAGCGCCGAGCGCGCGGAGGACGTCTTGGGAGATCCTCGAGGTGACGACGTTCACCTTCGCGCCTTGGAAGGCGGCGACTGAGGTGAACGCCTTCCGTGCGCCCAGCGGCCGGCGCAGGTTGATCGCCGCAAGCCCGAGACCGGTGACGCCTTTCGCGCCAAGGCCGGAGGCAACCTGCGCTACGAGCGGGCTCCGGATCACCCGGTCCATCAAGCCGACGCTGTCGACGAGGAATGGCGCTTGCAACCCTTGGAAGGACGTCACCCCCTCGGTGTCCCAGACGCGCGTGGCATCCCATGCGAGCGGCAGACGGCCCGCCTGGAGGTCGCGGGCGACCCTGCGCTCCCCGTCCGGCTTCTCGCCGTAGAGCTCGGACCTCAGCGAGACTTGCAGGGTCCCGCCCGACAGCCGCGCGACCTCGCGCGCGAAGAACAGCTCGTCGTCGTTGGCGGGGTCGCTATTGCCGATCACGAGGACGCGTGGGCGCGCGGCAACGCGCCGCTTCCCGAAGCGGACCGTGGCCAGCAGTCTGCGGACCGGTCGTTCGAGGCGCGCGACGGCCTTGGGCGTCGCGCTGCTCCATTGGATCAGCAACGGCCGCGCACCCACGTCGAGCACCGCCAGGCGTGCACGCTCACCGGGACACAAGCCGAAGCGCCCGAAGCTCAGCACGAGAAAGCCGGCGCACCCCTCGTTGCGGGGCGTCGCCGACCGGAACCCGATGCTGAACACCCGCGCTCGCCTGCTGCCCACCGGTAGGTGCGAGCTTCGCCCGGTTCGCAGGTGCGGGTTGTTGCGGATCCAGCGAGTGACGTTCCTCGGCAAGCTCGTCGCCTTGCCGGTGCGCGGGGCGATCACGCGCCGCGGCCGCATGACCGTCAGCAGATCGGTGCGCGCGCCTGCGTTCTGCCCACAGCACGCCGATCCGCGCATCAGGGTCATCTGCTCACGCGCGACATGCTCGACACGCCAGTCGTCGCGCTCGCGGACCGAGAACGAGAACGGTGCGGCGAAACGGCTCGTGGCGTAGTCACCGCCCAGCAGCGGCGTCTCCCCGGCGGTGGGCAACGGCCTGGGCGCCGCAGCCACCGCAGTGGTAGCCGTCGCCGTGACGAGCGCCACGGTTGCGATGCCGACGAGGAAGAGGAAGCGAGCTGGAGCGGCTTGCCGCACGCGCGGAGCGTCGTGCGGCGCGGTAAAGCGCGGCGTCGATATCGGCCAAGCGGCGGTATAGACCTGCGCTTTAAGCGGGTGTACGGTCGTCCCAGGCGATACGGGGAACACGGTGGAGTTCCGAATCCTTGGGCGGCTCGAGGTCCTCGACGGCGACCGGCAGGTCCCGCTCGGTGGAGCGAAGCCGCGCTCCGTGCTCGCGCTGCTGTTGCTCGCACGCGGCCAAGCCGTATCCACGGAGTATCTGATGGAGGAGCTCTGGGACGGCCGGCGGCCGGACACCGCGCACAAGATCGTCCAGCTCCATGTCTCCTCGCTCCGCAAGGCGCTTGGAGACGAGCGCATCTCGACCGTCGACCGCGGCTACGTCCTTCATCTCGAGCAGGGCGAGCTCGACGTCGAGCGCTTCGAGCGTCTCGCCGGAGCGGCTTCCGGAGCCCCGCCGGGCGAGGCGCTGGCGCACCTGCGCGCGGCGCTCGGCCTCGTGCGCGGCGGGCCGCTCGCAGACCTGCGCCTCGAGTCGTGGGCCGGATCGGAGATCGCCCAACTCGACGAACTGGTGCTGTCCGCGACCGAATCCCGGATCGAGTCCCAGCTCGCCCTCGGCCATCACAGGGAGGTCGTCCGTGAACTCGAGCGACTCGTCGCGGCTCATCCCGACCGCGAGGACCTGCTCCGCCTGCTGATGCTCGCGCTCTACCGCTGCGGTCGGCAGACGGAGGCGCTCGAGGCGTACCGCCGTGCCTCGTCCCGGCTGCGTGCCGAACTGGGCTTGGAGCCAGGCCCGCGGCTGCGGCTGCTCGAGCGCGCGGTGCTCGAGCAGGATCCATCGCTCGATATCGTCCAGCCCGCGCGCGCTGCGCCGGGCGCCGGCCCGGCACGGCGACGGTGGCGCTGGCCCCTACTCGTGGCGGGCGCTGCGCTGGTCGCGGCGGCTGCCTTCGCGGCAGCCGTAATTGGGGGCGATCGCGACGATCAGAAGTCATTCCAGTCGCTGCCGCCCGGCCTGACGATCCTCGAGATGCCGAGTGGCCGGGTGGTCGCGAGGTTCCGGCTCGAGGACTTCCCGTATCCGGGGCTGGACGCACGGAACGGCCGGTTCACGATCGGCAGCTTCGGGATCACCGAGATCGATCCGGCGACCGGAAGGAAGCTACGCCGCATCAACTCGCCGCTCGACGAGCCCAACCACGCCCTCGCCGTGGGACGCGACATGTGGTTCACCGGGCGGCGGGATCTCGTGCGGGTCGACGTGCAGCTGGGCCGAGAGGTCGACCGCTACCGCCTCGTCGACCGCGAGTATCCCAGCGGACTCGTCGGCCTGGCCGCCGGCGCCGGTTCGATCTGGGTCGCGAGCAAGGAAGCCGGTGAGGTGCTGCGAGTCAACCCCGTCAACGGGCGGGTCCAGGCAAGGATCGCCATGAAATCGCCGTGGTGGCTCGCCTACGCCTCAGGGGCGGTGTGGGCGGTGTCGGACCAGGGCGGACTACGGCGAATCGACGCCGCCACCAACAGCGTCACCGCGGTTGCGCCGGTACCCAAACCGCTCTCATGGGTCGCCGCCGGCGGCGGCTTCGCGTGGACGGCGAACGAGACCAAAGGCACCGTCTACAAGGTCGACCAGACGGGCGAGATCGTGGCGACGTACCGGACGGGCGACGGCGCGCGCTCGGTCAGCTTCGCCAACGGCGCCGTCTGGGTGGCCAACTCCGACGCCGGCACCCTGTCGGCAATCGACGCGGCATCCGGCGCCGTCCGCACGTACCGCTTCGGTCACCCGGTCGGCGACGCCGTCGCCGTCGGCCGGTACGTCCTGCTGTACATCGGCGAAGGCTTGACGGCCGAGGACCGCATCTCGGCCCTGGAGGGGACCGTCGCGAAGCTCGTCATCCCGATCTTCACGCTCGACCCAACCGACCCGGCCGTCGCCTCGGAACCGGTCGCGCTCGCGATCGAGGCCGCCGTCACAGCGGGACCGCTTGCCCATGTGGCCGGAGCCGGCCTGCGGCCTGAGCTCGCCGCGTCGATGCCGACGGTCTCGGCGGACGGGACAACCTACACGCTCCGACTGAGGCGCGACCTTCGCTTCTCGCCTCCGTCGAACGCACCGATCACCGCTGACGTGATCAGGGATTCTGTGGAGCGAGCGCTGTCGCCGAAGCTCGGCTCGGTGCGGCCGGGCGCGCGCTTCCTGCGCGACGTCGTGGGGGTTGCGGCCTACGAGCGCGGCACGCGCGGACACATCGCGGGCATCCGCGTCCGTGGCGACAGGATCAGCTTCACGCTGACGGCACCGTCGTCCGACTTCCTCCAGCGGATATCGCTTCCGTTCTTCAGTCCCGTCCCGCGCGGCACCCCGGCCATCACCGGCGGCGTCTCGACCGAAGCCGCGCTGCCGTCACCCGGCCCCTACTACATCGCCGGCCGAGTGAACGGCGAGTGGGCGATCCTCAAGCGAAACCCGAACTACCGTGGCCCTCGGGCGGCGAGGCTCGACGCGCTCGCCCTTCGTGAGGGGCTGGACCCGGAGCAGGCGGTCAGCCGCGTCCAGCGCGGTGAGTTCGACGGCCTGCTGCTCGATGGCGCGCTGCTCCAGCCCGGAGGCGCCGTCGCGCGCCGGTTCGGAGGCGAACGGCCGCCTGACACCGTGAGCTATCGCGCCTTTCCCACTCGCACCGTTCGCTATCTCGCGCTCAACGCCGGAGCCGGTCCGCTACGCGACCCGGCGCTCCGGCGAGCGATCGCGGCGGCGATCGATCGGCGCGCGCTCGCCGTCGTCCAACACGCCACACCAACCGACGGGCTGCTGCCCCCGCGACCGTCCAGCCTTGGCGACACCGGGGACGGCGCACCGGCGGAACGCCTCGACCGGCCGGGGCATGCGAGTCTCTCGATGGCGGTCCAGCGTGGCTGCGAGCACTGCCGACAGTTCGCCCACACCGTGGCGTCGGCCTTGAACGAATTCGGCGTCTCCGTCACTGCGGTCGAGGTCGGGAACCCGCAGGCTGCGATCCGAGCCAAGCGCTCGAAATTCGACCTGATCGACCTCAGCACCAACGTCCCGTATCCGGATCCGGCCGCGTTCCTCGAGCGAATGCTGGGCTACGACGTCCCGCGTGCGTGGCTCCCCCGCTCGACCCAGGCGGCCATCGCACGCCTCGACACGCTGAGCGGCAGGCGCCGCGAAGGAGCGGCGCTGCGGCTCGCCCAACATCTCCAGCGGAGCGATGTCCCAGTGATCGCGTACGGCGCGGACGCCATCGGTACGCTGCTCGGCCCCCGCCTCGGCTGCCGAACGTGGAACGGAATCGACGCCGGGCCCGATCTCGCCCCGCTCTGCCTCAACGGCGCATAGCAGCCGCAAGCGCCCAATGAGTTTCATCACTTCGGGCCTTCCGCGTGATGGAACTCCCGCGATCTCCCGCAAACTGCGATCAATTCGGGGCGCCTCGCGAGCGCCGGCCGCAAAGAAATCCCCTGCAAAAAGGCCCAACTCACTTCCGCGCGACTGCCTGGATCGCACCCAGGAGGTCGGGGGTTCGAGTCCCCCTAGCTCCACTCGGAGAACCCCTGCAACCATGCGGTTTTCCGGAAGCTGGGGCTCGGTCGGAGGCGCCCTTCGGCGTTGGTCTTTGGCCCGATCTCTGGCCCGGTCGTCGCGCGAACGCTCCGCTCGAGTTTGTGGTGCTTCGCTATTTCATGCGGTTTCTAGCGTCGATCTCGGCTCAATCGCGGGGGACTCAATGGAACATTTCCTGAGCGCTGACATGTTCGAGCGCGCGGCGATGTCCGCGGCCGTCGGGCCTTACGGGACGGCCGCTTCCTGTCTTGACCGGCGCCTCGCGACGCCGTCGGGGCGTAGCACGACCACCTCTCCCGGCGCGCGTTCGAGCAGCCAGGCGATGTCGTCCGAGGGGAAGCCGTCGCTGCGGCTGGTCTGCGCGGGCACGACGATGCGGTCGAAGTGCTCGTGCTCCATGAGCTGCGCCAGTGCGTGCCGCGGCGTGCGTCCCCGCTCGATGCGCGAATCCACGGGCACCTCGAGCCGACTGGCGCGTCGCTCGATCGCCTCGAGGAGCGGCATCGCGGTCTCGCATTCCTTGGGGATCGGCGCCTCCAGCGTGAGCGTCATGGGCACGGTGGCGATGTAGGCGGGCACGAGCGTGGCGGCGTCGGCCTGCGCGAGCCGCAGCGCGGCGTCGAGCGTGGTGCGCGACACGGTCGTCCCCAGGACGGGGAACAGGATCCGAGCCGGCGAGCGCGTCCTGAGGCGGCGCCGCCGCAGCCGCGGGCCGGCCACGAGGAGGGCTGTTGCGGCGAGCGCGAGTGCGGCTGCGATCAGCTCGACCCAGGTCATTCCGTTCGCTCCGGCAGCCGTGCCCGATTCGACACGATGCGGATGTCGACGCCGGGGGCTTTTCGTAGGAGTCGCTCCGGCAGCGATTCGCCGAAGCGGCGTAGGCCGCGCATCGATCTGGGCTCGCCGATCATCACGTAGGTGGTGCCCCGCTCGGCGGCGACCCGGGCCGTGACGGCGGCGACGTCGTCGCCTTCTTCGATGAGTAGATGGGCGCCGAGCACCGAGGCGAGGCGACGCAGCGAGTCGAGCTGCTCGAGTTGCTCGTCGTTCGGCTTCGAGCCGGGCTTGCGCACGTGGAGCACGTCGAGCTCGGCCTGCAGGCGCTGGGCGGAGCGCCAGGCGCGTCGCACGAGCCGCTGTGAGCGTGGACGTGCGCTAACGAGGGCGAGCACGCGCTCGGCCACGGCCTGGGCGGCGTCGTCGACGATCAGGTCGTCGCGCGTGCCGAGCCGTTCGCTGCGCGGCCGCTTGCCGCCGACGTCCTCGGCGACCTGGCGGAGCGCGATCTCGCGCAGCGTCGCGAGGTTCTCGAACCGGAAGAAGTTTGTGAGCGCGCTCTCTATGCGCTCAGGCGGGTAGACCTTGCCCTCGCGCAGGCGCTGGATCAGCGCCTCGGGCGTGAGGTCGATCAGCACGACCTCGTCGGCCGAGGTGAGCACCTGGTCGGGGAACGTCTCGCGCACGCGCACGCCGGTCATCTCGGCGATTTGGTCGTTGAGGCTCTCGAGGTGCTGGACGTTCACGGTCGAGAAGACGTCCGTGCCGGCGCTGAGCACGTCGTCGATGTCCTCGTAGCGCTTCTGGTGCTCGAGTCCGGGCGGGTTCGTGTGCGCCAGCTCGTCGATCAGGCAGAGCTCCGGTTCTCGCTTCAGCACCGCCGGCAGGTCCAGCTCCTCGAGCATCGACCCGCGATACTCGACGCTCCGCCGCGGAATCGTGTCCACCCCGTCGGCCTGCGCGAGCGTCTCGGCGCGGCGATGCGGTTCGAGGTAGCCGATCACGACGTCGCGGCCGGCCTGCTTGGCCGCGCGCCCCTCCTGCAGCATCCGGTACGTCTTGCCGACGCCGGCGGCCATGCCGAGGAAGACCTTGTAGTGGCCGCGGGTCATGCCCCCAGCACCCCGTGGACGAGCAGGTCGATCAGCTTGATGCCGATGAACGGCGCGATCAGGCCACCGACGCCATAGATCAGCAGGTTGCGCCGCAGCAGCGCGGTCGCACCGGTCGGCCGGTAGCGCACGCCGCGCAACGCAAGCGGCACGAGCAGCGGGATGATCAGCGCGTTGAAGACGATCGCCGAGAGCACCGCAGACAGCGGCGTGCCCAGGTTCATTACGTTGAGCTGGTCGAGCGGACCGCTGGCGCCGGCGCTGGCATAGGTGGAGGCGAAGATCGCCGGCAGGATCGCGAAGTACTTTGCCACGTCGTTGGCGACCGAGAACGTCGTCAGCGCGCCGCGGGTGATGAGGAGCTGCTTGCCGATCTCGACGACCTCGATGAGCTTCGTCGGGTTGGAGTCGAGGTCGACGAGGTTGCCGGCCTCGCGCGCCGCTTGGGTGCCGGTGTTCATGGCGACGCCGACGTCGGCCTGTGCGAGCGCTGGGGCGTCGTTGGTGCCGTCGCCGGTCATCGCGACGAGCCGCCCGGCGCGCTGCTGGTCGCGGATCAGCTCGAGCTTGCGCTCCGGTGTGGCTTCGGCGAGGAAGTCGTCGACGCCGGCCTCTTCGGCGATCTTGGCCGCGGTGAGCGGGTTGTCGCCGGTCACCATCACGGTGCGGATGCCCATCGCGCGCAGCTGGTCGAAGCGGTGGCGCATTCCCTCCTTGACGACATCTTTGAGGTAGACGACGCCGAGCACCTGCGTATCGCGCGCGACTGCGAGCGGGGTGCCGCCGTCGCGGGCGATCCGTTCGACCTCGCCATTGAGTTGCGGCGGCGCGTGCCCGCCCTCGGCGCCTACGAAGTCGATGATCGCGTCGCCGGCTCCCTTGCGCAGCCGGGTGCCGTCGAGGTCGACGCCGCTCATGCGCGTTTCGGCGCTGAAGGGGACGAATCGGGCGCTGGGATCGAAGTGGTGCTCGCGGATGCCGTACTGCTTTGCGAGCACGACGATCGAGCGGCCCTCGGGCGTTTCGTCGGCGAGCGACGCGATCTGCGCGGCCTCGGCGAGCTCGGCCTCGCCGACGCCCGGCATCGGCAGGAAGGTGACCGCCTGGCGGTTGCCGAGCGTGATCGTGCCGGTCTTGTCGAGCAGCAGTACGTCGACGTCGCCGGAGGCCTCGACGGCGCGCCCCGACAGGGCGAGCACGTTGCGCCGGATCAGGCGGTCCATGCCGGCGATCCCGATCGCCGACAGGAGCGCCCCGATCGTGGTGGGGATCAGCGCCACGAGCAGCGCGATCAGGGTCGTGATCGAGACGTCGGTGTCGGCGAGCTCGGCGAACGGTCGCAGCGTCACGACCACGACCAGGAAGATGAGCGTGAGTCCCGCGAGCAGGATGCCGAGTGCGATCTCGTTGGGCGTCTTGCGCCGGTCGGCGCCCTCGACGAGGGCGATCATGCGGTCGAGGAAGCTCTCGCCGGGCTGCTGGGTGATCTCGACGACGATCCGGTCCGACAGCACGCGCGTGCCGCCGGTGACGGCGCTGCGGTCGCCACCGGACTCGCGGATGACCGGGGCCGACTCGCCGGTCACCGCCGACTCGTCGACCGAGGCGATGCCCTCGATCACGGTGCCGTCGCCGGGGATCAGCTCGCCGGCCTCGACCATGACGACGTCGCCCTTCTGCAGTTCGGACGCCGGCAGCTCGCGGCCGTCCTGCAGGTGCGCGACGGTCTCGGTGCGCATCGCGCGCAGCGCCGCCGCCTGCGCCTTGCCGCGCCCCTCGGCGAGCGCCTCGGCCAGGTTGGCGAAGATCACCGTCAGCCAGAGCCAGAGCGCCACCGTGAACGCGAACCAGGCCGGCTCGTCGCCGCCGCCGAGCGGCTCGCCGCCGAACGCCTGCTTGAGCCAGCCGAGCGTGGTGATCGCGGCGCCGATCTCGACGACGAACATGACCGGGTTGCGGATCTGCACGCGCGGGTCGAGCTTCGTCAGGCTCGAAACGAGCGCCAGCCGGAGGGCCTCCGGCGTGAACGCGCTGCGGGGCTGGGTCGTCACGCGCTGGGCTCCTCGTCGTCGAGCGCGAGGTTGAGTTCGAGCACGTTCACGCCGGGCTCGCCGAGCACGCCGAGCGCACGCTCGTCGGTGTTTTCGTCGACCAGCTCGAGCACTCGCGTGAGGGCGAGACGCCGGGCGTGGGCGACGCGGCGCGCCTGGATGCGCGCGTTTGCCTCGGAGATGTGCGGATCGACGCCCGAGCCCGACGTGGCTACGGCGTCAACCGGGACAGCGTCGGCGGCGAGGCCGGGGCTCGTGGGGCGCTCGCGCCGCAGATAGGCGCGCAGGTTCTGTCGCAGCTGGTTGCGCAGCTCGCGCTGGTTTGGGCCGAGGTTGTTGAAGTAGGTGCCGGCGGGGTCGTAGCCGGTCGCCGACGGCCGTGGTTGGAAGTAGCGGCGGTCACCCCCGAAGTCCTGGGCGATCAGGCGCGAGCCGACCACGCGGCCGTCGCGCTCGATGCGGCTGCCGTCGGCCTTGCCTGGGAACAGGAGCTGCGCGAGCCCGGTTGTGGCGAGCGGGTAGGCGAGCCCGAACAGCAGCGTGAGCGCGACGATGGCGAGCGCGGAGGTGGCGAGCTCGCGCCGCATCAGAACAGCTCCCCGGTCAGGCCCTGCACGACCGGCCCGAGCAGCAGCGCCGGGAAGAACGTCAGCGCCGCCACGACGACGATCACGAACACGAGCAGCACCACGAAGGTGGCCGTGTCGGTGCGGAAGGTGCCGGCACCGAACGGAGCGGTCCGCTTCACCGCCAGTGAGCCGGCCACGCCGAGCGCCGCGAGGAGCGGCACGAAGCGGGCGCCGAACATGGCGAGCCCGCCCATGACGTCGGCGAAGGTAATGCCGAACGCGCCGTCGTTGCCGGGCGCGTTGGGCTGGACGAAGCCGGTGTAGCCGGCGAAGGCGGAGCCGTTGTTGTTGCCCTGCGAGGCATAGGCGTAGAGCGTCTCCGAGAACCCCTGCGGCCCGGAGCTGAAGATGCAGACGCGCCCGTAGTCCGTCGCCACGGCGAGCGCGGTCAGCACCAGCACTGCGAGCGCCGGGAAGAGCGCTCCGATCAAGCTCAGCTTGACCTCGCGCGCCTCCACCTTCTTGCCCAGGTACTCCGGCGTGCGGCCCACCATCAGGCCGGCGATGAACACCGCCAGCAGGACGAACAGCAGCATCCCGTAGAGCCCCGAGCCGACGCCCCCGAAGATGACCTCGCCGCTCAGCATGTTGACCAGCGGCACAGCACCTCCGGTGCCGGTGTAGGCCTCGTGCGCGGAGTCGACCGAGCCGTTCGACGCAGCCGTCGTGGCCGTCGCCCAGAGCGCGCTGTTCGCGATCCCGAAGCGCTGCTCCTTGCCCTCGAGGTTGCCGCCTGTCGTGCCGTCGCCGGCGGCAACGGATAGCCCGGCGGCGTCCTGTGCCGGCGAACCGCTCTGCTCGGCGGCGTATGCGATCCCGATCCCGATCACCAGCACCGCCGCCATTGCGGCGTAGAGCGCCCAGCCCTGTCGGCGGTTGCCGACCATGCGGCCAAACGTCGCGGTCAGCCCCGCCGGGATCAGCAGGATGAAGAGCGCCTCGACGAAGTTCGAGAGCGCGGTCGGGTTCTCGAACGGCATGGCGCTGTTGACGTTGAAGAAGCCGCCGCCGTTGGTGCCGAGCTGCTTGATCGCCTCCTGCGAGGCGACCGGGCCGAGCGCGAGCGTCTGCTCGGCGCCGTGCAGCGTCGTGTAGGTCACGTAGCCGCTCAGCGTCTGGATCACGCCCTGTGAGACCAGGAACAGCGCGCCGACGAGCGACAGCGGCAGCAGGATGTACAGGAGCGTGCGAACGAGGTCGCGCCAGAAGTTGCCGAGCGCCGCGGCGCCGCGGCTCGCGAAGCCCCTGATCACCGCCGCCAGCACCGCCATCCCAACCGCGGCCGAGACGAAGTTCTGGACCACCAGCCCGGCCATCTGCGAGAAGTACGAGAGCGTCGTCTCGCCGCCGTAGAACTGCCAGTTCGTGTTCGTCACGAACGAGGCCGCGGTGTTGAACGAGACATCCCAGGGAGCGGAGTCGAAGCCCTCGGGGTTGAACGGATGGACGCCCTGTGTCCGCAGGATCAGGTAGAGCGCCACCCAGAACAGCGCGCTGAACACAACCGCGCTCCGCGCGTAGTCCTTCCAGTCTTGCTCACGGCGCGGGTCGGTGCGCAGCAGTCGGTAGAGCAGGCGCTCGACCGGGCCGAGCAGTCGGTCGAGCAGCACCGGCTCACCCTGGTAGACGCGCGCCATGTACCCGCCGAGCAGCGGTGTCAGCGCGGTCAGCACCGCCAGGTAGACGGCGATCTGGAGCCAGCCCTGGGCGGTCACCTCAGAGCCGCTCTCCCCGCAGCAAGGCGTAGATGAGGTAGCCGGACACAGCGAGCGCGACGATCAGGCCGAAGAGCTCGGCGCCGCTCATACCCGATCGAGCGCCTCGATCAGCAGCAGCATCAGCGCGAACATTCCGAGCGCGAGCGCGACGGCGATGACGTCCATCAGCTCAGCGCCCGTCGCGCCAACTTGGCGCTCTCGCGCAGCGCGCGCTCGTCCCCTGGCGCGTACAGCGGCGAGCTCCCGTCCCCCACGAGCTGCTCTGCCAGCGCGACACCTTCTGCGGCCGGCGCAGCTTGGGCTTCCAAGCGCGCCGCCAGTGCGAGCAGCTCAGGTGTGGCGGCGCGAACCGCCGGACGGTCGAGCGGCGCGGCACAGCTCCAACGGGGCGGCCGCTGGACCTCGTCGATCGTACGCTCGAGACACAGCGCCAGCGTCTGCCGGGTCCGCCACGCCGTCAGCTGTTGTGCGCGCAGCGCGAGGTCCGCACCCCAGGATGGGTTCCCGCCCGCGGCGAGCAGGCGATCGAGGCTGCGCCGCCGAAGGGCAACGCGCAGCCTGAGAACGAGCGAGGCGAGTGGACCGGGCCGGCCCGACCCTGCCGCGCGCGGCTGATGATGCGCCGCATGGGACATGGCAGCGATTCTGCGCCGGGTCCGATGAAGCCCACGTCAAGGCGAGCCTCGTCACCATGAAGATGTCGTGAAGATCCGAAGCGGCCGGCTTTCAGAGCGCGAACCGGTAGCCGATGCCCGGGTCGGTTGTGACGTAGCGGGGCTTCGAAGGGTCCGGCTCGATCTTTCGCCGCAGGTTCGCGACGTGTGCCCGAAGCAGCGGCGTGTCGTCCTCGTATGCGGGTCCCCAGACCTCGCGGAGCAGCGTCGTATGCGTCATCAGACGGCCACGATGTCTGATCAGCGTGCGCAGCAATTCGAACTCCGTCGGCGTCAGGTGAACAGCCTCGCCTGCCGCCACCACGACGCGCGCCGCCAGATCGATGTCCAAGCCGTCGACCGTGAGCCGCGGGTCCTCGGGCTCGGCCGCTGCCCTGCGGAGGACCGCGTTGAGACGCGCGACGAGCTCCGCCGGCCCGAAAGGCTTGGTCACGTAGTCGTCCGCGCCCGCGTTCAGCGCCCGCACCTTTTCCGCCTCGTCCCCCACCGCCGACAGCACCAGGATCGGCATCTCGCTCCACTCGCGGAGCGAGCGCGTGACTTCGACGCCGTCCCGATCCGGCAGCACCAGGTCGACGATCGCCGCGTCGGGTGGACGCACCGCGGCCGCGTCGAGCGCCTCCTCCGCCGACGCGGCCGTGATCACATCGAAGCCCGCGTCACGTAGCACCACTCGCAGCGCGCGCAGGATCTGCGGCTCGTCGTCGCAGACGAGGATGCGCCTACCGCTCACGTCGCCGGACGATCAGCCAGCGGAGCGTGGCTCGGCGCCTCGACCGGAACGGGGAGCTGGAAAACGAAGGTACTCCCCTGACCGGGCAGCGACTCGGCGCGCAACCTCCCGCCGTTGGCCTCGACGAACCCGCGCGCGATCGCCAGCCCCAGTCCCGACCCTCCGGCTGGCTGCTCACGGGCCCTGTAGAAGGGCTCGAAGATGCGCTCGAGCTCTTCCCTGGCGATCCCGGGGCCCCGGTCGCTTACCCGTAGGACCAGCCACCCGCCGGCGGCGTGAGCACGCACAGTAACCGGCTCATCACCGGCAAAGCGCGTGCAGTTCTCTAGCACATTCGCCAACGCCCGCTCGAGCTGCGCAGCGTCACAACTCAGCGGTGGCAGCTCCGGGTCGACTGCGATGTCAAAGCCGCCGACGGGTGCGGGTACCGACTCCACCGCCGCGTGCACGATCTCCTCGACCGAGCACCACTCGCTGCGCGGCTCCGCGCCGCCGGCCTGGAGGCGCGAAAGGTCGAGCAGGTTCTCCACCAGCCGCGACAGCCGTGCGGTCTCCGCCTCGGCCACCGAGGTCAGCTCGTCGCGTCCCTCGGCCGAGAGCGTCTCGGACCGGAGCCCGCGCACCGCCGTCGTGATCGCGGTCAGGGGCGAGCGCAGGTCGTGCGATACCGAACGCAGCAACGCCTTCTGGACGACGTCGCTGCGCCTCAGCGCCTTCGTCTCGATCACTTGGGACTCCAGCTCCTGCCGCCGCTTTGCCGCGGCGACTAGCGTCTCGAGCGCCGGCACCACCCGCTCCCGCAACGTCTCGAGCAGCGCCGCGTCGGTATCCCGAGGTACCAGCACGGTACCGACGCGGTGCCCTTCCACCACCAGCGGAATCGCCCGGCGCCGCTGATCGCTATCCACCCACCTCAGCTCGACCGCGACGGACGACAGCCCGAACGAGGCCGCGATCCGCTGACCCAACACAGGCAGCGAATCCTCGATGCTCGAGCCGCCCAACAACAGCCGCGCCATCTCCGCCGAGAGGTCCGCCTCCCGACGACGCCGCTCGGCCTCATCCGTCCGCGCACGCGCAAGGTCGGCCAGCGTGCTCGTAACCGCCGCCGCGACGAAGAAGACCGCGAGCGCCACCCAGTTCTCAGCGTGCTCCAGGGTGAACGTGCCCGTCGGGGGCAGATGGAAGAAGTTGAACGCCGCCGCGCCCAACAGCCCGGTGAACAACCCGAGCCAGAGCCCCCAATAGCTCGAAACGAGCAACACCGCGAGCAGATAGACGACGCCGACCGACACGGCCGGCGCGATCTCGCGCAGCCCGTAGTTCACGACGGTGATCACGGCGACCGAGGCCACCGACACCGCAACTCCGACGAGCGGCGACCGGTCGGCACTTGCGCTCATGTCTCGAATGGTCGCTGATTCAAGAACACGGGGGGCGGAATTCAGAGGTCGCACCCCACCGAAAGGAGTGCGTCCTTCCCGCTCCGGCCGGCTCGTCCAGGGACGCAGCATCCCCGCCTGATCGGCCGAGATCGGGCCAAAACGGCGTCTCTTTGGCCCGATCCCAGCCGAAATGAGCGGAAATTGGCGGAAAGGCCGGGCCTCAGACCGGGCCGCCGCCGCCGCGAAAACCCCGCAAACAAGCCAAATTCAGGGGTAGCGAGCGCCTGGATCGCACCCAGGAGGTCGCCGGTTCGAGTCCGGCTAGCTCCATCGCCGGAATCCCGCATCATTAGTGGGTTTGCGCGCTTAGGGAGCGCTGC
>Ga0126306_10000742_pt1 | contig 16197 bp, 12 predicted proteins | sample Plot27_FD_92592 | JGI IMG/M metagenome (GOLD analysis project Ga0126306, IMG submission 92592) | Serpentine soil microbial communities from UC McLaughlin Reserve, CA, USA - Plot27 | ecosystem: Environmental > Terrestrial > Soil > Grasslands | place: USA: UC McLaughlin Reserve, Lake County...
AAGGCGCCGTAGGGCCGGTTGAGCACGTTGACCCGGATCTCCTCCTTCACCACGTCGATCTGGTTGCGGAGGTTCTCCTCGGTGATCGCCGGCGCCGCCATGCGGTCGGCCTCGAGGAACAGGGCCCGCTCGAGCGCCTCGGCCGGCAGCGCCTCGAAGTAGTTCGTGTAGTCCTGGTGGGTGGAGCCGTTGAAGGTGCCGCCCGCGGCCTGCACCAGCCGGGCGTGCTCCATCTTGGGGACGTTGGCCGACCCCTGGAACATCAGGTGCTCGAAGAGGTGCGCGAAGCCGGTGCGCCCCTCCGGCTCGTTGCGCATCCCGACGTCGTAGAACACGCTCACCGCCACGACGGGCACGCTGCGGTCGGGCGCGAGGACGACGCGCAGACCGTTGTCCAGCGTGAACCGCTCCACCGGGTGCCGCAGGGTCAGTTCGGCGCCGGCTGTTGTCACGATCCGACAGTAACTGTTGGCGGGCGACCGACGAGTGCGGCCCGGAGGGTCGCCGAGGAGGGAAGCGAGCGCAGGGCTCCACCCGTCAGGGGAACGGCACCTGACCGCGGTGTCGTCCGGAGGACGACGGTGTCTTAGCGCGTCGGTTCGCTCCTCGGGGACCCTCCGGGCCCCCTCGTCACTCACAGCACGTCGACGGACTCGATCAGCCGGTCGATCGCCCCGTACAGCTCCGCGTGGGTGTTGGGGATCGAGATGTACAGCAGCGCCGGTGCCGGACGTCCGACGTCGATGAGCAGCAGCGCCGCCCGCTCCCCGCTGGCGTCGTAGCCGGGGACGTCCCACGAGAGCTGAAACTCATACAGGTACGCGGGGTGCCCGTCGACCTCCCGTGCCTCCTGGCGCAGCAGCTTCCGCTCGTTCGGGCCCGGGTAGTAGTTGGCCCGCACGCTGTCAGCGATCGTGGCCGTCGTCGACTCCAGGGTCGCGGCTCCGCCCCACCCGTAGCCGTCGGCGAGCGGGCCGGAGGTGCACTGGGCGATGAAGGTCGTCCCGTCCGGCGTGAGCTCCTGGGTCGTGAAGTACTGGCCGGCGATCGCGGTGACCTCTTCCTGCCGGCCCAGGTCGAACTCGTACCAGCCGTCGCCCATGAACGGGTAGGAGATCCCCGACTCCTCGTCGATGATCCGCACCGTGCCGGGCGGGAACGTCGATCCGGCCGGCGGGCCCGGCTCGACCGGCCCTGCCGTGGCCTCCGCATCGGACGTGGAGCTGCCGGAATTGCCGAGGAGGAACGCCGCCCCCACCACCGCGACGAGCGCGATCAGCGAGATCGCGACGACCCAGCCGGTGCTGCTGCGGCCGCCGGTGACCGGGGCGGGCGGCGGCACGGCCGGCGGTACGTCCCGGGAGGGACCGGCCAGCACGGGAGAGGTCTGGACGGCGACGCCCGGGCCGGCGGGGGTCGCGACGTCGGACCAGCTCACGCCGTTCCACCAGCGCACCATGCCCGGCGCGCCGTCGGGGTCGGGGTACCAGCCCGGCGTCGGGGCCGGCTGGCCAGGTCCGGTCACGGCCCCACCCTAGGACGGCGGGAACGGGTAGCGTCCCCGCGCCATGACCGTGCCGCCCGCCGAGTCCGCCGTCGTCGACCGGTTGCGTGCCGCGGGCTGTGTGTTCGCCGAGGACGAGGCGCGGCTGCTCCTCGCCCAGGCCCGCTCGGCGGGCGAGCTCGAAGCGCTGGTCGAGCGCCGGGTGGCCGGCGAGCCGCTCGAGCACCTCCTCGGCTGGGCCGCGTTCTGCGGCCTGCGGATCGCCGTCGACGCCGGAGTCTTCGTCCCGCGCCGGCGCAGCGAAGCGCTGGTCCAGGAGGCCGTGGCCCTGGCCGCGCCGGACATCGTCGTCGTGGATCTGTGCTGCGGTTCCGGCGCCCTCGGTGTGGCTGTCGCCTCCGCCGTCCCGGGCGTCGAACTGCACGCCGCGGATCTCGACGCCGCCGCCGTCGCCTGCGCGCGGATCAACGTCAGCCGCGTCGGTGGTCGGGTGCACGCAGGGGACCTTTACGCGGCGTTGCCGCCGACGCTCCAGGGGCGCGTGGACCTGCTGCTGGCGAACGTGCCGTACGTACCGAGCGAGGCGATCGCGCTGATGCCACCGGAGGCCCGCCTGCACGAGGCGCGGGTCGCGCTCCACGGCGGGGCGGACGGCCTGGACGTCGCCCGGCGGGTGGTCGCCGAGGCGCCGGTCTGGCTGGCCCCGGGGGGATTTCTGCTCGTCGAGACGAGCGAGCATCAGGCGGCCGCCGCCGCCGGCATCGTGCGGGCCGCCGGGTTGGCGGCGCGGGTGGTGACCGACGACGACCGCGGCGCCACGGTCGTCGTCGGCAGGAGGACGTGAGTCAGCCGCTCGTGCCGAGTTGGCGGGCCAGCCCGGCCTCGTCCAGCCGGCCCCAGCGCTCGACGATGCGACCGCCCTCGATCCGGAAGATGTTGACGCCCTTCAACTCGAGCGGCGCCCCGGTGGGCGGCGCACCCATCAACGATCCTCCAGTGCGGGTGCCACGGGCCGTGAAGCGCTCGACGACCACGTCGCCTTCCTCGACGAGCTGCTCCAGGTCGCTGTGCCAGTCGGGGCAGGCGTCACGGAACAGCGCCGCGGCCTGGCGCATGCCCTCCCGGTCTTCGGGGCCACCCGGAAACGGGGGGTCGTGATTGACGAAGGCGGGTGACAGGTACCGGTCGGCGGCGCTGAGGTCGCCCTGGGTGAAGAGCTCCTGGATGAACGAGTCGACCAGGCGCTTGTTGGCGGTGTCCGGGTGGGTGCTGGTGATGGTCATGACCGCCATCGTGGGGACCGGCGGCTGTCCGGCCCATCCCATCCGACTGGGATCCCCACGAGCCCGGTTGGGGAGAAGGATGGCCTACATGCCGACGCGGGACGGCGCACAACTGGCGGAGCGGGCAGTCGTGCGGGCCTGCACCTCGGGGCTGGAGGTTCCGGCCCTGCAGCGCGAGGTGCTGGGCACGCTGCGCCGGCTGATCCCGGTGGATGCGGCGTTCTTCGCGACGGCCGACCCGGAGACGCTGCTGTTCACCGGCGCCGCGGCCGAGGAACCGCTCGACCGGGCCACGCCCGAGTTCATGGCCAACGAGTTCGGCGGGAAGGACGTCAACGCGTTCGCCGTCCTGGCCGGCTCCCGCGTGCCGATCTCGTCGCTGGACACCGCCACCCGTTCGGACCGGTGGGCGAGCCCGCGGTACCGGGACATCATGCGGCCGCTCGGACTGGGGGACGAACTGCGGGCCGCGCTGGTCGCCGGCCGGGACTGCTGGGGGTACCTGTGCCTCCACCGCGAGGACGCGGAGCGGGGTTTCGCGGCGACCGAGGTGGCGGCGCTGGCCAGGCTCGTCCCGCACATCGCGCAGGGGCTGCGCTCCGCCGTCCTGATCGCCGGTGCTGGTGAGCGGCACCATTTCGAGCGCCCTGGCGTCGTCGTGCTCACCGACGAACTCGACGTCGTGGCGGTCACCCCCGAGGCAGAGGGGCTGCTGGCACTGCTCCCCGGGGCCGAGCATGGTTTGCCGATCACCGTGCCGGCCGTGGCCCGGGCGCTCGTGGTGGCCGAACGGGACGGCGCCACCTCGCGCCCTCCCATGGCGCGCGTGCCGACGCTCCGCGGGGGCTGGCTGCTGGTCTCGGCGTCCCGGCTCAGGGGACCGGCGGACGAGCGGCGGATATCCGTCGTCCTGTGCCCTGCGCAGCCGGCCGACACCGTCCCCTTGCTGCTCTCCGCGCACGGGTTGACCGATCGTGAGGCCGAGGTGGCTCGGCTGGTGCTCCGCGGCACGTCCACCCGCGGCATCGTCGGCGCGCTGCACATCTCGAGCTACACCGTCCAGGACCACCTGAAGTCGGTGTTCGACAAGGTCGGCGTCCGGAGCCGTGGGGATCTGGCCGTGCGCCTGCTGGGACGTTAGGCCTTGAGCTGACCGAATTCCCGCCACAGGTGGGCGGCGCCCTCGGCACCGCGGTACAGCATCGGCAGCAGCACCCGCTCGTTCGGCGAGTGGATCCGGTCGGTCGGCAGGCCCGCCCCGAGGAAGACCAGCGGCGCGCCGAGGACCTCCACCAGGTCGGCCTCGGGCCCGCTGCCGCCCTCCTTCAGGAACAGGACGTCGTCCGGCCGGGAGTCCCAGGCCTGGGCGACCGCCGTCAGCAACGCGGCCATCCAGGGCGAGTCGAGGTCGCTCACGGCCGGGGAGACGCCGCCGGGTGGGGTGTGCACCTCGGCCTCGATGCCGTCGGGGAGGTTCGCCTCCACCCAGGCGCGCACCTGCGGGGCGACGTCCTCCGGCCGCTGGTCGGCGACCAGCCGGAAGGTGAGCTTGGCGTGCGCCTCGGCCGGGATGATCGTCTTGTGGCCGGGGCCGGTGTAACCGCCCCACATGCCGTTGACCTCGGCGGTCGGGCGGGCGCCGATCCGCTCCAGGGTGGTGAACCCGGCCTCCCCGGCCGTCGTGCGTGAGGCTGCGGGGCCGGCCAGCCAGGCCTGCTCGTCGAACGGCACCCGGCCCATCAGCTCCCGCTCCCGGTCGCCGAGCGGGCGCACCTTGTCGTAGAAGCCGGGGAGGGTGACCCGGCCCTGCTCGTCGTGCAGGGACGCGAGCAGCCGGGCCATGGCGTGCAGCGGGTTGGGCACGGCTCCGCCGAACGAGCCGGAGTGCAGGTCGACGGCGGGGCCGCGCAGCGTGATCTCGGCGTCGGCGAGGCCGCGCATCGAGGTGACCGCGCTGGGCAGGTCGGGCGCGGCCATGCCGGTGTCGCTGACCACGACGACGTCGCAGGAGAGCCGGTCCCTGCGCTCCTGCAGCAGGGGGGCGAAGTGCAGGGAACCGGACTCCTCCTCGCCCTCGATCAGCAGCTTGACGGTGACGGCGGGGGTGTCGCGGCCGGTGGCGGCGAGGTGGGCGCGCATGCCGAGCAGGTGGAAGGCGACGTTGCCCTTGTCGTCGATGGCGCCGCGGGCGTGCAGCTCGGGGCCGTCGGGGCCCTCGACCACGGTCGGCTCGAAGGGCGGGTGCACCCAGAGCTCCGGCGGGTCGACCGGCTGCACGTCGTGGTGGCCGTAGACGAGGGCGACGGGTGCGTCGGGGTCGGCGCTCGGCCACTCGGCGAAGACGGCGGGCGCGCCGGGGGTCGCCCAGATCTCGACGGTCGGGAAGCCGGTGCGGCGCAGCGCCTCGGCGAGCCATTCGGCGCTGCGCGCGACGTCCGCGGCGTGCACCGGATCCGCGGAGATCGACGGGATCCGCAGCCACGCGTCGAGGTCGGCGTGCAGGTCGTCGAGGTGGGCGAGGACGAACTCGCGCTCCGGGTTGCTCACGGCGGCGACGCTAACGCGCTGGAGCGGACGCCTCGTCGCCCGGCTAGCGTCCGAGGCATGGCTGAGCTGCTGCGCGTCGACGTCGGCGACCTGACCTTCGACGTCCGCGCCGACGGACCGGAGGACGGGCGGCCGGCGCTCCTGCTGCACGGCTTCCCGCAGACGTCCGCGTGCTGGGGCGCGGTGACCCCGCTGCTGGTGCGAGCGGGGCTGCGCACCTACGCGCCCGACCAGCTGGGCTACTCCCCCGGCGCCCGACCGGATGAGGTGGAGGCGTACTCGACGCAGAACCTCACCCAGGTGACCGCGGACCTGATGACGGTGCTGGACCTCCCGCGCGCGGACGTCGTCGGGCACGACTGGGGCGCGAACGTCGCCTGGGCGCTGGCCGCCTGGCACCCCGACCGGGTGCGCTCGCTGACCGCGGTGTCGGTGCCGCATCCCGCCGCCTACACCGCGGCGTACCGGGCCGACCCGGAGCAGAAGGAGCGGTCGGGCTACATCCGGCTGTTCTGGCAGGCGGGCAAGGCCGAGGAGGTGCTGCTGGCCGACGACGCCCGGCGGCTGCGCCGGATGCTGGGCGGCAGCGACGACGAGACGGGCGTCCCGGCGGAGGCGATCGACGAGTACGTGGCGGTGCTGTCCGCGCCGGGTGCGCTCACCGCCGCCCTGAACTGGTACCGGGCGATGAGCTCGGAACCGAAGGTGGACGCCATCGGCGTGCCGACCACCTACGTGTGGAGCAGCGGGGACGTCGCCATCGGACGGACGGCGGCCGAGGCGTGCGAGGCCCATGTCACCGGCGACTACCGGTTCGTGGAGCTGCCGGAGGTCACACACTGGATCCCCGAGCAGGCGCCGGATGCGTTGGCCGCGGCCATCCTGGACCGCATCAACTCGACGTGAGGCGGGCCCGGAGTCCAGGTCCTAGCGGGAATTCCACCGGACGATCAGTACGACGACTGCTTGGCCTCCAGACCCCTTGAGGTAAAGGGATGTTCTTGCGATTGTCCCAGAAGGCGGCCTAGGGGCAGTTCGCTGGTGATGACCAGGGCCGCCCTGCTGCCCGGGGTGGTCGTCCGTGCTTTGCCACGCCGATACCTCCCGGCCGACTTCCTCCGGCGGCCGTGCTCGCCGTGAGCTCGGCTTCGGCCGTTGTCCTGCTCGTTCGGTCCCTGATGCGGTGACCGATGAGTCCCAGCAACAGCAGGAGTCAGACCCCCATGCCCAAGGTCACCGCACACCTGTCCATCTCGCTCGACGGCTACGTCGCCGGCCCCCACCAGACCCGGGAGGAGCCGCTCGGCGTTCTCGGCGAGGACCTGCACCTGTGGCATCTCGGCCAGACCGACAACGACGTCGACCGCGCGATGACTGCGCGGGTCCTCGCGCCCCGCGGCGCCTACGTGATGGGTCGCAACATGTATGCCCCCGATCGTGGCGAGTGGGCCGACGCCGCCGGTGGGAAGATGTGGCGCGGCTGGTGGGGCGAGGACCCGCCGTACCACGCGCCGGTTTTCGTGCTGACCCACTACCCGCACGACCCGGTCGAGATGGACGGCGGCACCACCTTCTACTTCGTCACTAGCTTCGAGGAGGCGATTGGGCGCGCACTCGAGGCGGCGGGTGATGACACGGTCACCATCGCCGGAGGAGCGAGTGCGGTCCGGCAGGGCTTCGAGGCGGGCGTGATCGACGAGGTCATGCTCAGCCATGCGCCGATCGTGCTCGGCGGCGGCGAGTCGCCGTTCGCCGGCCTCGCCAATCTCCGGCTGAAGCCGATCGAGGTGCACGCGTCGCCGAACGCGACGCACGTCGTCTACTCGACGCGGGACTTGGGAGACACGTCCTAGCTGCCGAACGCCGAGGGCTGGTTCCATGTCATCTTCGAGCAGCGGGCCTGGCCGGTGTACTAGGCGGCCTGCGGCAACCCAGGTGTCCCTAAATGGGCCGCTTAGGGACACATGACGCCGCTGAGGCGGGCCATTTTGCTGACGTCAATCTTCGGCGCCGATCACGAGATTCAGCAGCCCGGTCTCGTCGAGCAGGTCGACGGGGCGCAGGGTCACGTCCGCCGCGACGTGGTGGAAGCCGGCGCTGACCCGCTCCACTGGTACCCCGGCCAGGCGGGACCAGCCGATCCGGTAGGCGGCCAGCTGGACGGCAGCCGCGGCGAGCTCGGCGCCCGAGGGCGGCGGGCCGGTCTTCCAGTCGATCACCTCGAACCCGCCGGCGCCGTCGGCGAAGACGGCGTCGATCCGGCCGCGCAGGGTGAGCGGCCCGAGCGGCGTCTCGAAGGGCACCTCCACCTCGGCCGGCTGCCGGTCGGCCCACTCGCTGGCGAGGAACGCCTCCTGTAGCGCGGCGAGCGCGCCGTCAGGGGCGGCGAACTCGTCGCCAGAGCCGGGCAGCTCGTCGAGGTCGACCAGCTTCGCGGCACCGAACCGCTCCTCGAGCCAGGCATGGAAGGCGGTGCCGCGCCGGGCCTGGGGCGCGGGCGCGGCCGGCATCGGACGGCGCAGGCGGCGGGCCAGCTCGGCCGGGTCGCGGCGCAGAGTGACCAGCGCCGACACCGACAGGTGCGAGGGCAGCGGCACGTCGACGGTCGGGCTGCTCTGCCGGGCGCGCTCGCGCAGCAGCAGATCGGCGTCGCGGACCCACTGCTCCACCAGCGGGTCGCCGCCGTCGAGGACGAGCTCCGCGTCGAGCGGGTGCGGGGCCGCGGCGGTGACCAGGTCGGCGGCGGCGGTGAGCGCGCGACGTCGTCCGGAGGTGAGCGGGTCGGCCGGCCACACGCCGATCGGCCACTCCTCCAGTGCCGGATTGGTCGCGTCGTCGTCCGGCGCGTCCGCCCAGTGCACGACCGTGCCGGCGCCGTCCGCGCAGGCCTGCCGGACGGTGAGCAGCAGCGGCGACGGGCCGCACGGCTTCACGCCGTCGCGCCACCAGCTGCCCGAGCAGAGCAGCAGGTGCCGGGCCCGGGTGACCGCCACATAGCCGAGGCGGATCTCCTCGGCGGTGCCGAAGTCCTTCCACTCCTGCACGTAGTCCTCGAGCGCCTGCTTGACCACTGCCTGGTCGCCCGAGCCGGGCACCGGCAGGCGGAGGCGGGGCAGCTCGTCGCGGTCGGTGAGCCGCAGGTCGGCGGGGACGGCGCCCGGGTCCTTCACCCAGGAGTCACTGGTGTCAGTCTTCGCGGGGAACTGGTCCCTGGTCATGCCGGGGACGGCGACGACGTCCCACTCCAGCCCCTTCGCGGAGTGCCCGGTCAGCAGCTGGACCGCCTCCGGGTTGACCGCCACCTCCCCCGGCTCGAGGCCGCGCTCGCGTTCCTCCGCGTCCTTGAGGTAGCCGAGGAACGCTGGGAGGGAGGGCAGCTCGGCCAGCTCGGTGAACTCCGCTGCCACCCCATGCAGGGCGTCCAGGTGCGCGCGGGCGCCGGCCGGGCTGGCGCCCGGGGCGCTGGCCAGCTCGGTCTCCAGCCCGAGCGTGCGGGCGACCTCGTCGACCAGGTCGGGCAGCGACTCCGACAGCCGGGTGCGCAGGTGCGCCAGCTCGGCGCCGAGGCGCTTCAGCCGGCGGTATCCCGCCGGGGAGTAGGCGTCGGGGCCGCCGAGGTCGTCCAGCGCCTCCACGATGCTGCCGCGCTCCTGCGGCGGGTCCTGCCCCTCTCCGGGACGGGCCGGCCGACGGGAGCGCACCAGCGCGCGGGCCCGGGCCTCCAGCGCCGCCAGGTCGCGCGGCCCGATCCGCCAGCGGGCCCCGGTGACGAGCCGGCCCAGAGCGTCGCCGGCGGTCGGGTCGACCAGCACGGTCAGCGTGGCGACGACGTCGGAGACCTCCGGCACCTCGAGCAGCCCGCCGAGCCCGACGACCTCCACGGGCACGCCCCGCTCGCGCAGCGCGGCGGCGATCCCGGGGAGCTGCTTGCGGGCACGAACGAGCACCGCGACCGTCGGGCGGCGGCCGTCGGCGAGCGGGGCCAGGGCGGCGTCCTCGCCGTTCCAGCAGGCGGCCAGCCGGTCGGCGAGCGCCGCGGTCTCCTCGGCCACGGTCGTGTACAGCCTGACGGTGACCGCTCCCCGGCCTGCGCTCGGCGCGGGCGCGAGGTCGGGCAGCGGCTGCGCGGGCGGCGGCAGCATCCCCGAGACGGCGTTGGCGACGGCGAGGACCGCCTGGTCGTTGCGCCAGCTGGTCGCGAGCGTGAGCCGCTCGGGACGGCGCCCCGGCGCGCCGGGGAACGTGCGGGCGAAGCGCTCGATGGTGCCGGCCGACGCCCCGCGCCAGCCGTAGATCGACTGCCTCGGGTCGCCGACCGCGAGCACGGGATGACCGGTGTCGCCACCGAACAGCGCCTCGAGCATGCGCAGCTGGCCGACGCTGGTGTCCTGGTACTCGTCGAGGAGCACCACCTTCCAGCGGGCCCGCTCGCGGCGGCCGACCTCCGCCGACGCCACGGCGATCCGGGCCGCGTAGGCGACCTGGTCGGCGTAGTCAATGGCGCCAGCGGCCTTCTTGCGCGCCTCGAACGCCTCGACCAGCGGGAGCAGCGCCACCCGCGCCCGCTGGCGGGCGAGCATCTCCAGGACGGGTGCGTAGGGACCCTTCTTGCGCGCGGCGTCGGCGTAGCCGGCGATCTGCGCCTCCAGCCGGGCCGTCCAGTCCCGCAGCCGCGCCGGGCTGATGTCGTGCTCGCCGAGCTCGGTGGCCAGCGCGAGCACGTCCTCGACGGTGGTGAGCAGCGTCAGCGGGACGTCGCTCATGTCGCCGGTCCAGGCGGCGACCACCGACGCGGCCTGCCCCCAGCACATCGCCGGGCCGAGCACCCCGGCGCCGGGCTCGACGCCGATCCGCAGGCCGTGCTCGGCGACCAGCGAGGCGGCGTACCCGTGGTACGTCGAGACGGTCGGCTGGGCGACCGCGAGACGCTCCCGCAGGGCCGGGTCGGTCTGCGGATGCCGGGCGAGCGCGCCGAGCCGCAGCCGCACCCGCTCGTTCAGCTCGCTCGCGGCTTTGCGCGTGAAGGTGAGGCCCAGGATCTCCTCGGGCGCCACCACCCCGTTGGCCACCAGCCAGGAGACCCGGGCGGCCATCGTCTCGGTCTTGCCGGAGCCCGCGCCGGCCACCACGACCAGTGGCCGGTCGGCGGGCGCGGACACGACCCGGGCCTGCTCGGGGGAGGGTGCGTAGGACAGCCCGCAGCGGGCGGCGACCTCGGCCGGGTCGAGCAGCCGCCGGGGCGCGACGGGCTCGGCGGGTCGGTCGCCGAACAGGTCGTCGAAGGACAACTGGCCGTCGTCCTGCCGCAGCTTCATGAGGTCACCTGCCGGCCGGACTCCTGCAGCGGGCAGCTGCGGCGGGCCGGGCATCGCTGGCAGTGCGACCCGGTGCGCACCTCGAAGGTGGCCGCGCCCATGCCCTCGCCCACGGTGGTGATCAGCTGCCCTGCCCACGTCCGCTCGAGCGGCACGTCGGCGGGCAGCGGCTCCTGGTGCTGCTCCTTGGCCTTGGCGCCGGTGCCGACCTGCAGCAGCGCGGCGCCACCCGGAACGCCGCCGTGCTCACCGAACCCGCCGGCGGCGACCGCGACCTGGTAGGCCGCCAGCTGCCCGTGCTCATCGGTGTTCTTGGCCGGCGTCTTGCCCGTCTTGAGGTCGACCACCACCAGCCGTCCGTCGGCGTCGCGCTCCAGCCGGTCGACCTTGCCCCGGATGACGACCCGGCCGACGGTGGCGTCGAACTCCACCTCCGCGGCCACGAGCTGACGGCCGCCGGCGGTGTGCCAGGCGAGGAAGCGGCCGAGCATGTCCTGCGCCGACTGCCGCTGCCGCTGGTCGGACCAGCCCGGCCCCAGGTCGAGCTGGTCGAGCTCGGCGTCCAGGGCCGCGGGCGCCTCCTCCGGCGGGAGGCCGTCGGCGACCTGCTGGGCGACGTCGTGCACCGCCGTCCCGACGGTCCGCGTGGTGTCCGGCGACGCCTCGGCCCCCACGGCGCTCAGAACCCATTTCAGCGGGCATCGCTGGAAGGTCTCGATCGCCGACGGCCGCACCCGCACCGGCGCCTCCTCCGGTACCAGCGGTGCGTCGTCCGAGAGCGGGGCCAGGCCCCACCAGCCGGCCCGGCCCGCTCCGGGGACGCCCTCGTCGGCGAGCCGCCGGAGCACCGACGCGGCGGCGGCGCGGCGGTCCGGCGGGGTCTGGGGGTCGGTCAGCGCGCGGCGCAGGTCGGCGACCAGGGCGGGCAGGGTGAGCGAGCGGGGCAGCTCGGTGAGCGGGCGGCCGTCCTCCGGCGGTGCCGCCACGAGGTCGAGGAAGCGGGAGGCGGTCGCGCCCGCGTCGGCGCCGTCCAAGGCGCCTTCGACGGCGGTGACGACGAGCCGGCGCCGGGCGCGGGTGCAGGCGACGTAGAACAGCCGCCGCTCCTCGGCCAGGGCCAGGGTGCGCCGGTCGACGGGCGCGCCGTCGATGCCGGACGCACGCTCGACGAGCTCCTCGGTGCCGAGCAGCGACGTGCGTTCCCGCAGGTCGGGCCAGACGCCCTCCTGGACGCCGGCGACGCAGACCAGGTCCCACTCCAGGCCCTTGGACGCGTGCGCGGTCAGCAACCGGACCGTGTCTCCCGCGACCGCTCGCGCCGCGCCCGTGTCGCCGGGCAGCTCCTGCGCGGAGAGGTGCGCGACGAAGGCCCGCACATCGGCCGACGGCAGCCGGTCGACGAACCCGGCGGCGGCGTCGAAGAGCGCGACGACGGCATCGAGGTCGCGGTCGGCGACGGCACCGGACGGTCCACCGGCAGCGCTGGCGCGGGCCCACCGGGTGGCCAGGCCGCTGCGCTGCCACATCGCCCACAGCACGTCCTCGGCCGTGCCGTCTTGCGCCAGGGCGATCCGGCCGGCGTCGAGGACGGCGGCGACCTTCCGGGCCGGCCGGGAGACGTGCTCGGGCAGCGCCTCCAGCAGCATCTCGTCGAGCAGCGCCGTGGCCAGCGGGGCGCCGCGCTCGGCCGCGTCGACGCCCTGCCGCGCCAGCTCGATCCGGACGGCGCGCCGCAGTCGCCGGAGGTCGAGGACGGTGGCTCCCCCGAGGGGTGAGGCGAGCAACGCCTCGGCGGCGGGCTCGTCCAGACCCACGGCCGCGCCGTCGGCCTCCGGCCCCGAGGCCGACGCCGGCAGCAGGGCCGTGAGCGCGCTGAGGAACGGGGCGACCGCCGGCTGACCGGCCAGCGGGAGATCGTCAGCCGAGACCGCGACGGGCACGCCGGCCGACGCCAGCGCGCGGCGCAGCGGACCCAGCGCACCGGCGGTGCGGACGACGACCGCCATCTGCGACCACGGCATCCCGCCGAGCAGGTGCGCCCGGCGCAGCACGTCGGCGAGGTAGGCGGCCTCGACGGCGGTGGAGGAGAAGACGTGCACCTCGGCCGCGCCGGGGTCGCAGCCATCGACCGGCGTCAGCCGACGGTGCTCCCACGGACCCGGCAGGCCCTCGGCGACGGTCCGGCTGATCCGGAGCAGTTCCGCGCCCGACCGGCGGCAGATCCCGAGCGACACCCGGCGAGCGGGGCGGCCGTCGGTGTGCCGGAACCGGTCGGGGAACTCGACGATGCCCCGGGGCTCGGCACCCCGGAAGGCGTAGATGGCCTGGTCGGGGTCGCCGACCGCGACCAGGTTGCCGCCACCGCCGGCCAGCAGTTCCAGCAGCTCGACCTGGGCCGGGTCGGTGTCCTGGTACTCGTCGACGAACAACCAACGGGCGCGCTCGCGCTCCTGGCGGAGCAGCTCCGGATCGCCGTCCAGCTCGGCGATCGCAGCCCGCACCAGCTCGGCCGGGTCGTAACCGGAGGCGTCGCCTTGGCCGTAGGTGGAGAAGGCGGTGACCGCCTCGTACTGCTCCTGGAACGCGGCAGCGTGCACCCAGTGGTCACGGCCGCTCTCCCGGCCCCAGGCGGCCAGCTGCTCGGCTCCGATACCGCGCTCGGTCGCCCGCAGCAGCAGCTCGCGCAGCTCGGTGCGGAAACCCGCCGTCCCCAGCGCCGGGGCCAGGCCGGCCGGCCAGCGGACCGCGCCCTCCTCCTCGGCGTCGCCGCGGAGCAGCTCGGCGAGGACGGCGTCCTGCTCGGCGGAGGTCAGGAGTCGTGGCGGGGCGTCGCCGCGGAGCAGGGCGGCCCGGCGCAGGACGCCGTACGCATAGGAGTGGAAGGTGCGGGCCAGCGGCTCCCGGATGGTGCGGGCCACCCGGCCGGTGATGCGGGAACGCAGCTCGGCCGCGGCCTTGCGGCTGAAGGTGAGGACGAGGATCTGCTCGGGGTCGACGCCGGCGTCGATGCGGGCCGCAACGGCCTCGACGATCGTCGTCGTCTTGCCGGTACCCGGGCCGGCGAGCACGAGCAGCGGGCCGCCCGGGTGGTCGACGACCGCCTGCTGCGTGGGGTCGAGGGCCGGCACCGCCGCGGCCTGGGGCTCCGGATGTACCAGCCGGTAGACCGGCGCCGCCTCGCTCCCCCGAACTGCCACGCCTCGATGGAAGCACGGCCCGGTGACAGTTCCGGGACAGCTGGGACGGATGGGAGGACGTGCCTCAGATCGCCGTGCGTCAGATGAAGGCGGCCTCCCGCAGCGCGTACTCCTTCATGAGGTCGGCAGCGGTCGTCAGCCAGCCCGCGACGAGCAGCAGCGGCCCTGCGTCCTCGTGGTCGAGGGACGCCGTCGCCGCGGACAGACCCGCCTGCGTCACCGCCCTGCACGCCCTCAGGTCGGCAGCCACGACCCGGAACTGAAGGCATGACACGGAACTGGGCCGCACGGGACGACCGGACACATGCCGGCAACACCGTCAGTCGGGCCAGCCGACGGCGGCGAGGTCGACCCGGCCGTCGCGCACGGGCACACCCTCGCCGGCAAGGAGCTCCAGCTGCCGCACCCGCACCGGCTCGGCCGCCGTCCCGTCGGCGCGCACCACGCGGAACCAGGGCACTGCCCCGCCGCCGCCGGAGGACAGCGCCCGGGCCACCCGCCGGGGCCCGATGCCGATCAGCCGGCCGATCGCGCCGTAGGTGCTCACCCGGCCCGGCGGGATGCGCTCGACGACGTCGAACACCGCCTCGTCGACGTCGGCCGGGTCGCTCACCCCGCCATTGTCGGCCGACGGTGTGCGCTGATGCGCAGGTCCGGGCCGCGGAACTGCCGGTCAGCGCACATCGTGGGCCCCCGGCTCAGATGGCCTTGCGGCCGAACCGCGCGAGCAGGCGGGTCTGCGGGTCCGCGGCGGCGGAGACGTCCAGAGGCGGGTCGATGAGGCCGGGGACGCCGTCCTCGGGCAGCCGCTCGGCGAAGACCAGCGCGGCCGTGACCAGCTCGCCGTCCAGCTCGATGTCGCCGTCGGTCGCGCGGGCGAGGTCCCACGCGTGCACGGTGAGGTCAGTGATCAGGTCCTCGATGTACTCCGTCGCCGGCGTCGGCCCCCGCGAGAGGCGCACGGTGCGGATCAGGGCGTCGTCCTCGGCGAACGCCGACAGGGCGCCGTCGGCCGCGGTCTCCCAGCCGGTGAACGGGTCGTCGCCGAGCAGGTCGTCGGTGTCCTCGGGGAACCGTCCCTCCGCGAACGGCTCACCGGCCAGCAGGGGCGGCACCCACAGCTGCTCGCTGACCATGTGCGCGACCAGATCGGCGACGGTCCAGCCGGGCAGCGACTCGTCCTCCCACTGGTCCGGGGCGACCGCGTCCACGCGGTCGGTGAACTGGTTCTGGGCACGCTGGAAGAGCTCCAGCAGCTCCACAGGTGAGAAGTCGGCCATGCCGCCAGTCAAGACGACGACGGCCCGGCCCGCTCCTCGAGGGAGTCGGACCGGGCCGTACGGCCTCGTCCCAGGGGCCCGCGGCGCGCGGAGCGTGTCGTGGGGAGGGACGAGGTCCTTAATAGGTGGGCAGCGTCTTGTCGATCCGCGTCGCCCACGCCGTGACGCCGCCCTGCACGTGCACGGCGTCGCGGAAGCCGGCGTTCTTGACCGCCGCCAGGGCCTCCGCCGAGCGCACACCGGTCTTGCAGTGCAGCACGATGGGCTTGTCGTTGGGCAGCTGGGCCAGCGCCCGGCCGGAGAGGATCTCGTCCTTGGGGATCAGCTTCGCGCCCGGGATCGACACGATCTCGTACTCGTTGGGCTCGCGGACGTCGATCAGCTCGAAGTCCTTGCCCGCGTCCATCATGTCCTTGAGCTCGTCGACGGTGATCGTCGAGCCGGCGGCAGCCTCCTGGGCCTCGGCCGAGACGACGCCGCAGAAGGCCTCGTAGTCGATCAGCCCGGTGATCGGCTCGCCCTCGGGGTCCTTGCGCACCTTGATCGTGCGGAAGGTCATCTCCAGGGCGTCGTAGACCATGAGCCGGCCGAGCAGGGTCTCGCCGATGCCGGTGATCAGTTTGACGGCCTCGGTGGCCTGGATGGCGCCGATGGTGGCGCAGAGGACGCCGAGCACGCCGCCCTCGGCGCAGCTGGGCACCATCCCGGGCGGCGGGGGCACCGGGTAGAGGTCGCGGTAGTTGGGCCCGTGCTCGTTCCAGAAGACCGAGACCTGGCCGTCGAAGCGGTAGATCGAGCCCCAGACGTAGGGCTTGTTCAGCAGCACGCACGCGTCGTTGACCAGGTAGCGCGTGGCGAAGTTGTCGGTGCCGTCGACGATCAGGTCGTACTGCCCGAAGATCTCCAGCACGTTGTCGCTGTCGAGCCGCGTCTCGTGCAGGCGGACGTCGATCAGCGGGTTGATCTCCTTGATGGAGTCCCGCGCGCTCTCGGCCTTGGACCGGCCGACGTCGGACTGCCCGTGGATGATCTGGCGCTGCAGGTTGGACTCGTCGACGGTGTCGAACTCGA
>Ga0126306_10000744_pt1 | contig 16179 bp, 15 predicted proteins | sample Plot27_FD_92592 | JGI IMG/M metagenome (GOLD analysis project Ga0126306, IMG submission 92592) | Serpentine soil microbial communities from UC McLaughlin Reserve, CA, USA - Plot27 | ecosystem: Environmental > Terrestrial > Soil > Grasslands | place: USA: UC McLaughlin Reserve, Lake County...
GAGCGCGTGGTGAGCGACGAACGCGTCGAGGTCGCGGGCGGTGTTCGAGATCAGGCCGAGCTTCAGCCCCCGCGAGCGCAGCGACTCGAGGGTCGGGAGCACATCGTCGTAGAGGTCGAAGTTGTGCGCGTGCTCCCAGGCGCGCGTCATCTCGACGGCGCACTCGTACGCGCGCTCCGAGTCGCCGCCCATGCCTCGGATGATCCGTTCTGTGAACAGCACCCACACCTCTTCGTCGTGCTCCAGCTCGGGGTGGAGCTCGAGCGTGTCGAACGCGGCGAGGCGCGCCTCGTCGTAGCGGGACGCGTCGAGGTCGAGTTCGTAGCGCGCACCGAGTCGCGCGTAGCCCTCGGGCCCGAGGTCGGGGCCGGGCCTCGCGAGCGTGAAGTCGACGTCGAAGAGCACGGCCGCGAGCGCCACGGCGCGAGGATAGCCTTGGCCGGTGCGATCGCCCGAGCAGATCCTGCGCGACGCGAAGACGATCGCGCTCGTGGGCGCCTCCCCGGACCCCGCCCGCCCAAGCCACGGCGTCATGCGCTACCTCCTGCGGCAGGGATATCGGGTGATCCCCGTCAGGCCGCATGTCTCCGAGGTGCTGGGCGTCCCATGCGTCGCCACGCTCTCGGAGATCGACGAGCCGATCGACCTCGTGGACGTCTTTCGAAGACAGGAGGCCGCGCCTGGGCACGCCCACGAGGCGGTCGACGCCGGCGCGGGGGCCTTCTGGCTCCAGCTCGACCTGCGCTCGACTGAGGCCCGCGCGATCTGCGCCGAGGCCGGACTCGACTACGTCGAGGACGAGTGCACCGCGATCGTCCACCGCCGGATCTGACAAGCGAAGGGCCGCACGCGGCGGCCCTTCCCATCGGGGTGCCGAGATTTGAACTCGGGACCTCTCCGACCCGAACGGAGCGCGCTACCAGGCTGCGCCACACCCCGGGTGAGCGGCAAGAGTACCGGAGTCTCGTCTCACCATTCGGCGGCAGGCTAACGCGCCCCAAGGAAGGCTTCGAGCGCGTCGAGGCACGCGGCGGGGCGCTCGACGATCAAGAGGTGCCCGCAGTCCGCGATCGTGCGGAGCGGCGCGCGCAGCCGGCGCGCATAGTCGAACGCGTCGTCGAGCGGTAGCTGCTTGTCCTTGGCGCCCCAGAGGACAAGCGCCGAACACTGCACGAGGTGGAGATCAGCGCGCGGGTCGTCGCCGGCCAGGGCCCGAAACGCACTGTGCGTGTCCGAGTGCAGCTTCACGTCGGCTAGCAGTGCCTCGACCGCGTCGTCGGAGAGCGCGGTGGGATCGGCGGCGAACCAGTGCCCGAAGACGAGCCGCTTCAGCGCGGCGCTCTGGGTAACCGAGCGCCAGTGCGGGGAGACCCTGCGGGCGGGCTGGATCCACCCGACGAGCGCGAGAACCCGTTCGGCCCAGAGCGTGCTGGAAGAGATCCCCGCCGCGGCGGCGAGCACGATGCTCCGCACGAGCTCGGGCCGGCGGACGGCGAGGCGGATCCCGACGAGGCCCCCGAACGAGTGGCCGACGACGTCAGCGGGCGCGAGGCCCTCGTCCTCGAGCAGCTTCGCGACCCGGTCGGCGTAGGGCCCCAGGCCGGGCGCCGCCGGCAGCGCGGTCGAGCGTCCGTGGCCGGGCAGGTCGACCACGACCACCCGCCGGGTGCGAGCGAGCTCGGGGGCCAGGAAGGCCCAGTTGGAGCGGGAGCCTCCGAGGCCGTGCAGGAGCACGAGGGGAGGCGCGTCCCGCGGCCCTCCGACCAGCGCCTGGACCCGAGTCCCCCGGAAGTCCGAGGCCCGTTCCTCGAAGCCGGCGAATTTCTTGGCAAGCGTCATGGAGGCCGTCTATCCTTGCGGTATGTGCAGATCACGGAAGCAGGCCCGCTGATGCCTGCCCCGTCCGAGAGGAGCCTTTAGCCCCCGTCCGCGCGTCCGCGCGAGGCGGGGTTTTTTGTGTCCGGAATCACCGGCGAAAGGAGCGGAATGGCAAATCACCTCACGCCCGAGGAGTTGTCGAAGGAACTCGGGATCGACCGGCAGGAGGTGATCCGCGTCTGCCTGCAGGAGGGCGTGCCGATCTACCAGGGGAAGATCGACAAGACGCTCTTCCAGGCACAGCTGCAGGCACTGGGGGCGCTCCCCCAACAGCACTAGCTAGGCGGACTTGCGGGCGGCGGCCTTCGTCTTCGGGCGGGCCGCCGTCTTCTTCTTCGCGGGCGCCTTGCGCGCCGAGGTCCGGTTCGAGGCGTCGGCCACGCTTTGCCGGAGCGCCTCCATCAGGTCGACGACGGGCGCGTCCTCGGTGACCGGCTCGGGACGCGCGATCTCCTCGCCCGCGAGCTTCGCCTCCAGCATGGCGCGCAGGTCGCGCCGGTACTCGCTCTGGAGCTCCTCGGGCTCGAAATCGCCCTCGAGGCTCTCGATCACCTGCCGCGCGAGGTCGAGCTCGGCGTCCTTGACCGCCGTGTCCCCGACCGCCTCCTCGATCTCGGCCTGCGAGTGCACGTCTTCGGCGACGAAGAGCGTCTCGAGCGCGAGCGCATCGCCGCGTGCGCGAATCAGCGAGAAGTGCTCCTGGCCGCGCAGGATGAAACGGCCGAGCGCAGCCATCTGTGTGTCCTTCATCGCCTCGAGCAGCAGCACGTACGGCCGGCGCTGCGCGGCGGTGCTCGAAGGGGCGAGGAAATATGTGCGGTCGAAGTAGATCGGGTCGACCGAGCTGAGCGGGACGAAGCGCATGATCTCGATCGAGCGCGAATCGTCGTTCTGCTCGATCGCCTCGAGATCGGCGTCCTCGACGATCACGAACTCACCCTTCGCGACCTCCCAGCCCCGCACGATTTCGTCCGGCCCGACCTCGCGGTCGTGAGTGGGGCACCAGCGCTTCTGCTTGATCGGGGTGCGACACTCGCGGTGGAGTTGGCGAAAGCTGACGTCGCTCTGCCGCGCGGCCGGTTTCGTGGCCAGCGCCAATCCGACCGGGATGCTGACCAGTCCGAAGGAGATGGATCCGTTCCAGATCGTGCGCATAGGGGCCGCTCCAAAAGTCTAGTCGCGGACCGGGGAACTTCGTCCCTTCTAGGGGGTTTCCTCCATCTACAGTTAGGCCGAATGGCCACCCAGGTCGCACCCGACACGCGCCCCGAGGCGCAAGGCGCCCAGCCGTCCACGATTCTGCGCCTCTGGCAGGACGCGATCGAGCAGGAGCGAAGCCGTCCGGCCTACCTCGTCGAGCGGGGCGCGGCGTGGGAGCCTGTCTCGTGGGCCGAGGCCGCGACCGCGGTCGAGGAGCTCGCCAACGGACTGTTGGCTCTCGGTGTCCGCAAGGGGGACGCCTTCGGGATCCTCGGCCAGACGAGCCTCGAGTGGGCGCTCTTCGACTTCGCACTCGCCCACGTCGGGGCCGTCGGAGCCGCCATCTACGCGAACAGCGCCGCAAAGGACTGCGAGTACATCCTCGACCACTCGGAGTCGGTCGGTGTCCTCGTCGAGGACGCGGCGCAACTCGAGAAGCTCGGCGACTATCCCGGCCGGAACCCGAGGCTCGAGCACGTGCTGACCTTCGACGACCTCGACGACGTGCGCGCGCGAGGCCGGGATCACGCGCTGGCTCATCCCGGCGCGCTCGCTCGTGTTGTCGCCGACGTGAGCCCCGACGACGTCTTCACCTACATCTACACGTCGGGGACGACCGGCCCGCCGAAAGCCTGCACGATCCTCCACCGCAACTACTACGCCATGGCCGCCGTCGTCGACCAGATCGACGACTTCACGATGGCCGAGGACACGATGCTCCTCTACCTGCCGCTCGCCCACAACTTCGGACGGCTGATGCACCTGCAGGGCCCCTACGTGGGGTTCACGCTCGCGTTCCTCGCCGATCCCCTCCGCGTCGGCGAGGCGCTGACGGCGGTTCGGCCGACGCTGTTCCCGAGCGTCCCGCGCGTCTTCGAGAAGGTGCACACGGCGGTGCTCGCAAAGTTCGACGAGGAGACGGGCGCGAAACGGAAGATCGTCGACTGGGCGCTCGGCGTCGGTCGGAGAGCTTCCGAGCGGCGCTCGGCGGGCAAGCCGCTCGGGCCCGTGCTCGGCGCGCAGCACCGCCTCGCCGACAGGCTCGTCTACTCGAAGATCAAGGCACAGCTCGGCGGGAACTTCCGGATCGGGATCTCCGGCGGGGCGCCGCTCTCGAAGGAGATCGCCGAGTTCTTCCACTCGCTCGACGTGCTGATCCTCGAGGGCTACGGGTTGACTGAGTGCACGACCGCGGCGAGCGTCAACCGCCCCTCGAAGTTCCGCTTCGGCACGGTTGGGCCGGCACTGCCGGGGACCGAGCTTCGGATCGCGGAGGACGGCGAGGTCCTGATCTCGTCGCCGACGGTTTTCGCCGGTTACTACAAGGACGAAGAGGCGACCCGCGAGATTCTCGGGCCCGACGGCTGGCTCAGCTCGGGCGACATCGGGCACCTGGACGAGGACGGCTTCCTGACGATCACAGACCGCAAGAAGGACATCATCGTCACGGCGGGCGGCAAGAACGTCGCGCCGCAGAACCTCGAGAACGAGCTGAAGGGGTCGAAGTTCGTCTCGCAGGCGCTCGTCGTCGGGGACAAGCGCCCCTTCTGCATCGCGCTGATCACGCTCGACGAGCCCGAGCTCGTGAAATGGGCGCACGCCCGCGGCCTTCTGGGTGAGCTCTCACTCGCCGGACTGTCCCGCGCTGAAGGTGTTCGCGAGCTCGTCGAAGGGATCGTCGAGCGCGTGAACGCCGATCACTCCCGCTACGAGCAGATCAAGAAGTTCACGATCCTGCCCCGCGACTTCACGATGGCCGACGGGGAGCTCACGCCGACGCTCAAGCTCAAGCGGCGCGTCTGCCAGGAGCACTTCGCGGACGAAATCGCCGCGCTTTACGCGAGCTAGGACTCCTCATGCCAGGAGCCGGGACCGACCCGGTACGCGTGGCCGGAGTTCTCCGACACGGACGCGAGCAGACGGTCGACCGCCTCGACCGAGCTTCCGTCGAGCGCCTGCGCGGTGACGCGTGCGACGTCCCGATCTTGGTCGATCTCGAGTTCCTCGATCGTGAGAACGGGAGCGAGCGCCTCCCGCACGAGCGATGCGCACGACTCGCAGCCCGCCTGTTCGACTTCGAAGCGCACGTGGCTCATGCGCGGACATTAGCCATCCGCTGGGGTATGTTCGCGGCATAGCCCACTCGCACTCTCATCAGGAGCAGTCGCTCAACCGGATCGCGTTCACGGCGACAGCGCACTGCCTGACCGGCTGCGCGATCGGCGAGGTGCTCGGTGTCATGATCGGGACGGCGCTCGGCTGGAGAAACTTCCCGACGATCGTGCTCGCCATCGTGCTCGCGTTCTTCTTCGGCTACTCGTTCACGGCCGTGCCGCTCCTGCGCTCAGGCCTCGCGCTCGGCGCTGCCGCCGGCATCGCGCTGGCGGCGGACACGATCTCCATCACGGTGATGGAGATCGTCGACAACGCGGTGATCCTGGTCGTCCCGGGCGCGATGGAGGCCGGGCTGACCGATCCGCTCTTCTGGGGCAGCCTTGCGTTTGCGCTGGCGGTGGCCTTCGTCGCGGCCTATCCGGTCAACCGCTGGCTGATCGCGCGTGGCCGCGGTCACGCGATCGCGCATTCCCGGCACGGTGCCGACTCGCACACCGGCATGGCGCACTAGAACGACACTGGCGACTTGAGCCGGCGCCAATAGCGGGCGTTAGATTCGCCTTGTGAACGGGAGGTGAGGCGCCCGCTGCGACCGCTGACAGTGCGGATTCTTGCGCGCCCACCCGGGGCGCCCGAGCTCTGGATCGCTGTGTGGGCGCTCGTCCCGTGGGTCAACGCGGGCGCGAATCTCTTGCTCGACACCGACAGCAAGAGCGCTATCTGGGATCAGAGTCGCACTCTCGTCCTCCTCAACTACGCAGCGCTCAGCTTCGCGATTGTGATCACGTTGTGGGGGACCAATCGGATCGCGCTTCGGTTGGAGACTCTTCGGGAGACCACGGCGAAGGTGCTCGAGGAGGGGCGACCTTCGCGAGCCGTTTCGCGAGATGAACAGCGTCGTCGGCCCGTTGCTGGCCTCCGGGGCGACGTCGATCGCGTTCGCGACCAGTGCACTAGCCCTCGATGGCTGGATGCCCGCGATCTTGAGGGGAGCGACCTGGTTCATCCTCGGAGTCGCGCTCTGGACCTTCCTCTGGACGTACGCATCGCTGCAGCTGGGTCTCGACCGTCTGGGCCGCGAGCGCCTTCTTCCCGACGCGGCTCGCGCCGACCCGAGCCCGGGGCTGCGGCCGCTCGGTGAGGTCGCGTTCATGGGCCTCTGGATGCTGTTGGCGTGGCTGGTCCCGCTTCTGTTGACGGGCCTCCCGGATCTCGTAGCTGTCGCAATCGGTGTGCTGGTACTGAGCGGCGGCCTGGCAGCATTCTTTCTCTCGTTGCTGCGCCTGCACCGGCAGATGGTCGAGGTCAAAGCAAGGGAACTCGCCATCGCGCGTGAGCTCTATGCCCAGGCATACGAGCCGGTCCGCGCGGCGCCGACGCTCGAGGCTCTCGAACAGCAGCGGGGCCTGCTCGGGGCGGCCGATGCGCTCGTGAAGCGAGCGCGCGCGATTCACGACTGGCCGATCGACGAAGGGACGTTCGCTCGCGTCCTCACGATCACGACGAGCGTCATCGGAATCACGATCGCACGGCTGATCCTCGACCCGTTCGGGCTATGAGCGGCGTCGGGAGCCGCGGCCGACTGCCGTCGTAGAGCTCGCGTGGACAAGGCGCTCCCTGGATGTTGCGAGTTTCATCCGACTGGCGTAGGGTCCCCCGCTGCGCCTCGGAGGTTCGAAGGCGACGAGTAGAAGGGGAGATATGAGGAGGATCGGATTCGTTCGGTTCGCCGTGCTAGCCGTGACGCTAACGGCGCTGCTCGCTGTCTTTGCGGGCGGCGCGAGTGCGACACCGGGCCACCAGCACGACGGGACTGATGACCACCTGATCGGTACGGGCGATTGGGGGAAGATCGAGTTCATTACCAAGCTGGAGCCGGCGGGCGTCGAGCCCGACACGATCGCCGATCTGGCGGTCTTCGGTAACTACGTCTACCTGACGAAATGGGGGGCGACTGACTGCGCCGGCCCTGAGACCGGCGGGCAGAACTCGCCTGACGGCGGCGTCTACATCATCGACATTTCCGATCCGGCGGATCCGACCGAGGTCGGATTCATCGCAACGAGCCAAGACACACTTGTCGGTGAAGGAGCCCAGGTCATCCACATCGATACGCCCAAGTTCACGGGCGACGTTCTCTTGATGAACCATGAGCAGTGCGGAAAGAACGGCAAGGGCGGCGTCTCGTTGTGGGACGTCACCGACCCGCTCAAGCCGAAGAAGCTGTCAGAGCACTTCGGCGATATCACGATCGGCGGAGCACGCGACACGCCCGACGTCAACCAGACGCACAGCGCCTTCATGTGGGATGCGGGCGACCGCGCCTATTTGATCTCGGTCGACGATGAGGAGGGCGAGGATGTCGACATCTACGACATCACCGACCCGAAGCACCCGACGTTGATCACGGAGCTCGATCTGAACAGCGAAGACATCAGGCAGTTCGAGCTCGGGTTGACCGATTCCTTCCTGCACGACCTCGTGGTCAAGAACATCAACGGACGCTGGATCGCGCTGCTGTCCTACTGGGATGGTGGTTGGATTCTGCTCGACGTCACGAATCCGGCGTCTCCGGTGTTCCTCGGCGACAGCGACTATCCGGCCGTCGACCCGGAATTGCTCGAGCAGACGGGGATCGCTTTGACGCCTGAGGGGAACGCGCACCAGGGCGAGTTCACGATCGACAACCGATTCTTTATCGGCACGGACGAAGACTTCGCGCCGTACCGGTTGATCGTCACGACGAACGACGGCAACGAGTTCCGGGCGATGTTGGGTGAGAACACGGAGGTCGAAGACGCAACCGCGATAACGGGTACAACGGTCTTTGTGGGACTGGCGTGCCCGGGCGGTACCGCAGTTCCGCCTGCCCCTGACTTGCCAGGCGACGAGATTGCCGTCGTTGAACGGGGCGTCTGCTTGTTCGAGGAGAAGGTGCAGGCCGTACTCACGGCGGGCGGGTACGAAGCCGTGATTATCATGAACCGCGAGGGTCAGGACGCGTGCACGGCCGTGATCGAGCCGGGTCTTGACTCGGACACGGAGATTCCGACAATCTTCGTCGGCCGCGACGCCGGGTTCGCGCTCTTCGACACGCCATTTGACCTCGCCGCCTGTTTGGACGCAACGCAGCAGCAGGCGTCGATCCCGATCGGAACGGTCGGAGATGTGGTCACCAAGGTGGGCGCGCAGTTTGACGGCTGGGGCTATGTCCACCTGTTCGGGTTCTCGATCACGGGCAACACCGCGACGATGACGGAGCTCGACACGTTCGCGATCCCCGAGGCGATGGATCCCGCCTTCGCGGAGGGGTTCGGAGCCCTCTCCGTCCATGAAGTCGCAGTCGACCCGCAAGACCCGAGCCTCGCCTATCTGTCCTACTACGCAGGCGGGCTGCGAGCGATTCAGATCCAGTGCTCGAACCCGGCAGACACGTCGACCTGCGAGCTCGTCGAGGTCGGTGGCTACCTCGACCCGCTGGGAAACGAGTTCTGGGGCGTCGAGACCCAAGTCCGAGACGGCGTGACGTACATCTTCGCAAGCGACATGGACAGCGGCCTGTGGATCTTCAGGGATCCCTAGGCCAACTCGAGCCATAGCAGTGTCGGGGAGGGAGGCCGGCAAGTTCCGGCCTCCCTCCCTCCCCGGCTCCTGTGACGATCCGGCCCCACCGGCGACGTACCCCAGACGTTATGAAGAGATTCCTGACTCAGCTTGCGGCCGCACTCGTCGTAGTCGCGGTTCTGGCCTCCGCTGCTCACGCATCGTGCATCCGCTCCACTCCTGCCCCGCAACGAGCGCGGGCGGATGTGATCTTCAACGGCATTGCGCTCGAGAACCCGACACCAACGGGTATTCAGCGCTTTCGCGTCTCCCGCTACCTGAAGGGACGCGGGCCGCTCATCGTCCGCGTAAGCACCGGCAACATCCGACGAGCGGATGGAACCGGAAGCGTTACGTCGGTCAGCATCGTCGTCCACCGCGGCGAACGCTGGCAGATCTTCGAGCAGGCGATCCACGCGGAGCGTGCTCCGGACTTCGGTGTGCGACGGATCCCGTCGCCTGTAACCGTGAGAAGCCGTGGGGGCGGCACCCGCCCCCTCACAGGAACCTCGTCGCTGCTTAAGTCGTCTGGGATTCCAGACGATCAGGCTGCGCTTCACGTCGCTCTCGTAGATGAGGCCGTCGTACCAGTGGCCGGGGGTCTCTAGGCTACGCCGCTCAACGTCGTCCTGGTCGCGGCGCGCATCGAGACCACAAGGAGGAGCCGGAATGATCATCCCCGAGTGGATCTTGTTCACCTGGTTCGGCTTGGCGGCCCTGTCGACCGCATACGTCGCCTGGGACAACTTCGTCGCGAAGAACCCGGAAGAGACGGTGATGAAGTGGGCCTGGGTGCTCATCACTCTCTACATGGGTCCCATCGGTCTGACGCTCTACGTCCTCTCGGATAAAGAGCCAACGCCGGGCACACACGAAGAGTTCATCAAACCCCTGTGGAAGCAGGGAGTCGGCTCGACCGTGCACTGCATCGCCGGCGACGCCACCGGGATCATCACGGCGGCGGCGATCACCGCGGCGTTGGGGCTGCCGATGAAGATCGACTTCATCGTCGAGTACCTCGCGGGCTTCGCCTTCGGCCTGTTCATCTTCCAGTCGTTGTTCATGAAGGACATGCTCGGCGGCTCTTACCCGCGCGCCGTGCGAGCCTCGTTCATCCCCGAGTGGCTGTCGATGAACATGATGGCCGCGGGAATGTTCCCCGTCATGGCGTTCCTGATGATGGGTCGGGACATGCGGGCGATGGAGCCGAGCGAGCCGTTGTTCTGGTTCGTCATGTCACTCGGCGTGATCGTCGGCTTCACAGTCGCGTACCCCGTCAACGTCTGGATGGTGTCCAAGAACCTGAAGCACGGCCTGATGACCGTCCACCCGGCGCAGAGCTCGCACTCGTCGCACTCGTCCCGCTCCGGGCACCAGATGAAGCCGGACGTCACTCGGCCGCAGCTCGCTTCCGTGGCGTTCCTCACGGTGCTCGCGTTCCTCGCGGGAATGGTGTTGCCCGGCCTCAAGGTCAACCTCGATCTGAGCGCGGACGACACCCGCGGAGCAATCATGCCGCCGGGGATGATCATGACCCGCGACACACCCGGCGAGTCGATGCGCGACATGTCGGCGATCGACCCCGATCTCGTGTCCTACCGCGCGACTCCCGACGCCAGGGGCGACCGCACACTCGTCGCAAACGAGGTGAACGGCGTAAAGGAGTACGAGCTCGTGGCGTCGGTGATCGGCTGGAACATCCTCTCCCACGAGCGCGTGAACGCGTACGCGTTCAACCGGCAGGTGCCGGGACCGCGGATCGAAGTGACCGAGGGTGATCGCCTGCGCATCCGCGTCCGCAACGAGCTCCCGGAGCCGACGACCGTGCACTGGCACGGCCTCATCCTGCCGAACTCGATGGATGGGCCGGCCGGGATCACCCAGGCTCCAATTCAGCCTGGCGACTCATTCACCTACGAGTTCACGGCGCGCCAGGCGGGCACGTTCTTCTACCACTCGCACGACCACCCGGACCGCCAGCAAGCGCTCGGCCTCTACGGAGCGCTGATCATCAAGCCGCGGGACGGCGCGCGCGACCGCAGCTACGACTACGACCAAGACGTCGTGATCCAACTGCAGGAGTGGCTCGAGCGCGAGGGGTACACGTACCCGGCGATGCTGATGGAAGGCGGCCTGCCCAACTTTTTCACGATCAACGGCAAGGCGTACCCCGACACTGAGCGCATCTCGATGCGCGTTGGCGAGCGTGTCCGAGTGCGGTTCATCGGCTCGAACAACAACTTCATCCACCCCATGCACATCCACGGGGGACCTTTCGAAATCGTCGAGTCGGACGGAAGCCCGGTCCCGGAGGGGGGACGACTGCTGAAGGACACGATCAACGTCGGCCCCGGCGAGCGCTGGGATGTGATCTGGACCGCACGGCTTCCGGGCAAGTGGCTGCTGCACTGCCACATTCCGCACCACACCACCAACGACAACGTCGAGGTGGATGGTGCCGGCGGCTTGACCACCGTCATCGAGGTATCCCCGTAGCGGTCGTGGGTACTCTCGGCCCATGATCGGCGCCCGCCGTCCGTTGGCGATCCTGGCCGTCGCGGCGGTGCTTCTCTACGTCGGCGGCGGTCACAGCGCCGGGACGATGTCCGTCGACCACGAGGGCATGGCGGGAGCAGAGGCGGGGATCTGCCTCGTCCTCGTCGCGTTCCTGATCGTCGCTGTGGTACCGCAGCGGCCGCTTCAGCAGACGACGCTGCACGCATTCGCACCTGTGTCTCCACACGCAGGCTCGGACACAGGACGACGCCCGGACGGGCGATCGCGAGCGTCACCGATTCGACTCCAACGGTTTCGCAACTGAGTCGCTCATTGGCTCGACCGAGAGCCGACGTGCATCTCACCTTCGAAACCGAGGAGGATCATGAACAGGTTTGTGACCATGCTCGCAGCGGCGGTCGTGTTCGCGATCGCCGGATGCGACGCAGAGGAGACCTCCGGTGACGGGACAAGCGTGTCCGCGAGCTCGGGCTCCGTTCCGTTCGACCGCGCCTTCATCGACGCGATGGTGCCGCACCACGAGTCGGCCGTCGCAATGGCACGAGAGGCCAAGGAGGCCGGCCTAGCTCAGCCGGACCTCGTCGAGATCGCCGACGACATCATCGCGACGCAGCAAGAGGAGATCGACCAGATGCTCGGGTGGCGTGAGGAGTGGTTCGGCGCCGGCCCGCGCGAGTCCGAGATGCAAGCACTGGCGGTGCTCGGTCTCTCGGCCGAGGACGCCGGAATGATGGCGCACGGCGGCGACATCTCGAGCGCCGACGACGTCGACCTGTCGTTCGCCGAGATGATGATCGAACACCACGAAGGCGCGATCAGGATGGCCGAGCTGGCCCCGACTCGGGCAGGCCACGACGAAGTCCGTCAGCTTGCGGAGGCAATCACCGCGGCTCAAGCCCGGGAGATCGAGATCATGAAGCCGCACGCCCAAGGGGCGCACCACTGATCAGGACCGTTCGGGGGCTGCGCGAGCGGCCCCCGAACCATGTCTAGGCCGCAGTCTGCTCGCGCTGCTTACGCAGCCCGTATCGCGTCATGCCCCGCGGCTTGTACACGGCTAGCGTCGTGGCCACGCCAAGCAGCAGTAAAGCGGCGCCGGCGTGCAGCACGGGGGACGGGCTCCTCAGCGCGTCGAGATCGCCCGTGGACACCGTTGTTTCTCCCGCGACGTCTGCCAGGTAGCCGAGGGTCTGCGTGTACATCAGCAAGACGATGGTGGCAAAGACGTTGATCAGGAGTTTTGCCAGGACCCAGTAGTGCCGGAACAGTCCCCACTTCGTGCCAAGCGACTGAACGAGCCCTGTCAGCAGCGAAGCAAGGGCAAACGGAACGAGGACGAACCAGCCGGTCAGCTCCAGCGTGAGATAGACGGCACGCACGACCTGAGCGTCCTGGCTCGTGAGACCGGCGACTGCGAGAGCGAGGGAGCCGGCGACCGCCCCGAGCCAGCCGACCGAGGAGATGACGTGTGCGGTGAGCGCGAACTTGCGGATGCGGGGCGCCAGGGTCATGGCTGTCGCATGCCGTGGTCTGAGACGCTGGCGGGCGCCGCATGGCGACCAGGGCCGTGCTCACCACCGCCGATGAGAAGCGAGATGACAAACAGCAGGACGACGGCCGCGGCGATGATCCCGAACACCTTGACCTTGCCACGCTCTACAAGTACTTCTCCGATGTCGACGCGATTTTGGTCGCCTGGCACGAACGTCAGATCAACGGCCATCTCGAGTATCTCGCCGAAGTCTGGGACCAGGCCGGCGACGCCGGCGAGCGGCTCGAAGCTGTGCTCGAGGCCTACGCCCTCATTGCCCACGAGCACCACGGCGGCGAACTCGCGGCGCTCCTGCATCGAGGTGAGCACGTCGCCCGAGCGCGGCACCACCTCAGCGACTTCATCCGAGCCCTGCTGATCGAGGGCGGAGAAACCGGTGACGTGCGGGACGATGTCGCGCCTGACGAGCTTGCCAACTTCTGCCTCAATTCCCTCACCGCGGCCGGCAGCCTGACGTCCAAGGCCGCTGTCCGCCGCCTCGTCATGGTCATCCTGTCTGGGTTGCGCCCCCGCGAGTGAAAACGAGCGTGCCCGCGGTTACAGCCGACGGGCGCCGACGTACGTCGAGGCGTACCAGCCGGCCATGGGAGAGATCTTCACGACGTCGCCGGTATGCGGTGCGTGGATAAAGTTGCCGCCGCCGATGTAGATCCCCATGTGCCCAAGACCGTTGAAGAACACGAGGTCGCCGGCCTCGAGCTGGTCGCGCGAGACGGGAGTGCCCATCGCGTACTGCGAGCCCGTGTAGTGCGGGAGCGAGACGCCGATCTGCGCGAAGACGTACATGGTGAAACCGGAGCAATCGAAGCCGCCCGAGGGGGAGGCGCCGCCCCAGCGATATGGCACGCCGAGGTAGCGCATCGCGATGCCGACGACTCCGCCGTAGCGCGACGGCGGCGCGACGACCGCGCCGTCCGGCGTGACACCCCCGGCACCGACGCCGGACGAGCTCTCGAAGGTCTGGCCGCGGAGGCTGGCCGCGACCGCGAGCGAGCGCCGGCGCTCCGCCGCCTGGATCCGGCGGATCTCGCCGCGGATCCCGGCGAGCATCGACTGGCGCCGGGCGAGCTGGCGCTCGATCGACGCCTTCTGTGAAGCCTTCGTCGCGACGACCCTGGCCTGGGCTACGCGCGCTTTCTTGAGCTGCGCACGCTTGCGCTTGACCTGCGCGCGATAGCTGATCACCTGCCCGAGCGTCCTCGCGTCCTGATCGGAGACCCGGTTCGCGGTCTCGATTCGGTCGAGCAGCTCGTCCAGGCTCGACGCGCCGAGCAGCACGGTGACCGTCGAGTTTTCCGCGCCCGACGTGTAGAGCGAGACGACGCGCTCAGCGAGGCGCTTCTCGGCAGTGCCGAGGTTCGTCTTCGCGAGCCCGAGATGGCGCCGGTTGCGGACGAGGTCGCTCTGGATCCGGTCGAGCTTCACGTTGGCGAGGTTGTACGCCTCGACCGCGTGGCTCAGGTCCGAGTCGATCTGCTGGATCTGCGCCAGCACGCTCTGCGCGCGCGCCTGCTGCTGTTCGACCTGCGACGGCTCTGCAGTCGCTCCGCCCGCCGCTGCGAGCATCGCGACCAGACCGAGCAAGAACGCTGGCAGGACTCGGCGGGGTAGTCGAATAGTCTCCAGCTCCTCGAGCGCGCGACCCCCGGGGCGAGGGCCGTCACAAGGGCTGGACGCTACCAACCCTTGCGGACGCCTGCAACCGCGCGCCAAGGCCGAAAAAGCCGGTGTGCGGGCAAATTACCGGTGTTACAAACCAGGGCGGTCTGGTAGCGTCAGCTTCTGTGCGCGGGTGCTCGAGCATGCTCGCAGCGCGCCGATTCGCGGTTCTGCTCGCTCTGACGGCGATCTTGGCGCTCCCGACTGCGGGCGGTGCCGCGTCGCCCACGGGTGGGGCCGTCGCGCAGCGGCCGGACACCACCCTCGCGGGGAAGGAGCGGGCGGCCACCCAGGAGCTGTACGCGCTCGAGGCGCAGCTCGGGGCGGTGCGCTCCCGCCTGGCGGCGCTGACCGCCCGGCGTGAGGCCGCCGAGACCCGCCTGAGCCGGCTCCGGATCGAGCTCGACGTCGCCTGGCAGTCGGCGTACATCGCGGAGGAGCGTCTCGGGGCGAGAATCCGACAGCTCTATCAGCAGGGAGAGGTCGACCCGGTGGGGATTCTGCTCGGCGCCGACTCGCTCACCGAGGCGATCGGCGGGCTCGACGGACTGCGCAGTTTCGCTTCGGGCGATCGCGACATCCTGGAGAAGGTCCGGCGGGCGCGGGACGAGCTGCGCGAGGCCAAGAGACGCGTCGGGGGCCGGCTCGCCGCGCTGCGGCAGGCCGAGTCGGCAGCGGAAACGACGGCCGCCACGCTCGCGGCCGCGCGCGCCGAGCGCGAGGCATACCTCGCTCAGTTGGCCCGCCAGCGCGGGTTCAACGCGCGCCGCCTCGCGCGCGTCCGCAGCACGGCGCGTGCCGCCGGCGAGCGGACCGAGAAGCTCGAGACCTCACTCCCGGCGGCCGCCCCCGTCGCCGTCCCCGAGTACACAGGGGGTGAGCAGACGATGACGGTCTCCTCGACCGGCTACGCGCTCCACGGCCGAACCGCCAGCGGCCTGCCGACGGGCTGGGGGATCGTCGCAGTCGACCCCTCGGTGATCCCGCTCGGGACGCGGATGACGATCCCCGGGTACGGCGAAGGGGTGGCCGCCGACACAGGCGGCACGATCCGCGGAGCGACGATCGACCTTTGGTTCCCCACCATCGGACAGGCGATGGTCTGGGGCCGCAGAACCGTGACGATCACCCTCCACTAGACTCCGCGCAACACGACTCGGGGGGACATCACGCAGCAGCTGGACACGACCGAGCCCCGGCACGACGCGCTCAGGGTCGTGATCGTGGACGACCACGACCTCTTCCGAACGGGCCTGCGCAACCTGCTCGAGGAGCAGGGCATCCAGGTCGTGGGGGAGGCGGCCGCAGGCAGCGATGCGGTCCGATCGGTCCGTGAGCTCGCCCCGGACGTCGTCGTCATGGACCTCAACATGCCGGGAATGACCGGAGTCGAGGCGACGCGGCAGATCACCGCCATCGCACCGCTCACCCGCGTCCTCGTGCTGACGATCTCAGACCAAGACAGCGACGTCCTCGACGCGATCCTCGCGGGCGCGTGCGGCTACCTACTGAAGGACTCGTCGATTCAGGAGCTGATGGCCGGGATCCGCGCTGCGGCGATCGGCGAATCGCTCATCTCGCCGAACATCGCGGCGAAGGTGCTCCAACGCGTGCGCTCGACGAGCAGCGTCTCGGCGATCGCTGAGACGATCCGC